>ERZ779855.1620-NODE-1620-length-14490-cov-4.213855_pt1 | contig 14490 bp, 8 predicted proteins | sample MGYA00511370_ERZ779855 | MGnify/ENA primary metagenome ERZ779855 (study PRJEB29588, sample SAMEA1967319) | human gut metagenome | biome: human gut; feature: human-associated habitat; material: faeces | place: Denmark | collected 2008/2010 ...
TAAAACATGAAATGACATAACTAATATAGTAAAAAGTATAATGCGTCTGCCCTGTGCAGTAAGATGAAATCTCTATTCAAAGGCTGCGAACGGATATTCACAATGCTTGAATATATATTCGCAGTGTGTGAATACATGTTCGCAAGTGCTGAATAGACTTTGGACTTTTAATTGAAGGGGGCAGGCTTGGCAGTAAGCAAGAGCAGTAATACAGGCAGGTAGTCCTGTAACTTGACTCTTAATATTTTCAGTGATTGCTGTATGCGATAATCCACTGTTTTAGGAGATACGTCAAGTATTTCCGCTATCTCTTTGTAGCTGAGATTGCGGAAGCGGTGCATGATGAAAGCTTCCCGGTAAGACGGTGGAAGTTCTTCAATAGCCTGCTGGATATGCTTGCTCATTTCATTGACCAGATATACGTCTATATCTTCAAGTGTATTGATCATCCTTTCGTGATAAGCGGTATCCGCCCGTTGCTTTACCTCGTTCTGTACGACCCGGGTCATGGAACGGTGATAGACGGCTTTGAACAGATATTGTTTGAGGGAATATTCTATGATGGGTCTTTCACGATTTTCCCAAAGCCATAACATCACATCCTGGACAATCTCCTCGGCATCTTCCAATCGGACGAAGCGGTAACAGTAAGTACATAGGATGGGATAGTATTTTTGAAATAACTTATCAAAAGCTTTTCTGTCTCCTTTCTGCATTGAAAACAATAGAGAGGTATCTTCTGATGTCGTATTTTTCATGGCAAAAGCTTCATTATTATTTTGCAAAAATAGCTTATTTTCAAATAAAACACTAATTAGTATAAAATAATTTGCTATTTTGTTTAGGAATCCCTTTCTACCGTTGGTCTTATGAGTAAAGAAAGAAAAAATATGGTAAAAAGAGAGGAGATAGAAGATTTATTGCTTCAATATTATGAAGGGGTGACAACAGAAGAAGAAAGCCGGTGGATTGAGGAATGGCTGTCGGCTTCTGATGAGAACCGGAAGATGGGACGGCATATTCAGACAATCACCTTGGCTGCCAATGTAGCGCAGGTGTCTTCAAAGATAGATGTAAAGAAGGCTTTGGCAAGTACTCATCGGAAGATGCGGCATAAGAAAACAGGTAGGTATCAAAGATTCTTTAGAGGGATGCAACGGGCGGCCGCCATTTTATTTGTTCCCTTGCTCGTGTCATGGTGTGTACTTTATCGGGATAGTGACAGTAGGATGGCAGAAATGATTGAAGTAAGGACGAATCCGGGGATGACAACTTCCATTGACTTGCCGGATGGATCGGTTGTTGTTTTGAACTCGTCATCTTCTCTGCAATATCCTTCTCGTTTTTCGGCCCAAGAAAGGAAAGTGAAGTTAGTGGGCGAGGCATTCTTCTCTGTGGTAAAAGATGATGAAAAGCCATTTGTGGTTGATGCGTTGAACCGTTCGGAGATTATAGTTCATGGGACGGAATTTAATGTTGATGCTTATAGAGAGAATAAGATTGTACAGACAACTTTGGTATCGGGTAAGGTCAGTTTTGCTTATTTGGACGGGGAGCGAAAGAAAAGCTTGTTGATGCAGCCCGGACAGAAAGCCATTTATGATATTGAACAGAACAAAGTCGTCGTAAAGAAGGCTAATGTAGATGTAGAAACGTGCTGGAAAGACGGATGCTTGATTTTTAAGAATACTCCGTTTGAAGATGTACTGAAAGAGTTGAGCAAACGGTACAATGTAACATTTGTATTGAAGAATCCTGCACTGAAGTATAATTCTTTTACGGCAACCTTTGTCAGACAACGTCTGGAGCGCATCTTGGAAATTTTCCGGATATCTTCCAACATACAGTTTAAGTTTGTTGAAGACGACAACATAAATACAGAGAAACAAATAATAGAAGTTTATTAACCTTTAAAAGAAATGATACAATGAGAAACGGATATCTTTAAAAAACATGCAAGAAAATGTTGGCGCATTTTCCTGCATGAAAACAGTAACTTTTAAATATCTGTTTGGCGACAGATAAAGTAACTTTATTTTTTCACTAGAAATCAGTACAAAATTATGAAAAACCACATTTGTATCCAATCATTTAGGGCAAAAAATGTCCTGGTGAGATGCATAGAAAAAATTCCTCTTGCTATGAGATGTACATTATTTATGCTATTTTGTTTGGTTGGCATGACCTTTGCTAATGATGGCTATGCTCAAAAAACAATGGTAAACATTACTCTGAACAATAAAACGGTTGATGAGGTATTGACCGAGCTGGAACAGGGTACTGAATTTGTTTTCTTTTATAATAATAAACAGGTGGATGTCAAACGTCGGGTGTCGGTCAAGGCAACCAACAAGACTATATTCAAAGTTCTGGACGATGTTTTTAAGGGGACGAATATCGCTTATAAAGTATTGGACCGCAATATAATCCTGTTCGATAAGGCTGTAGGTGCAGATGGAGTGCAGACAACGTTGCAGAACATAACCGTTAAAGGCTCCATCGTTGATGCCTCCGGTGAACCTGTCATTGGCGCCAGTATTTTGGTGAAAGGAACCAGTAACGGTGTCATTACTGATATTGACGGTAATTTCACTTTAAGCAATGTGGCTCCTGCTGCAACGCTTGTTATAAGCTATGTCGGTTATAAGACTCAGGAAATCAGTGTAAACGGTAAGACTTCTTTTAAAATAACCCTGGTAGAAGATGCCGAGGTCTTGGAAGAAGTTGTGGTGGTGGGCTATGGCGTTCAGAAGAAGCAATCTTTGACGGGTGCCGTGACGGCTATCAAGTCGGATGATATCCAGACGACCAAGACGGAGAACCTGGTGAACAATATTCAGGGTAAGATGCCGGGATTGTTGATCAGACAGAAGACGGGTGAGCCGGGAACCTTTGACAACATGATCAGTATCCGTGGTTATGGTGACCCGCTGGTGGTTATTGACGGTGTTACCCGTGAAAAGGATGAATTGGCGCAACTTAGTTCTGAAGACATCGAAAGCATCTCCATTCTGAAAGATGCTTCGGCAGCTATCTACGGTATGAATTCTGCCAATGGCGTGATCATCGTTACCACTAAGAAAGGTACGGCCGAAAAAACACGTATCTCTTATTCCGGTTTGTTTGGCATGAAGCATGCTACAGGTATGGAAGAGACTGTAGATGCCTATACATTCCGTTTGATGGAGAATGAAATGTCCCGTAACGGCAAGAAAGCTGAAGTTTATTCGCAAGACATATTGGATAAGTACAAGAACGGTGTAGAGGGCTATCAGGACTGGGATTGGCTTGACATGTATATGAACAAGACGGCTTTCCAGACATCCCATACGCTGTCTTTGCGTGGAGGTACAGAAAAGGTGAAATATTTTGTAAGCCTCGGATACAATCGTGACAACGGTTTGCTGAAGAGTGGCATACAATATTACGAACGCTATAGTTTCCGTACCAATGTTACAGCCGAATTAGCCAAAGGATTGAGCATGAACGTCAAGGTGTCAGGGCGCTGGGATCAGACACAACGTCCGCGTGAGGATTTTATGTGGACTTTTAAGACGCTGTTGGTAAATGACCGTGGTGTCGGTCCGTATGCTATGGGTTCTACCGATCATTTCTCGGATATCGCTCCTGAAAGCAAGAATGCCGCTGCATTGGTTGATCCGAATATTGATGGATATCGCCGGAATCGTGGACTGACTTACAATGCTGATGTTGATTTGACTTGGAAAGTGCCTTTCGTGGAAGGTTTGAGCTTGGGATTGCTTGGCTCTTTCAATGGAAACAACCGTAACAACTCCGAATTGCAGAAGTCCTATAAGTTGTATGACTATTTCACCAACACGCCTACCAAGACTTTCGGTGAAGACCATTACAGGAATACCATGGGTATCTTCCAGAAATTGTATGGACGTGTACAGGCCAATTATGCGCGTGCATTCGGCGACCATAATATTAATGTGACCGGTGTGGCAGAACTTTCCGGAAGCCGTTACGATGAACTTCAAGGTTTCCGCAAATATGCCGGTTATTACAGTAACGACATACTTAACCAAGCGGATGCAAGTACAGCTACCAATAGTGGTTATCGCAATGAAACACGTCTGGCCGCTTATTTGATGCGTGCCAATTATGATTATGCAGGCAAGTATTTGTTGGAAGTTGTTGCCCGCTATGACGGATCCTATCGTTACGCTCCGGGACACCGTTGGGCTTTCTTCCCTTCAGTCAGTGCCGGATGGCGCATTTCAGAAGAAAAGTTCATGAAAGAAAAACTCCCCTTCATCACTAATTTGAAGTTGCGCGGTTCTTATGGAAAGAGTGGTTACGATGCAGGTAATCCGTTCCAATATATAGCAGGTTATACACAAGCCTCAAAAAGCAATAATCCTTTTGGTTATGTATTTGAAGGTTCTAACCAGACAATTGGTATGATGGCTCCGGGCGTAGTGCTTGATAATCTTTCCTGGGTGGTGTCAAAGACCGCAAACATTGGTCTGGATGCAGAGTTGTGGAACGGCAAACTGTATGGTACGGTTGAATTCTTCCGTCGGAAAAATGAAGGGCTTTTGGCAAGCCGCATACAGGATATTCCCAATACATTCGGTGCAAGTTTCCCGCAGGAGAATATTAACTCCAATGAAAATATGGGTTTTGAACTGGAAATCGGTACCCGGGGAAAAATAGGTAAGGATTTTGGATATACAGTCAGTGCCAATTATACATTTGTGCGTGAAAAGAATCTGGAAGTGGAACATACCCCTTACCGCAGTTCCATGGACCGTTGGCTTTACGGAAAAGATCATCGTACTATCGGCGGATTCTGGGATCACAGTGGCGGTGGTATGTGGATTCAGAAGTATGACGGACAGTTCTCTTCTTTAAAAGAACTTGAAACAGCTCCTCTTTATGGTGGCGGTAATGGTAATTCTATGATGCTTCCGGGTGCATTCCGCATTATTGACCAAAATGGTGATGGTGTCATCGATATGTATGACATGAAACCGGAATCACGCCGTGCGGGAGCCAATCCTCCTTATCAGTTTGGCTTGAATATCGGCCTTACTTACAAAGGATTTGACTTAAACTTGTTGCTGCAGGGAGCTGCCGGGTATGTTATCGGCTATGCCAACGACGACGTGTTTGGGTATGGATCAAAGACCAATCCTACATTGATGAAGAAGTACATGGACCGTTGGCATACAGCTAATGTTACGGACGATCCTTACAATCCTTCTACCCAATGGATTTCCGGAAAGTATCCTGCTTTGCGCCGTGACTTTACCGGTACGTTGGACAATGGTAACAGCTGGGGTAACGGTGCTATCAGTTTCTGGAATCCGAATGCTACTTATCTGCGTTTGAAGAGTTTGGAAATTGGTTATACACTGCCGAAGAGTCTCACCAAAAAAGTCGGTATCAGTGATTGCCGTTTCTTCTTGAATGGTTTCAATTTGTTGACTTGGTGTAACTCCTTATTGAAGGATGCCGATCCCGAACGTGAAGAACGTGACTGGGGGGCCAGCCTTGCCTATCCGTTGATGAAATCCTATAATATAGGTTTGAATATTAATTTTTAATACTTAAATTCTTATGAAAAAAAATATATTGTCCTTGGCGCTGTGTGCCCTCGTAGGATTTTCCGGTTGCGATAGCTTTCTGGATTTAGAACCGCTTGACAAGGTTTCGGGCGACAGACTGACCGAAACTGACGGCGGCATAAAAGCTTTGTTGGCTAATGTTTATGCGACTGTTCCTATGGAAGATTTTGTGTTCCGTCCCTATACCGGTTTCAATGCCCGTGATTATGACGGTGTTAACGGTTCAAGTAACATTGCTTTCCTTTCTGATGAGGCTGCCCGTAGTGAAGGTGGAGGCGGTATTACAGAATCGTTCGAGTACTGGCCTTACGGTGATATCCGCCAGGTGAACATTTTTATCGAAACAGTGAAGTCTTCGCAGGAAAAGGGCATTCTGAATGCCGAAGATGCTACGCGCATGGTAGCTGAAGCCCGTTTTGCCCGTGCCTATATCTATTTCGGGCTGGCTAAACGTTATGGTGGCGTGCCTATCATTGACCGTGTACAAGACGGTGATTATGTTCCTGGTAATGGAGATGTACTGAGAGTGCCTCGTAGTACCGAGTCTGACACCTGGAAGTTTATTATTAAGGAGTTCGGCGAAGTGGCCGGCGACCTTCCGACAAGTACAGACGGCTATCGTTTCACTAAATGGGGAGCATTGGGAATGAAGTCGCGTGCTGCCTTGTTTGCAGCTTCCTTGGCTAAGTATTGGGACAAAGCCGCTTTGGCAGGTGAGGCTGTTACTCAGAAGCTGGTAGGCATTGACAAGTCCGAAGCAGATTTCTTCTATGGTGAGTGTATTTCGGCTTCCGAGGAGATTATAAACAATTCCGGGAAATCGTTGTATGCAGCCAATCCTTCTTCTGTGGCAGATGCGGTGAATAATTATCAGCAACTGTTTTTAAATACTCCCGACAATGAAGTCCTGTTGGCCCGCGGTTATGCGGATGGTACGACCAATCCTAATCAGGGACATAGCTGGAGCCTGTATTATACTTTGGCCCAAGTCAATCCGGGTGCCTTGCGTTACGGGCGTTTCAGTCCTACACTTGATCTGGTGGACCTTTATGAAGATTATACCGATGACGGTACAGGTAAGAGTGCCCCTATCAAGACCCGTGCGGACGGTATGGAACAAAATGTAACGAGAGTTCAGTTGGAGGGTAGTATCAAATTGACCGATCCCTATATCCAATATGAGGATCTTTCCGCACCGTTCAAAGGTAAAGATGCCCGTTTGCAGGCCAGCATTATTGTGCCGGGAGCTACATACGCCGGAACCAGAATCCTGATGCAGGGAGGCTTGATTGACCCAAGCGGTAAAATCTTCATTTACAACAATAACTCGGCTCTGGGTAAGGACGGTAAGACTTATTTCGCTTTTGGTGCTGAAGGTACCGCTTCTTATTCCGGCTTTGGTAACTTGGGCAACAGTGAGAACGGCAATTACACCACTACCGGCTTCTCGGTACGTAAATACATGGAAGAGTTCAAGACACTATCCAGCAATTATAATTCCGTGACTACTCCGTTCATTGATATCCGTTTGGCTGAAATCTATTTGAACTATGCCGAAGCGGTAGTGGAAAGCGGTAAGGGTGACAAGGGGAAAGCCGCAGAATATCTGAATGCCCTGCGTCATCGTGCGGCTCATACGGATAATATTCCGTTGACATTGGAAAATGTACTGAAAGAACGTCGGGTGGAACTGGCTTTCGAAGGCAAGCGTTTCTGGGATATGGTACGTCGTCGTGAAAACCATCAGTATTTTGATGCAGGCATGCGTTCGGCCTTGGTCCCGATGATCGATTTACGTCAGGATACTCCGAAGTATATCTTTGTCCGTGCCAATTTCCATGGAGATGAATTGCAAAATGGACGCACATTCACTCCGCAGAGCTATTACAGAAGTATTCCGGGTATATCAAACAATGGATTGGTACAGAATCCAGGTTATTAACATGCTTAAATTCTTTGATGATTATGAAAAAGTTAACATTATTGGTTGCAAGCTGTCTGCTGGCATTGACTTCTTGCGAAATAGATAATTATGAAGCTCCGAATGCCTCTATTCACGGTTCTATTTTAGATGAAAAGACGAACGAACTGATAGGTACGGATATTCAGGAGTGCGGACTTACGGTAGTGGAACTTGGATTTGACAATCCGGAAAACCAGAGCTGGAAAATCATGAATACCGGTGAATACCGCAATAACATGGTATTTGCTGCCGAGTACAACATCCGTTTTGAAAACGGCAATTGTTATCCTTTTGAGGAAAAGAACGTACTTGTTAAAAAAGGTGATAATACGAAGGATTTCAAGGCAACTCCGTATATTCGTATCATTAATCCTAAGATTGAGAAGAACGGCAATAAGATGGTCGCGACTTTTTCTTTGGAAGGCGGCAAGGGAAATGAGAAGCTTGCTTCGGTCCAGTTATTTGCTTTCTCGGATCAATGGGTAGCCCACAGTATCCGTTTTGGATTGAGCAGTGGTACAGATGTGCAGAACTTCAGCCCTGCTATCGATATAGATCCGGCACAGACCTATACGCTGACCATTGATTTGGATAAAGATGCAGGCTCTTTCAAATATACCGGAAAGAATTACTATTTCCGTATTGGTGCCTTGGCAAGTGTTGATGGGGTCGGTACCGTACGCCATAACTATAGTCCTTTGGTAGTAGTTCCTTTCTAAAATCCAAATTATTACTAACCATGATGAAACTGAAAACTACTTTGTTAATGCTGTTAGGGGTGATATGTACCCAGCTTTATGCGGTACAACTGCAATCTATTTATCCCCAGAAACCCGATGATCCGGAAGCTTTTTATTTTACTCCGGAAAACTATCAAATAAAAGCAGACGGGAAGATGGATGTGTCGGATGCTTTGCAGGCTGCCATCAATCAAGTGAAGAAGGAGAAGAATTTTGGAATTCTTTTCATTCCCGAAGGCAAGTATAAGATAAGCAAGACCATTTATATTCCTGGAGCTATCCGTCTGATTGGATATGGGAAAAAACGTCCGGAGTTTATTCTGGCCAAAAATTCTCCGGGATTTCAGGATGAGGTCCCTACGGATAAGGGAAAGGCAAAATATATGTTTTGGTTTACCGGTGGACTGGTAGAAGAGGGGGCTGCTCCCCGTGACGCCAATGCCGGTACGTTTTATAGTGCGATGTCCAATATCAACCTCCGTATAGAAGACGGCAATCCGCATGCAGTCGCATTGCGTACGCATTATGCGCAGCATAGTTTTATCAGTTATGTTGCGGTGCATATAGGTAAAGGAAAAGCCGGGCTCTTTGATGTCGGCAATGAGATGGAGAATGTGGCTTTCTATGGAGGTGATTATGGTATCTATACAACAAAAGCTTCTCCGGGATGGCCTGTGATGATGGTTGATTCTTATTTTGAAGGACAACGCATCGCGGCGCTTCGCTGCCAGGAATCTGGTTTGGCAATGGTGAATTTATATGCCAGGAATGTACCGGCGGTGTTTGATATCGATCCTAATTATTGTGACAAGCTTTTTCTTGAAAACAGTTATTTTGAAAATGTAAGTGGCCCTGCTGTAGTCATTACCAATGAGAACAACAGCAACAACCAGATTACTTTCCGCAATGTATATTGCAAAAATGTACCTGTCTTGGCAAAATATACACGCAGCAACACAGATACAAAAGTCTCCTATAAAATCTATAGACTGAAATCATACGACCACGGTCTCCAGATGGACAGTATGGTTGACATGCCGGAATACAGGACTTTGCTGGATGTTGAACCTATACAGAAGTTTCCTGCCGCCTTATTGACGGATATCCCTGCATTACCTTCGATGACGACTTGGGTGAATCTCCGTGAGCTGGGCGCAAAAGGAGATGGAGAGACCGATGACACGAAAGCCATTCAAGCGGCCATTGACCAGTATGACAATATCTATGTTCCCCAAGGATGGTATCGTATTACTGAAACCTTGAAAATGAAACCGAATACCAAACTGATAGGGTTGCATCCTTTTGGTACTCAGTTCCGTCTGGATGAAAGTACTCCTGCTTTCAGTGGCTTCGGCGGACCGAAGGCAATGGTGGAGTCTTCTGTAGGCGGTGTTAATATGTTGGTGGGCATTGGCATCAATACCGGTGGTATAAACTATCGTGCGGTAGGTGTGAAATGGATGGCAAATGCGGATTCGTACATCAATGATGTGAAGTTTGTAGGTGGCCATGGTGGTATGTGGAAACCGAAACCGGGTGTCGCCGCTCCCAAAGGGTGGTGGGACAGACCGGCGCGCGTCAGCACTCCGGATAATCCTGTTTCCGCCTCCGGCATGGACCTTGCCTGGGACAACCAGTATTGGAGCTTGTGGGTCACTAATAACGGTGGCGGCACTTTTAAGGACATCTGGACTGCGAGCACTTATGCTACCAGCGGTTTCTATGCAAACAATACCAGTACTCCGGGACGTATCTACGCCATGTCTATCGAACATCATGTAAGGAATGAGGTGCGTTTCAATAAGGTTTCCAATTGGAAGGTGTATTGCATGCAGACTGAGGAAGAAAGTCGTGAGAGTACCGAGTGCCAGCCTATTGAGATGGATGACTGCAAGGATATGACCTTTGCCAATCTGTATATGTTCCGTGTAATCCGTGTGAACGAACCCTATCACAGCTCCGTGCGTATTCGTAACTGCGAGAACATTGCTTTCCTCAACCTGCATAATTATTCACAGATTAAATACACCAATAATATTGCAGTCTTTGATGTAAATAAAGATATCGACATCCGTCCATGGGAACTTTCCCGTCTGATAGTGACCGGTAAGGAACCGCACCGGCAGCCTATTGGCAATGAGGTGAATAAAGTTAACCAGTTGGCTTCCGATTTTGATTTTACTGAAGGCATTGCGCGCGACAGTAAAGGCAATGTCTATTTCTGCGACCATCGGATGCGCCGTATTTTCAAATGGTCTGTGGATACGAACAGTCTTTCGTTGATTGCCGATTTTCCCTGGAAGCCCTCTAACCTGGCATTTGACTCTGAAGACAATCTTTTGGTATTGTTCCGCTACGATGCCCAGCCCGGCTATCTGATTGACGGCAAACCTGAGCAGATGCCGGTAATGCCCGATACGAAGGGAACTTCATTCAGTGGATACGGCAACTCCGGTTTTACGATGAGGGTCTATGCCATGGATCCGGAAAATCCGGAAGAAACAATCAGGTTGCTGCCCCGTGTGCCTATGGGGCAGGTGAAAAATGTACATAAAGCATTGTATCCTTCCAATCGCTGGAGAGATTTCCATGATTTCAACGAAGTATCGGTATATGTGCCCGAAATGTGCTTCCTGGCGCCGGATGGCAAGACTATTATTCCCCATTACTTTGATTTGTCCCGCAGTTCCTCTTTATTGGAGGCTTATCCGGGTAAACCTTTCTACACTTCTGATGAGTATGACCGTAGAATGGTGAAGATGGATGTAGCTGACGATGGTACACTCTCTAATCTGAACTATTTTGTAGAACAGGGAGAGTTCGGTTCGGCCGTAGATCAGGATGGTAACCTGTATGTGGCTGACGGAGAAATCTATGTCTTTGACAAGGATGGCAAGAAAAAGGGGATAATCCGTGTTCCGGAACGTCCTTCCACATTGCAATTCGGTGGTAGGGACGGTAATACCTTGTTTATAACGGGGCGTTCCAAATTCTTTGGTGTACGCATTAAATAGTATAGGCAATGAGACGTTATCATGCAATCAGGTTTTTGCTGATAGCCTGTTGGATTATCAGTAGCGTATCAGTCGGCCGGGCTGCCGGAAGCAGTTCCGTATATACTCAGAAGCCTGATGATCCGGAGGCTTTCTATTTTACTCCGGAGAATTATGCTTTCAAGGCTGACGGAAAATCAGATGTGACCGAAGCGCTTCAGGAGGCGATCAATCAAGTGAAGCGCGAGAAAAACTTCGGTATCTTGTTTTTGCCGGAAGGCAACTACCGCATCAGCAGGGACATCTTATTCGTAACTACGGCCCGTTCCGTTTATGGTATAAAGATCAGGTAAGACTGTGGTGTACGATGCGAAAGAGCCCTTGCAAAACATTGCAAGGGCTCTTTTCAATATAGGATTTGGAATATTATTCACAAAATTTATTTTTCCAACAGATTTTTCAAGAAGGCATCCAGCTCTTCGTCCAGTCCTTTCAGGAGTTCGTCATTCACCAATAGGGTATCGTCGTCCATCAACAACAGTTCGGCAAGCGTTTCCTTCTCATCATCTACCAAGACAAACGAGAATGGTTTCAAGATGGTCAGTTTGTCGAACGTGCCTGCATTCTTCATGTTGCAGAGTAGGGTCGGGAGAATACGTTCCATACTCTCGTAGAAGTCATCCCCTTCGTAAGCCGTCCATTCTTCAATGGTGACGTTGGCCAGTTCCTCGTCTTCATCATCAAAGATAGCCAACTCTCCGGAGTTCTGATTGGGTTGTAGATGAATATCCGTAACAATAGTTTGCTCGCAGCCGCAGGTATATCTGCTGATTGCTTTTTTAATGGTTTCCTCAAGGAGTGATAATGACGATTGACTGAGCTTCATATAATTTCTTTCTTAATGGTTGTTCAAAGGTAGGGAAAATAATGAATAATAAATAATGAATAATGAAAAAAGTTATATTTCTTCCTCTCTCATTCATTAAATCGGTTCATTTGGGCCTTCAGGCGTGTCAGTCCCTCTTTCCTTTCTTGCAATTCATCTACATAAAGACTGATGAGGATGTAGTATGAGATTGTACTGTCACTTATTTCATCCTTTTCTTTTTTATCGACTTTGCTTATTTCTCGGGCAATTTGTTGTGCTTTCAGCGCCCATTCCGTAGCGGTATCTATGCTGTCCTGCATTTCATATCCCATGGCTATGTTATAGGCGGAGTACATCTTTTGCTTTCCTTTTTTTGCCTCGAAATTCTTTTTCCATAATTGGACGGCTTCCGCCCAATTCCCTTCTTTGGCATATACGGCTGCATCACGCATGTTTACTGACCCGCCTTGAAACAGGTAGCGGTTGGCAGTCTTCCAATGGGGGAGGAGGCGTTTTACCGGAACTGTTCCGGCAAATTCCGATGCTTGCTTTATTAAATCATTTTCACTGATGAGGCGGGCACGGACAGAGGCCTCCCCGTTGCCCATCTCTTCCCAGAATATACTGTCATTGTTGTTTATGGTCACCATGGGCCCCTTGCGGTTGGGCAGATATATTTTTACTGTGGGATATACTTTTACGTCCACCGTACCGTAAAAGGCTCCCCAATCGCGTAGATAACTTATCTTACGGGTAGAACGCATCTGTATATTTTCCAGGGCAATCAGAAAATCTACGTCCAGGTCCTGGATGAGCTTGCTTGCTTCTTCCCGGCTCAGTGTACTTTCCCGTGGAGTGATGTCTTTGCTGCGCAGGGCAGAGTCACAGATGACGACCTCTTCAAAATAGTTTTCATTGGCTAAGGCTTCAGCCAGGGCTTCAGTCGTTAGTCGGGCATCCCCGTTGTAATAGTTGGTGAGCCGTGCTATCTCGTTTTCTTCTTTTTTTTCAGCCTCTTCGCTGACAATCAGCTTGTTGTCGGGAACTTCCGGCATATTATTCACGATGGCTACCCGTTTCAGGGTAGGAGGAAAGCTGACTTCTGCCGGAAGCATATAGTCTATGGACAGTTGTTCCACGCTTTGGCAGCTACTCAGAAACAGCATGCCGGACAATAACAGATAATAGTAATGTTTGGCCATAGTTTATTACTTTTGTTCCAAGTAACAAAAGTACTCTTTTAGATGAATATACAAAAGCAGGAACAAATAAAAAATGTGATAAAGTGGTAACGGGCAGGATGATAATGTAATAGGGTGATAGAAGCATAAACATGGCGTTTACCGTTCTATCACCCTATTGTTATAGTTCACTTACTGTGTCAGGCGTTTTTTCCGTGGCAATTCTTGTATTTTTTGCCGCTGCCGCAAGGACAGGGATCGTTGCGTCCCACGGTCTTTTCGGCACGGATAGGTTCGCGTTTGGGCTGTTCACGCGTATCTTGTGCTGCGGCCGCTTGTTGGTTGGGGTCATTCAGGTCCACTTTCTGCTCGCGATACTTGCTCATGTCCTGGCGTTGCTCGGGAGCGGCCTGGCGTACTTCTACCTGGCGGGGGGCTTGGGGTGCTTCGGCCGGGGCTTCCTGTACCGGTATTTGTCCGCGCATCAGGATAGATATCGTCTGGTTATTGATCTTATCTACCATTGTATCGAACAAGTTGACGGATTCCAGCTTGTAAATCAACAGCGGGTCTTTCTGTTCGTAACTTGCATTCTGTACGGAATGTTTCAAATCGTCCAGTTCACGTAGATTCTCTTTCCATGCTTCATCGATGACATGCAGCAAGATCGATTTCTCAAAGGCTTTCACGACTTCCTTGCACTCACTTTCGTAAGCGGATTTCAGATTGCAGGAAATGTTGTACATACGTTTGCCATCCGTGATAGGAATCAAGATGTTTTCGTACATATGCCCTTGAGTTTCATAGACTTGTTTGATGACGGGATAAGCAATCTGTGCCATACGTTCGGTCTTGCGTTTGAAGAGCTCCATGGCTGCGTCGAAAGCCCTGTCTGCCAGTCGTTCTTTCTTTTCGTCCTTGAACTCCTCTTCGGTGAAAGGTGCCTCCATGGCAAGAGTCTGCAATAAATCCATCTTGCAGTTTTCGTAGTCGGGTGCTTCGATGGCGGCGGCGCAACGGTCCCAGATCATATTTACGATATCCATACCGATACGTTCACCCATCAATGCATGGCGGCGTTTGGTATAGACAACGGTACGTTGCTTGTTCATGACGTCGTCATATTCCAGCAGGCGCTTACGGATAAC
>ERZ779855.1625-NODE-1625-length-14475-cov-3.705062_pt1 | contig 14475 bp, 13 predicted proteins | sample MGYA00511370_ERZ779855 | MGnify/ENA primary metagenome ERZ779855 (study PRJEB29588, sample SAMEA1967319) | human gut metagenome | biome: human gut; feature: human-associated habitat; material: faeces | place: Denmark | collected 2008/2010 ...
TCGCCATTGATTCTGCAAACTGTGAATACAAATGAGTTCGGCATAGCCAGGCATATCCTTCTCGCGGGTGGCATCCCACCATGCGATACAATGTGGCTTGCCCTCAACTTTCAACAAATAGCCGTTTCCGATATTCTGATCCAATATATGGCGATACATTTCGGTTGCTTTATTTACTTGAGTATATCTTTGCAGTACATCGTCACTCAATATATCCTTAAACCCTGCTTTCCAACTTTCTGTCTGTATATATGCCAATTCTTCTTCGTCACCCAACTTGGCACGTTCAATTGTATATTCCGTCATTTTCCTCCTCCACAAATCCGTATTTGCTGCGTTCTTCTTTGAATTAGAATAACAGAAGAGTTTGGAAAAGTCTATTGCCCACAAAAAGAACCTCCCAAACCGTTTTGGTTCAGGAGGCCATGTTTACATTCCTGTTTTACGGCATCCGCCCAATTTCCAGCAGCTTTGTTTTTGCTTATTCCGGCATACCCATCTCGAGCATCACGGGGCAATGATCGCTGCCCATGACCTCCGGCAGAATGCTGCTTTCTTCAATGCAGCCACGGATGCGCTCGCTTACAAGGAAATAGTCGATGCGCCACCCCGCGTTCTTCTCGCGGGCATGGAAGCGATACGACCACCACGAATATATGTCGGGCGTGTCGGGATGGAAGTGGCGGAACGTGTCGGTGAATCCGGCGTTGAGCAGCTCGGTCATCTTTCCGCGTTCCTCATCGGTGAATCCGGCGTTGCGGCGGTTGGTTTTCGGGTTTTTAAGGTCGATTTCGCGATGCGCCACGTTCAGGTCGCCGCACACCACCACGGGCTTCTTGCTGTCGAGCCCTTTCAGATAAGCCCGGAAATCATCTTCCCACGACATCCGGTAGTCCAGACGGCGCAGACCATCCTGCGAGTTTGGCACGTAGACCGTCACAAGGTAAAACGTGTCGTATTCAAGCGTTATCACGCGGCCCTCGGTGTCGTGGTCGGCAATGCCGATGCCGTATGCCGCCGACAGCGGTTCGTGGCGGGTATAGATGGCAGTGCCGGAGTAGCCTTTCTTCTCGGCATAGTTCCAGTAGGAGCGGTAGCCGTCAAACTGCAAGTCGAGTTGACCAGCCTGCATCTTTGTCTCCTGCAAACAGAAAAAATCGGCGTCGAGAGCGTTGAACGACTCCTCAAAGCCTTTGCCAACGCAGGCGCGAAGCCCGTTGACGTTCCAAGATATAAATTTCATAAATGTAGTCCTGTTATAACCTTTTATGCAAACTTACACAACATTTTCGGAATAAAAAAATTCACTGTTGCAGCAAAATGGAATAAATTCAGTAACTTTGCAACCATTATTAATGAATTGTTATGAATTTTGTATATAAAACAGTGGTTGTCGCGGCGACAGTGCTTGCAGCCACATCATGCATTCAGGACGAGGCTCTCAATACGGAATGCGACATCATAACCTGTTCGTTTCCGTCGGAGATCGTCGTTTCTGACCCAACAATCACCAACAACCGCGTGACGGTAAACGTCGTGCCTGACGCCGACATCTCGAAGCTCGCGCCTACGTTCACGCTGACCGAAGGCGCTACAATCAGTCCGGCAAGCGGCTCGGTCCAGAACTTCCTGAACGCTGACGACCATACCGTGAACTACACCGTGACTTCGCAGGACGGCGAATGGCACAAAACCTACCGCGTGCAGGTGGTGCAGCAGCTGAAGCCGAGCGAATATCTGTTCAACAAGGTGGAGCTCGACCCTACGAAGAAATATTCAATCTTCAACGAATACGACGATAATGGCAACTTCCTGATGGCTTGGTCGTCGGGCAATCCGGGCTACGTGATGTGCGGCGAGGCAAACAAAGCGGCGCGCGCTGCATACGGCAAAGATAACTACAAAGACCATATCTGGGAATTCTTCCCCACGCTGGCTGTTTTCCCAGAAGGCACCACGATGAAGACCGACAACGATAACGTGACCAGCTTCGTGAACGGTGGGAAGTATGCCCAGCCGGAATACATCCGACTGGTGACGCGTTCAACCGGAGGATTCGGCGCACAGGTGAAAATGCCTATCGCCGCCGGCAACATCTTCCAGGGCGAATTTGACTTGGGCAGTGCCGTCTCCCAACCTCGTGAAGCCACTCGGTTTGGCGAGCCTTACAACTACAAGCCCGTCAAGCTGTCGGGCGAATACCGCTTCAAGGCCGGCGACGTGTTTACCGACGGCAAAGGAAACGTAGTGGTCGGACGCAAAGACATTTTCTCAATCTACGCAATCTTCTTCGAAAGCGACGACGACGTGAAGTTTATCGACAGCAACGTGCACTACAACGACTTCATGCACCCCAACATGGTGGCTCTCGCCAACCTGACCGACGCCCACGAGACTGGACTGGGCGACGACGACTGGGTGAAGTTTGAAATCGAATTCGACTACGACAAATACAAAAAGGCAGTAAATGCAGACCTTCTTGCGAAGGGTGTCTACCGGCTGGGCATCGTCATCGCTTCAAGTGCCGAGGGCGACTATTTCCGCGGTGCCGTAGGCAGCACGCTCGATGTGCGCAACATCAAAGTAACCAACGAATAAAAAATGACTACAATGAAGAAGATATATGCAGTTATCATACTGGCGGCGGCAGCATTAATCCCATCTGCTGCGCAGGCGCAGCAGAGCCGCACACAGAAGATTATCAACGCCGCCCTCAAGGGATGGAACATTGAGCTACGCGCGGGCTACAACATCGGCGGCACATCGCCGATTCCGCTGCCTGCCGAAATCCGCGAAATCAAGAGTTACAAGCCTTCCGTTGGCTTTTCGGGTGAGGCCGACTTCACGCGGTTCTTCGACAAGCACTGGGGGGTGGGCTTCGGAGTGAAACTTGAAAACAAGAATATGGAGACCGACGCCCGCGTGAAAAACTACGGTATGGAAATCCTCAGTGAGGGCGCCGTTGCAAGCGGCCGATGGACTGGTGGCGTGAAAACGTCGGTGCGCAACTCGTTTCTGTCATTCCCTATCGTGGGCGTCTATAAAGTGCATCCACGCACCAACCTCAAGCTGGGCGTATTCCTGTCGTACCTAATCGAGGGCAAATTCGATGGCTTCGTCTACGACGGGTATCTGCGCAACGGCGATCCGACGGGTGAAAAGGCAGTGTTTACAGGCGATGCGACGGCAACTTACGACTTCTCCGACGAGCTGCGCAAATTTCAGTGGGGACTTCAAGCCGGAGTCGACTGGGAGGCGTTCAAGCATCTGAAGCTCTATGCCGACCTTTCGTGGGGATTGAATTCGGCTTTCCCCGAAAGTTTCAAGACGATAACATTCAGTATGTATCCGATATACTTCAACGTTGGGGTAGGATATTTGTTCTAACATAAAAGCAATCAGAATATTATGGGAAAAATCATACTTACGGGCGACCGCCCTACAGGAAAACTTCACCTTGGTCACTACGTAGGCTCGCTGCGACGTCGCGTTGAGCTGCAGAACTCAGGTGAGTACGACAAAATTTTTGTGATGATTGCCGACGCTCAGGCACTTACCGACAATGCCGACAATCCAGAGAAAATCCGCCAAAACCTCGTTGAGGTTGCGCTCGACTATCTGTCGGCGGGATTGGACCCTGCCAAGACTACGATTTTCGTGCAGTCGGCGGTGCCGGAACTGACAGAGCTGGCATTCTATTATATGAACCTCGTGACAGTGTCGCGCGTGCAGCGCAACCCTACGGTGAAGACCGAAATCAAGATGCGCAACTTCGAGACGAGCATCCCTGTGGGATTCTTCTGCTACCCGGTGAGCCAGGCTTCCGACATCACCGCTTTCCGCGCCACCACAGTGCCTGCCGGTGAGGACCAGGAGCCGATGATTGAATTGACCCGTGAAATCGTGGGACGCTTCAACAACGTGTACGGCGAGACGCTTGTTGAACCGGAAATCCTGCTGCCTACAAACGCTGCCTGCCTGCGTCTGCCGGGAACCGACGGAAAGGCAAAGATGAGCAAGTCGCTCGGCAACTGCATCTACCTCAGCGACACATCAAAAGATGTTGCAAAGAAGGTGAAAGGCATGTATACCGACCCTCTCCATCTCAACATCAGCGACCCCGGACACCTTGAGGGCAACTGCCCGTTCATATATCTCGACGCATTCTGCACCGATGAGAAATTCAAACGTCATTGCTCGGAATTCGAGAGCCTTCAGGATTTGAAGGACCGTTATTGCGCCGGAGGCGTGGGCGACGGCACGGTGAAGAAGATTCTCATCAGTGTGCTTGAGGAAGAGCTCGCTCCGATTCGCGAACGTCGCAAACAATGGGAACAGGATATCCCCGGCGTGTTCGAGATTCTGCGCCGAGGCAGCGAGGAGGCACGCGCAGTGGCTGCCGAGACTCTTGCCGATGTGCGCCGTGCAATGCGAATCAACTACTTCGACGATCCTAAGCTGATTGCTGAGCAGGCAGCCAAGTATGCCGGCAAATAACGCTTAGACAATACGTTACAATATAGGACAGGCATATACGGGTGGAGAAACAACCTGTTGTGTGCCTGTCTTTTTCCCTCCAAACCTCAGTATGGACACAGCAGTATTTCTCGGCACCGCCGAAAACTTCGTATACGGGCTTTGCAGCGCATATTTCATCTATGAGTGTGCGACATACTTCCGCCATCGCCGTGAGCAGCGCTTCTATCGCACGGCAGCGGCGATAATGGCTTTTTGGTTCTTGCTGGTGCTGAAGGATCCAATCTATTCGTGTATCGACACGCAATTGCATAGACACCTATACCGCACGTTGCTGCTTGTTGACATGTCGGCGGTGTTCACATGCGTGTTTTTCGTGGTCGAGCTCTTGTCGCCAATCTACATAACGTGGTCGCGCATCGTGCAGAATTCGGCATTCTACCTGCTGATGCTCGTGCTCTACATCGTGACGGCAAACGACATCTTCTTTGACATCAACATCGTTGGTATGGCAGTCTACTGTCTGATATGGGCGGTGCGCATCGCCGTGCTGACAAAACGCTACCACTACATCGTGCGGCAAAACTTCTCGTCGGCCGACAAGCGGTGGATGTGGCGGGCGATAGCGATGTTTCTGTCGGTGCTGGCGGCTTGGATATATTCGTGCTATGTTGAGTCGAGCATTTCCAACATCGCATATATTGTGATTGTCACGGTGGTTTGGGCTGCGGTCAACCATCATTACCGCAAGGTTGGGCGCAGCATTGACGAAGTGAGGCAGATTATGTCGGAAAAGCAGCCGGCACTGGAAGGTATGCCCGACTTCAGCGCGGAGGTGGAGGCTCTGTTTGTTGAAAAGAAACTACACCGCAACCACGATTTGTCGGTAAGCCAGCTGGCACGCGAGATAGGCACCAACCGCAGCTATTTGTCGGCATGGCTCAACAATACGCTCGGCACTAATTTCTGCGACTTTGTCAACGGCTACCGCATTGCCGATGCGGAGGCGATGCTTGCCGGCGGCGACTGCTCCATGACGCAGGATGAGATAGCCACAACGGTGGGTTTCAATTCGCTCAGCACGTTTCGGCGCGCCTTTATCAAGAAACACGGAATCACACCGCGGCAATATTGCCGCGACAAACGGCATAAAAAATAGTTGCGGGCGCGGAAAAAGGGGCTCTTTTTTGCGAGCCAGCAATTAAATGTATAATTTTGCGGACTGCGGACAGGCTGCTTTTTTAGGTCTGCCGGGTTTGACATTTTAACAATTCGAAGCAATGAGATACAGACGTAATTGGATTGTGCCTAAGGGCAAGGAACTTACGGACATGGACCGCAAGATTTTGTTTTATCAAGAGCACGGACACCTTGTGCCGTCGCCGAAACTCATAAAGACACCAGAACAGATTGAGGGTATCCGCCGCAGCGGAAAAATCAACACCGGAGTGCTCGACCTCGTGGAAAAGGAAATACATGCCGGAATGAGCACGGCGGAAATCGACAAACTGGTTTATGACTACACTGTCGACCATGGGGCTATCCCGGCGCCGCTCAACTATGAGGGTTTCCCTAAGAGCGTGTGCACGTCGATCAACGAGGTGGTTTGCCACGGCATTCCGTCGGAGGACGAAATCCTCGAGGAAGGCGACATCATCAATGTCGACGTGTCGACGATTCTCGACGGATACTATTCCGACGCCTCCCGCATGTTCATAATCGGGAAAACCACGCCGGAGAAGGAAAAGCTTGTGCGTGTGACAAAGGAATGCCTTGAATTGGGCATGAAGGCGGCAAAGCCTTATGGCTTTGTCGGCGACATCGGACACGCTATCGAGCGCCACGCCAAAAAGAACGGGTTCTCTGTGGTGCGCGACCTTTGCGGACACGGCGTAGGACTGGAGTTCCACGAAGAGCCTGAGGTGTTGCACTTTGGCCGTCCGGGAACGGGAATGCTTCTCGTGCCGGGTATGGTATTCACCATCGAGCCGATGATCAATATGGGTACCTATGAAGTATTCATTGACGAAGCCGACGGCTGGACCGTCTGTACAGACGACGGGCTGCCTTCCGCACAATGGGAAAGCATGATACTGATCACCGAAGACGGAAACGAGATATTGACACAATAAGGCGAACACCGAGACGCTATTATTTTCACGCATCACATGGAGATATTATTACTGGTTATAGGGCTTGTCATCGGAACTGCCGTCGGTTACTTGGCGGCAGACCGCAAGTCCGCCGCGCTGAAAGCCGAAATCAGCGGTACTCAAAAGGAAATAGAACTCTTAAAGCAGCAGAAGGAAGAAGCCGAAGCTTTGCATAAACGTATGAATACCGAATTCGAAAACCTTTCGAACCGTATTTTCCAAAGCAAGACCGAGGACTTCAAAAGGCTGAACGCCGAACATATCAACAACCTGCTCCGCCCTTTGGGCGACAACTTGAAGGACTTCAGGGAAAAGGTAGAACAGGTGTACAGCACGGAAGCCAAAGAACGCTTCTCACTGGGCGAACGTATCAAGGAACTGGTCGAGTTGAACAGCCGCCTCAGCGAAGATGCCAACAACCTGACCCGGGCGTTGAAAGGTGACTCCAAGATGCAAGGCAATTGGGGGGAAATGATCTTGGAACGTCTGCTGCAAGCTTCCGGCCTGATAGAGGGAGAGCATTATGTCCGCCAGGAATTCCTGAAAGACGAGCGTGGCGAAATCATCACCAACGAGGAAAACGGCCAGAAGATGCAACCCGATATCCTTGTCAGATATCCGGATGACCGCGAGATGATTATCGACTCCAAAGTATCACTCACCGCTTATGCCGCCTACACTTCCGCCGAAGACAAGGAAGAACAGGCACGCCTTCTGAAAGCTCACCTGCAGTCCGTCCGCAATCATATCGACGAACTCAGCCGGAAAGATTACTCCCGTTATGACGTAAAGGCTCCGGACTTCGTCATGATGTTCATCCCCACAGAAGGCGCCTACCTGCTTGCCATCCAGAGCGACGCCAACCTTTGGGAATATGCCTACAATAAAAAGGTGGTAATGATGAGCCCTACCAACCTGATCAGTGCCCTGCGGCTGTCACTCGACCTATGGAAACGGGAAAACCAGGTAAAGAATATACAGGCCATCATCAAGCGCGGAACTTCCCTGTATGAAAAAATAGCGGGATTTACCGATACGTTTCTGGGCATAGGCGACAAATTGACTAACCTGCAAAAGGATTACGAGAAAGCATTCAACCAACTCTCCGACGGAAACGGCAGTGTAGTCCGCCAGGCAGAAATGCTGAAAGGCATGGGGCTCACTCCCAAGAAACGGATCTCCTCCAGATTACTGCCGGAAGATTCCATCCGGAAAGAAAATGAAGAAGAGAATTATAACATCCAATAAGAACGTCAGACATGTAAACTCTGAAGGACCGTATTCTCAAAAGAGAGAGAGGGGCAAATGCCGTGTTTATCCTTTAACTTCACGCGGCAATACCATATTCAATACGATATAACCTGCTATTCCTGCAAGAACCGTCCCCAGCAATACCCCGAACTTAGCCTGGTTCAGCAGTTCCGGATAGTCACCCGCGAAAGAGAGATTGGCAATAAACAGGGATACCGTAAAGCCAATACCTCCCAACAAAGAGACTCCCGCTATATTTTTCCAGTTCATGCCTTTGGGCATGGAAGCCAGTCCGCTCCTGATCGTCAGCCACGTAAACAGATAAATTCCGATGAACTTGCCAAAGAGCAATCCCATTGCCACCGCTATGCTCACATGCCCTATCACATTGCCGCCACCGCTAAAGACAACGCCCGCATTGGCAAAAGCAAACAAAGGCAGAATTACAAAATTCACCATTCCATGCAGGTTATCCTCTAAGGATTGCAGCGGACTGATGACAAAGTCCGAAGCACGTTCCACCTGCTTCAGAGTAGCAATCTGTTCATTGGTCAATACTATCCTGTCAGATTCGGAAACCTGAAATTCACCGATAACCTCCCGTATCCGATTGATATATTTACCGGCATCCAACCTTGGGCGTGCCGGAATGACAAATGCCAGGATTACACCGGAAATAGTGCTGTGTATGCCTGATTGAAGGAAAAGGTACCAGATTATCACCCCGAAGAAAAGAAAAAATATCTTTTGGGTCATACCGAATTTCCCCATATAATAAAGGAAACAGTATAAAACGGCAGCCACAATCAGATAGCCATAAGCAACTTCCGTACTGTAGAAAATGGCAATCACAAGAATGCCGCCAATGTCATCGACAACGGCAAATGCAGTCAGGAAAATCTTCAAACTCAAGGGTACCCGTTTACCCAACAGGCTCAATACCCCCAACGAGAAAGCGATATCCGTAGCCATCGGTATAGCCATGCCGCGTCCCTCCGGACTGCCCGAAACAACCAGAGAAGAGTAGATAATCACCGGTATCAGCATACCTCCACAGGCAGCAATGAAAGGTAATACAGCTTTCCGGAAAGAAGATAATTCACCTACCAGCAACTCCCGCTTTATTTCCAGCCCTACGGCCAGAAAAAAAACAGTCATCAGGCAATCGTTGATAAACTCAATCATCTTCAACGGATGCCCACCGTGTGACAACAAGTTAAAATCCCCGATACGCAGATGCAACTCCTGCAAAAGGAATCCCTGATACAACGGTGCCATTGGAGAATTGGCAATAAGAGCAGCCAGAATAGCAGTCAAAAACAATAGAATACTCGCCACAATGTTCAACGAGGAAATGTTTCTCACGGTACGTAAAATAATCATAGTATATCGGATTTAAGATTTCACCCTTCCGTCAAGAAGGAAAGTCCCGAAGGACTATTCCTTATAACTCATCAAAGCCAGCTTCTTCACCCACAGTACAAATATACCTGTTAAAATTAAATTAAGCACTATAGTAAGCACTGAAATTATCAAGGCCGGTCCGCCCAAGTTATATCCCAGAGCAATAAAAATGACTCCTGCCCCTACTTCACCCCGTGTAAACATCCCTATGGACAATGCCAGGCGTTCACTAAGCCGGCGGTCGCGATAAAAAAACACCGGGAACAGTTTGCCGATATTCGAAAGCAGCGAAACTATCACGACATGAAATAGAATCATCCCCCACGACATCATTTCCTGCGATCCGGTAACGGAATATCCAGCGGACGCCGCTTCCGTAAAGTCAATGCCCAGAAAACGAGGCATGCTCATCCCTACCAGGAACATGAAAAAGAATGAGATACCGGTAGACACCTTTTGTTCCATAGGGGTGTCATGCTCTTTATGCTTCATCACCATTCCCAGCACAAATGCCGGCAGCAACACCTCGACATGAATACTCCCGCTCTCCCCATAAAGATATTTACTGATAAGATACAGAGATTGAGTAGAAATAAATACCACCGCTGAATACACCAGAATAGCTTTCCAATCCTGTCTCCAATTGTACTTGCCCAATTGTCTCCATCCGAAGGAAAGTAGCAGGAATACGATGAAGATGATGACCAGCAGCTGCCAACGCAAGCCTATCATCATTATTTGCAAAGGAATCATCAAAAGGATCGTATCCAGATCGTCAAAAATAGCCAATACTTGAATCTTCTTGTACATCCAGCTGGATTTCAGTCCGATGGCAGCTAACATCGTAAAAAGAATACCTGCTGAAGTGGGAGCCGCAAAACGGCTTAGCAAGAGATTTTCCTTCCACGCTTCCCAGCTGTCCCAATAATCGGGCGGCAGCAATACAAAAATGTAATAGACGGCAATCAGGAACCAAGGCATGGCAGCAGTGGCCATAGCAATGAAATAATCTTCCGCATACGTTCGCCAACGGGACTTGTCCACTTCGAACTCACGTCCCACATTAATCATGATAAAACCCAGGCAAACATAAAGAAAAACATTCGATACAGTCTTTACCGTACCATAATTCCCACCGGCCCATACAGGAAGGTATTGGGAAACAATCAAACCCACCATCAGGAAGGCTGAAAATGATAGAACTTTTCTCATTAATTTTAAATTAGTAAGGGGTTGTCAAGATAGCCCTACGGAAAGAGAACAACCCCTAAAGTACATGAATTGTTTAAAAACTAATCCAGTTTCAGTACTGCCAAGAACGCTTTCTGAGGCACCTCCACATTACCAATCTGTTTCATTCGTTTTTTACCTCTTTTCTGTTTCTCAAGCAACTTGCGCTTACGGCTCACGTCACCGCCATAACATTTTGCCGTCACGTCCTTGCGTACAGCCTTAATGGTCTCGCGGGAGATAATCTTCGCGCCGATGGCTGCCTGGATAGCGATGTCAAACTGTTGTCTCGGAATCAGGTCTTTCAACTTCTCGCACATACGGCGTCCCAGTTCATACGCATTGTCAAAGTGGGTCAAGGTGGAAAGGGCGTCCACCGGCTCACCGTTCAGCAATATATCCAGCTTCACCAACTTGGACGGGCGGAAACCGTTGGAATGATAGTCAAAAGAAGCATATCCCTTGGAAATGCTCTTCAGCTTATCATAGAAATCAATCACAATCTCTCCCAAAGGCATGTCGTAATAGATTTCCACACGATTACCGGAAATGTATTCCTGCTTGACCAATTCTCCGCGCTTACCCAGACAAAGGGTCATGATAGGTCCGATATAGTCTGTGGTGGTAATGACGGAAGCACGGATATACGGCTCCTCAATGCGGTCTATCATCGTAGGATCGGGCATACTGCCGGGGTTATGCACCTCGGTCATATTCCCCTGCTTGTCATAGATATTATACGAAACGTTAGGTACTGTCGTGATTACATTCATGTCGAATTCACGGTCCAGACGCTCCTGTACGATTTCCATGTGGAGCAATCCCAGGAAACCGCAACGGAAACCAAAGCCCAATGCCAAAGATGATTCCGGCTGGAAAGTCAATGAAGCATCATTCAGCTGGAGTTTCTCCAAGGAAGAACGTAAGTCTTCGAAGTCTTCCGCCTCGATAGGATAAACACCGGCGAAGACCATCGGCTTCACTTCCTCAAAACCGGCAATGGCTTCCTTGCAAGGACGGGCTATGTGGGTAATCGTATCACCCACCTTTACCTCTTTGGAAGTCTTGATACCCGAAATGATATATCCTACGTCTCCGGTACGCAATTCCTGACGGGGAACCATATCCATCTTCAGTACACCGATTTCATCAGCGTCGTATTCCTTTCCCGTATTGAAGAACTTTACCTTGTCCCCTTTGCGGATAACACCGTTCACTATTTTGAAATAAGCGATGATACCCCGGAAAGAATTGAATACGGAGTCAAAAATCAGCGCCTGCAATGGAGCCTCCTCGTCACCCACGGGATGGGGCACACGCTCGATAACGGCAGCCAGAATCTCCTCTACACCCATGCCCGTCTTGCCGGAAGCACGGATAATCTCTTCGCGCTTGCATCCGAGCAATTCCACGATTTCGTCCTCCACCTCTTCGGGCATGGCACTCGCCATATCACATTTGTTGATAACGGGGATAATCTCCAGATCATGCTCAATGGCCATGTAAAGATTGGAGATAGTCTGCGCCTGTACCCCTTGTGAGGCATCCACAATGAGCAGCGCGCCCTCACAGGCAGCAATGGAACGTGACACTTCGTAGGAAAAGTCCACGTGTCCCGGAGTATCGATCAAATTCAGAATATACTTTTCACCTTTATACGAATATTCCATCTGAATGGCGTGGCTCTTGATAGTGATACCTCTCTCCTTCTCCAGATCCATATCATCCAGCATCTGTCCCTCGGTTACTTGTATGGTATTGGTGAACTCCAGAAGCCGGTCGGCCAAAGTTGATTTACCATGGTCTATATGGGCAATAATACAAAAGTTACGTATATTCTTCATTGTCAACAGTTATCTTTAATTTTGGTGCGCAAAGATACAAAAAGGAGAAGACAAAAAAAAATGCGTTGATAACATATCCATGTATCAACGCATCTTTTTATAACATTCCAGTCAATCTCTCTCTTATTTCAGCTTCACAAACAGTTCGCCTTCGACTTCCTGAGTGGAAATTTTATCCTCTCTCAACAACCAGCCAAAGCCCAGATACAAATCTTTATCTACCAATTTCGTAGCTTTTTTGATTTGCTTAGCAGTTAAACCTTCAGTTTCATTCAGTGCATTCCAAATTTTTCCTGCAGTTTCACCAGCTTTTTCTTTTAACATTTTCTCTTTGTTTTAAGTTAGACATGCCAAAAATCCCTCTCTAAGAGATTCAGATTTTATTTCGTCTGCAAAGATAGCTATTTTTATGTTATATAACACGTTATTGCCTGTTTTTTTCTTTATTCTGTCAGAAAAAAGCATTTTTAGAGCGAGACAAGCTTAAATCATCTGCTTTTCCAAGTATTCCACCCATATTTGGGCAGCCTCTTCTACCATCTTGGCACACGGGCGTTTGGCATAATATTGTTCCGTACGTGCTTCGGGCACTGAAGAACCTTCCGGTTTTTTCAATCCCAAGAGTTCCGCGCAAATCATGGAGCCGTTTCGCTTTTTAAATTCCTCAGCCAATTCTTGCACAAGTGCATAATTGGCAGCTTTACCTTCACGGTCTTTACCGTCCGTAGCCCCTTTCTCCAAACCCGCAAGCATAAACATACCGCATGCAGCCCCGCACGTCTGGCGCATGCGTCCTATGCCACCTCCAAAAGAGGCCGACATGCGCAATGCCTGCTCCTCCGTGAAACCATACATATCGGCAAAAGCAGCCACTACAGACTGCGAGCAGTTGTATCCGCTCTTGAAAAGTTCAACAGCCTTTTCTATCCTGTCCTTCAACTCCATTTTCATTCTGTTATTTCCAATGACATCGGGCAATGATCCGAATGAACAGCCCCGTTCAGTATCTGCGCTTCCTTCAACATAGGACGCACAGGCTCACTCACCATACAATAATCTATACGCCACCCTTTATTTTTGGCCCGCGAATTGAAGCGGTAACTCCACCACGTATATTCCTGCTTGTCGGGATGCAACAAACGGAAAGAATCGATAAATCCGGCATTCAGAAAACGCGTCATCCACTCCCGTTCTTCAGGCAAGAATCCGCTGTTAGTGGCATTGCGAATAGGATCATGGATATCTATCGGTTCATGACAGATGTTATAGTCCCCGCAAAGAATCAGTTTGGGACGTGTACGCTGCAACTCCAGCACATACTCCTGAAACTTTTCCAGCCAAACCATCTTGAAAGCCTGCCGTTCGTCACCGCTCGTTCCCGAAGGATGGTACACACTGACGACAGACAAATCTCCGTAATCGGCACGGATAAAACGCCCTTCGTTATCATACTCCTCGATTCCCATACCGTATTCCACATGGTCGGGTTCACGCCTTGTCAGAATGGCTACTCCACTATATCCCTTTTTCTGTGCAGAATACAAATAATGCCTGTAGCCCAAGGAATCCAATGCATCTGCCGGATACTGTTCCGGCTGCAACTTAGTTTCCTGCAGGCAAAGTACATCCGGCTGTTCCTGTGCCAGCCATTCGGGAAGCCCTTTTGTCACAGCAGCCCGCAGGCCATTAACGTTGTATGTGATTATTTTCATCTGTTATATCTATTAGAAGTTATTATTTTGTACATCATTCTCTTTTTCAATGAAATAACGATTTTAAAAGTATAAATACCTCTTCCTTTCAGACGATTTCCGAAACCAACAGCATGATATTCAAAACCGTAACAATAACGGCAATGGTATAAAGCACAAAGGTACTCCATCTACTATTCACATAAGGTCCCATCACCTTGGTGGAAGAAGTCAGGCTGACCTGCAGGAATACCGTAAAAGGCAACTGAATGCTCAGTATCATCTGCGAAACCAACAACCCCTTGAAAGGATCACCGATAAAGAAAATCAGTAACAGGGCAATACCCAGAGAAAGGATTACACCTACCTGCGAGTGGCTGTCCTTGATGTGATAGGATTCTCCGAAAATACCTGCGAAAATAGAAC
>ERZ779855.1627-NODE-1627-length-14468-cov-2.809408_pt1 | contig 14468 bp, 10 predicted proteins | sample MGYA00511370_ERZ779855 | MGnify/ENA primary metagenome ERZ779855 (study PRJEB29588, sample SAMEA1967319) | human gut metagenome | biome: human gut; feature: human-associated habitat; material: faeces | place: Denmark | collected 2008/2010 ...
CTTCCAATATCGACAGCGGCGACAATCATATTTATTCCGAGTCGGGCTTTTACAATACCCAGACAGAGGAAGCCATCTTGCTCGACCGTTCCATTGTGACCAACAAGGGGCGTAAGATGGTTGGCGACAGTTTGTATTATGACAGCAAGTCCGGTGTGGGAGAAGGTTTTCGTAATGTGGTCTACACCGACGAGGTGAATAAAAACATGCTGACGGGAAACTATTGTTACTATAATGACAGTACCGGTTATTCCATGGCGACGGATAGTGCCGTAGCTATAGATTATTCGCAACGTGACACGATGTACATGCATGCCGACACGTTCAAGGTGTACACTTTCTATATGGATACCGATAGCATGTATCGCGAAGTCCGGGGGTACCACAAGGTGCGCTCTTATCGTATGGATGTCCAGTCGGTTTGTGACTCTTTGGTGTTCGATTCGCGTGATACTTGCATCACGATGTACCGTGACCCTATCGTATGGAACGGCGGGCAGCAAGTATTGGGAGAGGTGATTAAAGTTTATTTGAACGATTCTACCATAGACCGGATTCATGTCATAGACCAGACGCTTTCCGTGGACCGGATCGACTCGGTGCATTATAATCAAGTGGCCGGAAAAGAGATGACTTCCTACTTTCGTGACGGGGAGATGTATGAGACGTGGGTGAACGGCAACGTTTATGTGGATTATTATATGTTCGACGACGACAGTTTGATGATAGGGTTGAACTATACGGAAACCACTGAACTTAAATTGTTTATGAAGGACCGGAAAATGGAGAAGATATGGATGCCGGCCTCTACGGGGGTAATCTATCCGATAGTCATGATACCGCCCAATCGGCTTTATCTGTCCAATTTTGCCTGGTTCGATTATATCCGTCCGTTGAACAAAGACGATATATTCGTATGGCGCCCCAAAAAGTCCGGGACGGAGCTTAAGGCGTCTTACAAGCACAAGGCACCTTTACAATCTTTGGATCAAATCAAAAAGAAATAGTTTATGGCACTCTTTAAGACACGAGAACCTCGAAAGTTCCATCATCCTTATATATATATAAATGAACGAAAAGAAAAACTGAAGGCCATAGAAGAGCGTGCCAAACGAGAGTTGGGCATGCTGCCGCCGAAGGAGTTCAATCCGGAAGATATTCGCGGAACTTTCGTGAAAGGGACAAAGCATTTGCGGCGCAGGAAAGAAAGCGGGCGTAAGCCTATGAAATGGGGAGTAGCATTGATTATTATCGGTGCGTTGCTTTTCATTTGGCATTATTTATTGACTGGAAGTTTTCGGTTTTAAGCATATTCTGAAAGATGAGTGATATTATACATTTGCTGCCGGACTCGGTAGCAAACCAGATTGCTGCCGGTGAAGTGATACAACGACCGGCCTCTGTGATAAAAGAATTGGTTGAAAATGCCGTGGACGCCTCGGCCACACGGATTGATGTAGTGGTGGAAGATGCGGGCAAGACTTCTATTCAAGTAGTGGATGACGGGAAGGGGATGTCAGAGACTGATGCGCGTCTTTCGTTCGAACGTCACGCTACGTCCAAGATACGTGAAGCCGGTGATTTGTTCGCTTTGCGTACGATGGGCTTCCGGGGAGAGGCATTGGCTTCTATTGCGGCTGTGGCCCAAGTAGAATTGAGAACCCGTCAAGCCGGGAGCGAATTGGGGACGTGTGTGAATATCGAAGGTTCCCAACTGGTAGGACAGGAGCCGGTTTCCTGTGCGCCGGGAAGTAATTTCCTGATACGGAGTCTTTTCTTTAACGTACCTGCACGTCGCAAGTTCTTGAAATCCAATCAGACCGAGCTGAGTAATATATTGCAAGAGTTTGAGCGCGTGGCTTTAGTGCATGAAGACATAGCTTTCTCTTTGACACAAAACGGCAGTGTCGTGCTCAGTTTGCCAAAATCCACATTGCGCCAACGTATCATCAATATTTTCGGTAAGAAACTCAACGAGCAACTTTTGGCTGTCGATGTAGAGACTTCTTTGGTTCGTTTGTCCGGTTTCGTGGGTAAACCGGATTCTGCCCGTAAGAAAGGAGCCCATCAATACTTTTTCGTGAACGGACGTTATATGCGTCATCCTTATTTCCACAAAGCAGTGATGGAGGCTTTCGAACAGTTGATACCCGTAGGTGAGCAGGTGTCCTATTTTCTCTATTTCGAAGTAGACCCTGCCAATATCGACGTGAACATTCATCCTACGAAGACGGAAATCAAGTTTGAAAACGAACTGGCCATCTGGCAGATTATAGTGGCAGCGGTGAAAGAGTCGTTAGGGCGCTTCAATGCCGTGCCTACGATTGATTTCAACACGGAAGGTGCTCTGGACATTCCTGTATTTGGCAATGCTTTCTCTCCGGCAACCGTTGAAGCTCCGGTATTGGAAGTGAATCCCGATTTCAATCCTTTTAAGTCCGGCTCTTCTTCCGGTTATAAATCGCAGCGGATGGATTGGGAACCTTTGTATGACGGAATCGAGAAAAGCGCGTCTCCTGCAGTGACGAACGATTTCGGGGGAGGAGATTTTTCATCCTCCGTCCCCGACGATCTGACTTTGTATGCGGATACAAAGGATACCTTTGAAAAATCGACCCAGCATTATCAGTATAAAGGCAAATATATCATGACGGCGGTGAAATCCGGACTGATGATTATCGACCAGCATCGTGCACATATCCGTGTGCTTTACGACCGTTATCGTAAACAAATGGAGGGAAGCAACGGACAGTCTCAAGGACTGCTTTTTCCCGAAATGCTACAGTTGCCGCCGTCAGAAGGTATTGTGTTGGAGCATCTGACAGACGACTTGCATGCCTTGGGCTTCGATTTGTCCGTGTTGGGCGGCGGAAGTTTCTCCATTAACGCCGTCCCTTCCGGAACAGAAGGATTGAATCCAGTGGAAATGGTGCGCGGCATTGTGCATTCTTCCATAGAAAAGGGATGTAATGTAGAGGAAGATGTACGCCATTATATCGCTTTGTCGCTGGCTCGAAGCGCAGCCATTGTGCAGGGGCAGGTGCTGTCCAATGAAGAGATGGAGGCTTTGGTAGACGATTTGTTTGTCTGTCGTAATCCCAATCAGTCCCCTGACGGCAAGGTCGTTGTGGCCATATTGGAGCAGGATGATTTAGACCAGCTTTTTGGATGAACCTCATTGTTTCTTCAGGGCATTCTCTGTGTCTTTTCATAAAATAGGCGGCATCTCGGCAAATATTCCAAGCGAGCTTGATATTTTGCTCTCGATTTGCACTATCTTTGCAGAACTAATTATACAGACAGAAAATGAAGCAGGAAAAAATTGTATTGACGGGAGACCGTCCTACGGGAAAATTGCATATCGGCCATTATGTAGGCTCTTTACGAAGAAGAGTGGAGTTGCAAAATTCCGGTCAGTTCGATAAAATATTCATCTTTGAAGCAGATGCCCAGGCCTTGACGGACAATATAGACAATCCGGAAAAGGTACGGCAGAACGTGATAGAAGTAGCGCTCGATTATTTGGCCTGCGGCATCGATCCGGCCAAGTCCACCATCTTCATCCAGTCGCAGATACCGGAGTTGTGCGAGTTGTCTTTCTATTTCATGGATTTGGTGTCCGTGTCGCGCCTGCAACGTAATCCTACAGTGAAGACAGAAATACAAATGCGTAACTTCGAGGCGAGCATTCCTGTGGGGTTCTTCACTTATCCTATCAGTCAGGCTGCCGACATTACGGCTTTCAAAGCGACGACCGTGCCGGTGGGAGAGGACCAGGAGCCGATGTTGGAACAGGCGCGTGAGATTGTCCGTCGTTTCAACTATATCTACGGGGATACGCTTGTGGAGCCCAATATCCTGTTGCCGGAAAATGCCGCTTGCTTGCGCTTGCCGGGTACTGACGGCAAGGCTAAAATGAGCAAGTCTCTCGGTAACTGTATTTATTTGTCGGACTCGGCAGACGAGGTGGAGAAGAAGATACGCACCATGTACACTGACCCCAACCACCTGAAGGTGTCCGATCCCGGACAAGTGGAGGGTAATACGGTGTTTACTTATCTGGATGCTTTTTCCCGTCCGGAGCATTTCGGCCGTTATTTGCCGGATTATGCCGATTTGGAGGAGCTGAAAGCCCATTACCGCCGTGGAGGTTTGGGCGACGTGAAGGTGAAAAAGTTCCTTGCAGCCGTGATGCAGGAAGAACTGGAGCCTATCCGTCAGCGTCGTAAGGAGTTCGAACAAGATATTCCGGCGGTATATGAGATGTTGAAGAAAGGATGTGAGGCGGCTCGCGCCGTAGCGGCCGACACCTTGTCGGAGGTGCGTAAGGCCATGAAGATAAATTATTTCGACGATGAGGCCTTGATAGCCGAGCAGGCAGCCCGTTTTAGTGGAAAATGATATAGGCTGGGAAGGAATGAATACCGTCCGTCGTGGGATTTTGCTCCTACGACGGATTTTTTTATGAACAAGCCACACTCCAAAATGCAGGAATGAGCGATGCTGGGGCGTAAATACTGTTACTCAAAGGGCTATGGTACCGTCAATGTACTTTATCACTTTAGCCGGTACTCCTCCTGCTATGGCACGTGCAGGAACGTCCTTGTTTACCACCGCACCTGCCGCTACGATAGCGTGGTCTCCAATGGTCACGCCCGCCAAGATGGTGGCATGTGCGCCTATCCATACACCTTTTCCGATATGGATGGGCGAATGATAAAGGTTCTGACGGTCGTCGGGGGCAAAGCCGTGATTTAGCGTAGCCATCACCACGCTATGCCCAATCAAAGCACCGTCACCAATGAAGATGCCACCTTGGTCTTGAAACTGACAACAGGAATTGATGAAGACATTCTTTCCGAGATGGATGTTTTTCCCGAAATCGGTATAAAAGGGAGGAAATAGGCGAAAGGAATCGTCCACCTTGTTATCGGTAATCCGGCTGAACAGGGCGACAATTTCTTCGGGAGAGTGGTAAGAGCCGTTCAAGTCGAAGAGCAAACGGCGGGTGGCATCGCTCTGTTCGCGCATGAAAGTAATCATTTCCTCGCCGGCCAAGGGCTTGCCTGTTGCAATCATCTGTTGAAATCGTTCTAATGTCATGTCCGTTCTGTTAAAATGATAATGCAAAGTTATCGGTTTCTCTCCATTGTAATGGTATATAAATTACGGAAAAGAATACCCGAATTGCTGTATCTTCAGGTCGGGGGTGTGGTACGTTTGGGGTGGGGATTTTAGTAGCTATCCGCTCTTTGAGGATACTTCGGGCGGATAACTTTACCTTTTGGTGCAAAAAAAGTGCGTCAAAAATTTGCAGAAACGAAAAAAAGGCGTACCTTTGCATCGCTTTTGAAACGAAAGAGAGGGGCGCTTAGCTCAGCTGGTTCAGAGCATCTGCCTTACAAGCAGAGGGTCGGGGGTTCGAATCCCTCAGCGCCCACCATGCAGGAAGACACTCGGAAGGTGTCTTTTTTGTTTTATGTCATCAATCTTTGTTTTTTCGATAACTTTTCTCTATTTTAATATGTGCGAATCGATAAAATGAACTATTTTTGTAGCATAAATAATACGTATTACTTTTATGGAATTGGATTTGTTGACGGCCATTTCTCCGATAGACGGCCGTTATAGAGGTAAAACAGAGGCTTTGGCTTCCTACTTTTCTGAATACGCGCTTATTCGCTATCGCGTGCGTGTAGAGATTGAATACTTTATTACTTTGTGCGAATTGCCTTTGCCGCAGTTGGCTGATTTCAATCATGATTTGTTTTCCCGTTTGCGTGACATCTACCGGAATTTCACGGAAGCGGATGCCGGACGGGTGAAGGAAATAGAGAGCGTGACGAACCATGATGTGAAGGCTGTGGAGTATTTTATCAAGGAAGAGTTTGATAAAATAGGAGGCCTTGAGGCTTATAAGGAATTCATTCATTTCGGCCTGACATCCCAGGACATCAACAATACATCGGTTCCTTTGTCCATCAAAGAAGCTTTGGAGGAATGTTACTATCCCCAGATGGAGGAACTGATAGCCCAGCTTCGCGCGTATGCCGAGGAATGGAACGACGTGTCCATGTTGGCCAAGACACACGGACAGCCTGCTTCGCCTACCCGTTTGGGGAAAGAAGTTATGGTATTTGTCTATCGTCTGGAACGCCAGTTGGAGATGCTTAAAGCGTGCCCCATTACAGCCAAGTTCGGCGGAGCGACGGGGAATTACAATGCCCATTATGTGGCCTACCCCCGTTACGATTGGAAGTCGTTCGGCAATAATTTTGTGGCTGATAAGTTGGGGTTGGAGCGTGAGGAATATACGACCCAGATTTCCAATTACGACAATTTGGGAGCGGTTTTCGATGCCATGAAGCGCATCAATACGATTTTGATAGATCTGGACCGTGATTTCTGGCAGTACGTGTCTATGGAGTACTTCAAACAGAAGATTAAAGCCGGTGAGGTCGGTTCCAGTGCCATGCCTCATAAGGTGAACCCGATAGATTTCGAGAATAGCGAAGGTAATTTGGGTATAGCCAATGCCATATTGGCACATTTGAGTATGAAGTTACCGGTGTCGCGTCTACAGCGCGACTTGACGGACTCCACAGTCTTGCGCAATGTCGGTGTACCTATGGGGCACATGGTAATTGCCATCCAGAGCACGCTGAAAGGTTTGCGCAAGTTGTTGCTGAACCGTGAGGCCATCAATGCCGATTTGGACAACTGCTGGGCGGTCGTGGCCGAAGCCATCCAGACGATTCTGCGCCGGGAGGCATATCCTCATCCTTATGAGGCTTTGAAAGCTTTGACTCGTACGAACCAGGCTATAACGGAAGAATCCATTAAGAATTTCATAGAGGGGCTGGCTGTCAGTGAAGAGGTGAAGCAGGAGCTTCGTGCCATTACGCCCCACTCTTACACGGGAATTTAAAAATGTTGACCGGAGATGCGACTGGCCCGCGAGGGCGAACGCAGTCTCCTTGTTTTAATTATTATATAGAAAGGAAAAAAGTATGGAAGACGAAAAATGGCAGGATAATTTTGCTCCTGAAGGAACAGAGCGTAGCCGTGAGGGCTATAAGCCATTCGACAGTGAGAACAACAATCGGAGTTTAAATCGCACAGGACGCGAAGGCCGTGTCATGAGGCCGCGGATTCAGCGGGCCGAACGGGCTTATACGGCCAATGGTGCCGATGGCGCACAGGAGGGACGACCTTTCCGGCCGTCTTACAACCGTGAAGAACGTGGTTTCGGTGGCGAACAGCGTAGTTACGGTAGTGGCCAGCGTCCTTATCGCAGTTATCAGCCCCGTCAGGATTATAATCGTGAAGGCGGATATGCCAACCGCGAAGGAGGCTATAACCGCGAGGGCGGTTTCCGTCCGAATAATGGAGGGTATCGTCGTGAAGGCGGATATGGTAACCGTGAAGGAGGTTATAACCGTGAGGGCGGCTTCCGTCCGAACAACGGTGGTTACCGTCGCGAAGGCGGTTACGGTAACCGTGAAGGAGGCTATCGCGACAATAATGGTGGCGGTTTCCGTCGTCCGCAAGGCGGCTATGGGAACAACCGTTTTGGTGGAGGCAGGCCGCAGCAGCGCCGTACCGGTAATTACGACCCCAATGCCAAATATAGCATGAAGAAACAGATTGAGTATAAAGAACTCAATGTGGATCCGGATGCTCCGATTCGTTTGAACAAGTTCTTGGCCAATGCCGGAGTTTGTTCCCGTCGTGAAGCGGACGAATTTATTACGGCTGGTGTAGTGAGCGTCAACGGGACGGTGGTTACAGAGTTGGGAACGAAGGTAAAACGTACGGATGAAGTGAAGTTCCACGAGCAGCCTGTGAGCATCGAGCGCAAGGTGTATGTCCTGCTGAACAAGCCGAAAGATTACGTGACCACGAGCGACGATCCGCAAAACCGCAAGACCGTGATGGATTTGGTCAAGAACGTTTGTCGTGAACGTATTTATCCGGTGGGACGTCTTGACCGTAACACTACGGGTGTATTGTTGTTTACTAACGATGGGGAACTGGCTTCCAAGCTGACACATCCCAAATTCCTGAAAAAGAAAATCTACCATGTGACGACCGACAAGAACGTAACGGCGGCCGATATGCGGCAGATTGCCGAGGGCATCACGCTGGAAGACGGGGAAATACGTGCAGATGCCATCGACTATGCCAGTCCTACTGATAAGAAACAGGTCGGTATTGAAATTCATTCCGGTAAAAACCGTATTGTGCGTCGCATATTCGAAGCTTTAGGTTACCGTGTGGTGAAGCTCGACCGCGTGTTGTTTGCCGGGCTGACGAAGAAGAACGTCCGTCGAGGCGACTGGAGATTCCTGACAGAGCAGGAAGTCAACATGTTGCGCATGGGGGCGTTCGAATGATAGGATATCATAAAGATGAAAAAATGGAAACTATTCGTAGAATAAAGATTATAGATGTACTGAAACGTGAGGACTACGGTTCGGAGGTCAATGTAAAAGGTTGGGTGCGTACGCGCCGTGGCAGCAAATCTGTCCACTTTATCGCTTTGAATGACGGGTCGACGATTAATAATGTACAGGTAGTGGCCGATGCGGATAAGTTTGATGATGAACTGATTAAACTCATCACGACCGGGGCTTGCCTGAGTGTTACAGGTGAATTGGTGCAAAGTGTAGGTTCGGGACAAGCCGTGGAGATCCAGGCCCGTGAAATAGAGGTGTTGGGTACATGCGGCTCGGATTATCCGATGCAGAAGAAAGGACAGAGCATGGAATATATGCGTACGCATGCCCACATGCGTTTGCGTACCAATACGTTCGGTGCGGTGTTCCGTATCCGTCATCACATGGCGATGGCCATCCATCGTTATTTCCATGAACATGGCTTTTTTTATTTTCATACACCGATTATTACGGGCAGTGACTGCGAAGGAGCCGGACAGATGTTTCAGGTGACTACGAAGAACCTCTATGACCTGAAGAAGGACGACGAAGGAAAGATAGACTATTCCGACGATTTCTTCGGCAAGACGACTTCGCTGACCGTATCCGGACAGTTGGAAGGAGAGTTGGGGGCCACGGCTTTGGGTGCCATTTATACTTTCGGCCCTACGTTCCGTGCGGAGAACTCCAACACACCACGCCATTTGGCCGAATTTTGGATGATCGAACCCGAAGTGGCTTTCAACGACATCCGTGACAATATGGATTTGGCAGAGGACTTCATCAAGTACTGCGTGCGTTGGGCTTTGGATAATTGCCAGGACGATTTGGCTTTCCTGAACAAGATGATCGACAAGACATTGCTCGAACGTCTGAACTTCGTGGTGGAGAACGACTTTGTGCGTTTGCCCTATACGAAAGGTATCGAGATTCTGGAGGAAGCTGTGAAGAACGGCCGCAAGTTCGAATTCCCGATATATTGGGGAGCCGATTTGGCCAGCGAACATGAGCGTTACTTGGTGGAAGAGTATTTCAAGCGTCCCGTCATTCTGACGGATTATCCGAAGGAAATCAAGGCTTTCTACATGAAGATGAACGACGATGGGAAGACGGTGCGTGCCATGGACGTGTTGTTCCCGCAAATCGGCGAGATCATCGGTGGTTCCGAGCGTGAAGAGAACTATGACAAGTTGATGGCCCGTATCGAGGAGCTGAATATCCCGATGAAGGACATGTGGTGGTATCTCGACACCCGTCGTTTCGGAACATGTCCGCATAGTGGTTTCGGTTTGGGTTTCGAGCGTTTGATTTTGTTCGTCACCGGAATGCAGAACATCCGCGATGTCATTCCTTTCCCCCGTACCCCGAAGAACGCAGAGTTCTAAATGCTATACTTCTTCCTCTTGGAGGAGGGAAGGTCAAGAAGAAAGTCCGGCATTTTGCTGGGCTTTTTCTTTTTCGGTATACCTGTTTTCTTTATACTCCTTGGGTGACATGCCGGTAAGCCGTTTGAAATATTTGCCGAAGAAAGATTGAGAGGGAAATTCAGTTCATAGCTGATTTGTTGTATGGTCAGGTTAGTTGAGCGTAATAGAGCTTTTGCTTCCAGTATCACATAATCGTCAATCCATTCCGCTGCACTTTTTCCGCTGCATCTTTTTATGATTGTGGATAAATATCCGGCAGACAGGTGCAGTAAATCTGCATAGAAGAGTACTTTCCGCTCTTTCCTGTAATTCTGTTCCACTTCCATGGAAAACTTTTGCATGAGGATTTCCTCTTTGGTCAATTTCCTGCTTGCCATGAGCCTGTGGAAATAATATCCCATCCCGTACAGGAACGCGCATGTCAGATGCTTGATGACTTCTACTTTGTTGGGGTGGTGTACCTTGAACAGCTTACGCACCATTGCACAATACGTCAGCATCGCATCCATTTGTCCCTGTTGCAATTTCAGGATGGGACACTCTTGTAGTGCCATGTAAGTTTGGTAGTTGTAAGGAAGGCCTAAGCCGCTGACAAACCGCTCGGACATCAATATGCATATACCATGGTAGTCTTCACTCATAAACTCTTGTTCCACAATCTGTCCGGGAATATTGATCGCCATCATGTCGCTTTCTATGTCGTAAGGCGAGAGGTTTATCTTTCCTTTGCTTTCTCCGCAGAGGCAAATGTGGCATACATATATGTTGATTTTAAATGGGTCGGAGGGGATTTTTTGCTTCGTCACATCGTAAATGAAAAAGTCTTCGCCGATGTTTAGCACCGTTCGGTTGTTGCGTACGGTCAGAGGCAAGTTCAATTGTGCTATTGAATCCATAATTCCATATTTTGAATACAAATATAGGCCGTTTTATCGATATAAGGCAAGATTTTTGAACTTTCGTCCAATTTATTCAATGAAAAGGACTTTGTTGCAGTTTACAAAGCTCGTACCTTTGCATCGTTTTAAAAATGATGCAGATGAATAATAAACGGACTTTCGCCATTATTGTATTCGCGTTGGTTTGTGTCGGTACAACTTGTGCCCAATCTGAGGCAATAACGGTGTCTGAAACCCCATCTCAGGAAAAGCAAAACATAGTATTTACCGGAGGGGCAATATTGGAAGGCAACTTATCCGGTTTTTTCCATTCCGGGATAAAAGACGGGAATAACGTCATGAAGGCCGGATTCTCCCTTGGGGGATTTTTGAATCTGGGTGTTATACGGTCGTTTTCAGTACAAGGCGAGATGTTGTTCCATTATAAAAATTCCGAGTTTGAGCAAGGAAGCCAACGTGGGGACTTGGTTTATGGGGAGTAGAAATACCGGTCTATGCCATGTACCATTATACTTTTTCAAGGGGCGGTTGTCTGCAAGTCGGAATAGGCCCTTATACGGAGTTCGGTTTCGATGCAAAGTTCAAGCATGGAGGGAAGGAGGCAGACCTTTATGAAAAGGACGGGAGTACGGGGCTGGCGGCCTTTCAAGAGTCGAATAGCGGTTTTGGGGCAAAGGTCGGATATGAATTCGTGTCCGGTTTCCAAATTAACGCAAGTTATAAGGCCAGCATAAGCAACCTGCTTGATGCCAACAGCAGCCAAGTTAAAATCCATCCCCATGCCATAAGCGTCGGAGTGGCTTACCGTTTTGGAAAGTAGATAACGCTATACCTTATAATAATGATGAAACAAATTCTGATTATAATAGTTCTGTTATTGGGCAGTGTGTCTTTGGCTTTTGCGCAAGAATCCGGAGGAAACAAGTTCAAGAAGTATTGGAATAGCCTAGTGAACGGGAATGTGGACCGTACTTATGAGAAGAAAGTCGATATGAGTTATGCTGTGGCACCTTGCTATACCCGTGAGGGAGGCGTGGGCATCGGTGTAGGTGCAACGGGATTATACCGTTTGGATCGCAGAGATTCCACCATGCAGCCGTCTGACTTCTCTGTGACAGGAAGTATGGCGGTAAAAGGCTTTTATGGAATAACTGTAAAGGGGAACAATAATTTTAAAGGGAATAGAACTCGTTTGTCTTACCTATTGCAGTTCCAAAACAAGAATTTGGATTTCTGGGGTATATCTTTTGATGCGTGCAGCTTGAATTCCATTTCGGCTTATAAGCGGCAGTTCGTGAAATGGGAGTCGGACTATGTGTACAAACTGGCCAAGGATTTCCATATAGGCGTGGCTCTTAATTTGAATTATACGAAAGCCTCAGATGTGATAAGTCCGTCTTATTTGGAGGGGCAGAAAAGCTCTTATTTCTTTACCGGAATCGGTGCTTCCATGTCGTATGACACCCGGGATTTCATATTGAACCCGAAGGAGGGAGTTTATTTCATGGTGAAAGAAGTCTATTATCCCGGCTTTGTAAGTTCGCATGGGAAAGACATATTTGCTACGACTTTGATTTTCGACTATTACCAAAGGGCGTGGAAGGGCAGTGTGTTTGCCCTTGATTTGTACGGTCAGTTCAACGGGAACGATGTGCCTTGGGCTTTGCGCGAGGAACTTGGAGGCGGGCCGAGCCGTATGCGTGGATATTATGGAGGACGTTACATTGACAATAACCAAGTTGCAGTACAATTGGAACTTCGTCAGCATATTTACACTCGTGTCGGCTGTGTGGCTTGGGTCGGCGGCGGAACAGTCTTCCCGTCTTTTGATAGGTTGATGGTCAAGAATATCCTACCAAATTATGGGGTGGGGGTGAGGTTGGAGTTCAAGCATAATGTAAATATCCGGTTGGATTACGGTTTCGGAAAAGAAACCGCAGGTTTTGTGTTCCAGTTTGCCGAAGCTTTTTGATATCTTTTTATACTGGAATGAATTCATTCCGGTAGGATATTGAAATATTGTGGATGGCCCGTCATTGACAGAGTGGATGTCGATGGCGGGCTTTCTTGTCCGTTACGGATGTGCAGACCCACGTTTTCCGCTCTTTTCCTTTTGTAAAATCAGGTAAATGTAAGGGGATGGGAGATTCCGATAGGCTTCCGTTCGCTTTCGTCTCCTTCAGAAAAGTTTTTCCTTAAAAAGGTTCGCTTCTTTCATACTCTTTCTGTATCAATGCTTTAAGGTGAATGTTCTATCCTCGAAGCCTTCACCGAGGTTTCACCTCGGAAAAGGGGAAACGTGTAGAACTTTCGCCAACGAGTCTGTATTTGGACAGATATAATATAGTGTTAAAACAACAATAAAAATAGATTAAAAGATGTCGATAAAATACAAATGTTTGCCTGATTTGTTCAATATGAATAAAAGATAAAAGGGATAATTTTGCATATTAGATAAAGAAAACACAAAAATCAACCTTAAAACAAACATTTATGAGAAGACATTGGTATGAAGTATCCAAGCTATGCTTTGCGTTGTGTTGCATGGCATTTTTCTTAAACTGTTCCGAGGTGGAAATCGAACACAATGAGGAAAACGTGATTTATGTGAATGAAAGTTCATTGGAACTCTTTTGCGGGGAAACACGCCAATTGACGGCAAGTCCTACGGAAAGCACGTTCAGTTGGGTGAGTGAGGACCCGGAAATTGCGGATGTGGATGTTCACGGGATGGTCACCGTAAAAAGTAAGGGAAACACGAGGATTGTGGTGTCCTCCGGGGATAATAAGGAATATGTGGAAGTAGATGTAGAGGCGCCCGCTTCCAAAAGCGTGCAAGCTCATGCAGGGAAAGGGAGAGTCCAATTTGAAGTCGTCATAGACAATGAGTATGTTCAGACAGTGAAGGTGGAATGCATGACCAACCATACTTCCATGGAGTATATGGTGGATGGGCAGAGTGGCGTGTTTAAGTTCTTCTACGAGGGTTTGGATGAAGATGCGCATAATTTTTTCGTGACTTGCATAGACCGGTTCGGTAACGTGTCAGACCCGGTGGAAGTTTCGGCCAATGTCTATGGGGCTGAATACCAGTCAGCGTTGCGGAACCGTGGTGTGGCGGTGGTTACGCGTTTCGGTAACGGGCTTGTCATCCAGTGGAAAGACATTCCGGGTGATTGTGTGTTGAACTACAAAAACGCGCAAGGCGAAGAGGTGGAAAGGATAGTTCCGGCTTCCGAGACGAATACCTATTTATACGATTTTTCTTCGGATTTGACTTATACCAGTCGTGCTCTTCCCGAGGTGGGGGCTGTGGATACTTTTACCGTGGGGCCCGACAGGTTGGAAGCCTTTGAAGATTTGCGTGCCGTGCTGACATCTTCCACTCCTTGTGTGATTCACGCATTCAACTTCGATTTAGGCGGCGAGGGCGTGGGCTACCACGATGATGACCCCGGCAATAATTCCGGTAATAATTACCGTGCGGAGAAGGGGGACGTGAATAGTCCGGGTGTGGATTTGGAAGCCGGAGGCAACGTCGGTTACACTTCTCACGGTGAATGGCTCATGTATACGGTCCATGTGCAGTATGCGGGCACCTACGCCTTCGACCTCGAACGCTCGGTAAACAACGAGGGACGGAACGGTTATTATTCCTTGGAGATAGATGGCGTGTCTACGGATTATGTGTTCATGCAGGACGA
>ERZ779855.1629-NODE-1629-length-14449-cov-3.360081_pt1 | contig 14449 bp, 7 predicted proteins | sample MGYA00511370_ERZ779855 | MGnify/ENA primary metagenome ERZ779855 (study PRJEB29588, sample SAMEA1967319) | human gut metagenome | biome: human gut; feature: human-associated habitat; material: faeces | place: Denmark | collected 2008/2010 ...
ACACTTGTCGTTGCACCAGCCGCATCTGTAACACTTGTTCTTCTTCCTAAATCATCATAAGTATAACTGGTCGTCTGTCCGGATGCATTCGTCTCTCTGACAAGATTTCCCTCTCTGTCATATTCATACACAGTCCTGGCTCCATCCGGTTCCAGTACTTCTGTCAGGCGGTTTACGGCATCATAAAAGTAACGGGTTGTATTTCCTTCCGGATCCGTCATTTCTGTGCGGTTTCCAGCCGCATCGTAGGCATATTTCACTACTCCTCCCATCGGGAGTATCTGTTTTACAAGATGATTGTCACTGTCATAAAAATATTTCTGCTGTCCATGATCCGGCGCTGTAACCGAACGGACGTTCCACATTTTATCATAAGTGAAATGTACCTGCTGTCCCTCTTTATCTGTGTATGTTTCCACTTTTCCAAGTGGATTATAGATAAACTCTGCCGTATTACCATCAAAATCCCGGATTGCCGTGATTTTTCCACCTGCGTTATAAGTGTATGCTCTCTGATTACCCATAGCATCGGTTACTGTTGTGACACGGTCTGCTGCATCATAGGTATAACGTGTCACGTTCCTATTTGCATCTACTGTCTCAATCACACGATTTAAGGCATCATAGCCATAAGTTGTCACATTTCCGGTTACATCCTTTAACTGTACGATGTTTCCGCTTTCATCATATCCAATCTCCAAAACGCTTCCATCTGCATAAGTGATTGTTTCCGGTCTTCCTGCCCCATTATTTATCACGGTAATTCTGTTTCCGTACAGATTTTCCGTGCCGATCAGATTACCTTTCCCATCATAATGGTTTTTCAGACGTTCTTTTCCGTTAATACTTACACTGATAAGATGACAATCTGCATCATAGGTATAGTTGACCCTGCGTTTTAGGGCATCCACGGTCTGTGTGAGGTTCCCACGGTTATCATACGCCATTCTCGTCGTTCTGCCAAGCCTGTCTGTCATGCTGATACACTGGTTTTTTTCATTATAGAGATAATGCTCTTTTGTCCCATCCTCATAAATAGTCTCTGTGTTACGGTATCGTTCATCATGCACATGAATGATTTTACTTCCATTGCGCTCCGTGAGTGTGACACGTCGGTTTTTATCATCATAAGCAAACTCCATCATTCCACCATCTGGAAATTGCTGATGAATAATACGAAATCTTCTGTCATAGGTATTCTTAACAGATGTGACATGACGGGCATTTTCCACTTCCGTGATTCTTCCATTTTCCCCGTAACGATAGACATATTCTGCCCCAGATGCAGTTATTACTTTTTTTAGTTTTTCCTCCTCATACTGTAACAGCACACTTCTTCCTGTGTGGTCAGTTACTTTCTTAAGCTGCCCCATTTGATTGTAACAGTAAGTCAGGCTGCTTCCATTGTCCGTTTCTGCTTTTTTCAGCTTTCCATCTTCACAATAGAAAAAAGAAATACCTCTTCCATTTCTGTCTTCTTTTCGAAGCATCTTTCCTTCCTGATCAAAAGATATGTTCTCCTGCCCCGGATGCACGAGAATATATCCCTGTTCCGTTTCTTTCAGAAATTCCAGCGCCGTATTTCTCGCAATATATTCCTGCCCTTTTTTATCATGGTAATTTATCTGTCCATCCGCAAGACGTACACCGATGGTTCCATCCGCTTCTTTTTCAAGTGCAATCTGATAATTATGTAAAAAGCATCTGCCAAGCACACCTGTACGGCTGTCTTTGGAATTATAATAACGGTGGAAGGATAATGGTATCTCTCCTGCTACTTTTAAATCTTCGTGCTCATAGATGAAATTTCCAGTACTTAAGTTTACCGGATCCTCGCTGTTCATACAGCCTTCCGCTTCTGTTCCAAGCATTTTTTCTTCGATCGTTTTCTCAACAGTTGCCTTTGCATTCCTGATGTTCTCGACATCTGCATCCAAAACACCCTTCATCTTTCCCATGTCCATATTCCCACCATTTGGGTCAATGGTATTGGCAAGATCATTGATTAATTTTATGATGTCACTTCCACATACAGTCTGGCTGCCTGTAATACTGATATATCTGGTATCCACTGCCTGCACATTCGAAAAAATCTCTTCAATCTGTTCTCTTGTGGTATCATTTTTATCGAGGATTTTCTTATGATAAAGGTCTATTCTATCTGCATATCTCTGAATATCGAGCAATCCAAGCCAGCTCTGCACATTCAGTCCAATATCACCAAACCAGTCTTTTACACTATTCCATGTTCCATTTGCCGTCACTTCATCAACATAATTTAAAAGCTTTTGTTTTGCTGCTTCTGAAAAATCTCTTAGCATTGGTATCTTCTATCCTTTCTTTCGCTTTTCTGTTTTTCAAACAAAGATTCATCTAAATAAACATATAAGACATTTTTTCTATCCCGCTCAACTGTGCAAGCTGTCTTGTGGTCACCAACGGTGTACTCACTTCATCAATATATTCCCGGATGGAAAATTCTGCCTGCAGCCCCGACTGAAAGTACTGATTTTCTCTTGTTTCGCTGTATTTATTACAGATCACCATATATTTCTCATGATCTCCAAAATCAAGGCATTCTGTGATATAGCGCATTTTATTTGTAGAGACATCATCCTGCAGAGTGATTAACATTACTTTGTCTGAATCCTGCAGAAGCTGGATTCTCCACCTGCTGTATCCGGCTTCCACATCCACAATGATAAAATCATAATCCCCACTGTCTTTGGCTGACTGTATTAATTTTCGATAGATCGTGAAATCAAGATTTCTTGCATCCAGCGTCGATGCAAACGGCGGTAAATATGTAAATCCTTCTTTCCGCAATGTAAAACGGACATCCTGATACATGTGCCCGGATTCATTTTTCATCGCCCGATATCCCTCATTGGGCATACCCGTCTTACTTTCAAGATAATAAGAAAAATCCTGCACAGACTCCGTATTTACATAGAGCACGCGCTTATGTTTTTCTGCCAGACATCTTGCAAGCCCGACAGATAAGGCCGTTTTTCCGGTTCCTCCGATTGCCGAATAGAAGGAAATGATCTGCGTCTTATGCTCCTGAACCTGTGAGTTGGTCAACCGGTCTCTGCTCTGATAGGTCAGTTCATTGAACAATTCCCTGATTCCCAGATATTTATACACTCTGTTTACAGACAGATCCTCCGTACTTCCACTCTCATGTTCTTCTGCCAGCACACACAGATTGGAAATGTTATGTCTTTGAAGTCCTGCCGAATATAACGCCTCTGAGACAGCCAGAATTTCTACTGAGACAGGTGTCTCAAAACGTTGTTCAAAATAAACCGGATCGGATATGATCTCCAACTCTATCTGATCATCAAATTCTTCCAAAAATTTTCTTTCCAGATTTTGCAGATACAGTTCATTCGTATCCGCGATAATGATTAATGGTTTGCTCATTTTTTTATCCTCGTACTATAAATTCTGCATTAGCAATTCTGAGCTGGCATCCTTCGAAAATAGGTTCTGGAACGCCCGGCTTAATTTTCTTTCCATTGACATATGTTCCATTGGAACTTTCCATATCCACCACATAAAAATCCCCATTTTTTCTTACAATTTTGCAATGCACCCTGCTGACCGCACTATTTCCTGTTATCACTCCCTGAACTTTTTCCCTGCTCTTTCCGATCAGGAATTCGTTTTCCTGAATATCAAAGTGAAATTGTCCATTCATAGACTGTATTGATATTTGATTTGTCAATGGTTTTTCTATCGTGTTTCTCTGCACCTCGGTTTTCCCAGACTGTATCCGCACACTGACATCATGAAGTTTTAATGTTCCTTCTCCCAATGCATCCATGATCTGACGTATCTGAGGATGATCCGCAGCCTGTGTCTGCTCTATCTTCTGCACAAGCTGTGCCTTTATTTCATTGTCAAATTCATTTTTATTTTTATGTACACCCGCCAGATTTACCGGCAAATATATGATTTTCACATTTTGAGTGCCAGGCTCCACAAATATATGACTCAGACGATTGTCAATGCATGCCATATTTAAAAATCCCAGATTTTCAATCTGAAGCATTGCTTCGATCAGGCGGTGAATCAGATTCAAAACTCCATCTATATCAGACTTTGCAAGGCAGTCTGCCAGTGATGTATCATCACGTGTAAAATAAACAAGTTTTATTTTTCCGTTATACTTTAATCTATGACACTTCAACAGGTTTACATTTTCCTGATTCTGCATTACCTTATAGCCGATATCGTAAAATATTTCATTATTTTCCAATAAGTATGCCGTATCTTCTGTCTCCTGAATCTCTGTCAATTTTCCTGCAAAATAATCTTCCATAGTTCCTTCCGCTTCCTAATTATAATAAAATGTAAATTCTTCATCTGCGATTCGAATACTGTCCTGGTCTGAAAGTTCATAAGATCTTTCCGCATCCATCATCTCTCCATTCAGATATGTATGATTCGTCGAACCTTTATCCATGAGATAATAAGTTCCATTTATTTTTTCAATCACTGCATGTCTACGGCTGACCGCCTTATTATTTATTATTGTAAAATCATTTTCTTTTTCCTTACCGATATTAAAAATATTTTTTCTGACAGTCACGCTCTCCCCTGTGCTGATTCTCTCTAAAATTGGATATCTTTCCTCCTGCTGCAAAAGAGTTGTGTCTCCCTCGTCATCCTCCTGCTGTGTCAAAAGGGTTGTACCGCTTTCATCCTCCTCCATCAGTAATGTCGTTCCACCTTCATCGTTACTGTCACTGTGATAATGTCTTTCATAGGATGAACGGTCATTTGTGATGTAACCGCTTTTTCCCGTCTCTGCTTTTACGATTTTCCGGAGTGCCTGTGGACATTTCTCGCGGATATATCTCTCAATGTCCTCTATTTTATAATTCTTTGTATCATTGAGGAATACCTGGAATTCCTTCAGAAACTGCTCTGGCTCTTTGCCATATCTGCCTGCATACTGTACGGTATCTGCAAGAAACGCATAAACATTTCCGCTCGTAATTCTGCTATTGATCGGCTGATATACAAAGAACACTTCCCTGGTTCTTTCACATACAAACACCATTTCCGGCTGTAACATGAGATTATGCAGATACAACCCATTCATTTCAATTTTTTTAGTCATCTCAATTGTCTGCGCCACAAGCAGAAAAAACGTTTCTTCATCCACACCCTTTTTCAGATATGATATAAGAGGTACCACATCTGGTGCTGTGTAGATAATCGTCTTTTTTCCTTCCTGTCTCGGTCTGAAACAGCCGCGGAAAATCTGTTGTTCAAAAATATTGATTTCCCGCTCATTAATCTGTTCCCCAAATGATAACTTACTTTTAATCGTAACTATATTTCCCTTTGAAACTATGCGATACTTTGCCATATCTCTCAGTCCTTTTTTATTTTCTCTTACGTCTTATTTTGATACGTCCGCTTCGCAGTGCAATTGCTGCGCCAACGCCACCGCCTGTTACTACTGCTGCACCCGCAATAGAACCTGCAAACAATGGCTTATTGTTATACCAACGGATGAATGTGTTGGTTGTTACAAGAATTCCATTTAAGACATAGTTTGTTTTATTGCCAGCTGCATCCACAGCCATAATTGTGACATCCTGTTTTTTCGTATTGTTTGGGATATCGAACTGATAGTTTTCACCATCCACTGTATAATCACATTTTTTATCACCAATATAAATCTCAACACTATCTAATACCAGGTTGTCGTTGACTGTCACATTCGCTGCTTTCGTATCCACTGGATACTGGGCATTGCTCTCAACATCAATCGGAATAACGACAGGAGCTGTTTTGTCAACACCGAATGAAATCTCTGCTTCTTTGGATTCATCAATGTTCTCATTGACATTTCCAGCAATATCCTCTGAATACAGCGTTACAATGTAGCGTCCATCCCCGGCAAAAAGAGACTTGTTGATGGTGTAATCATACTGATACCATTGTCCGTTTCCACCAGATTCCTGTACCTGATAATCAATACCTTCTTCTAATGTTCTCGGTGTTCCGTTTGTATCTACTACTACTTTGATTTTGTCATGTTCCAGACTGTCTACGTTCACTTCTTTTAACTTGACATCAATCTCGTTCTGAATATAAGTTCCTTCAATATCCTTTAAGGTCTGATCAAACACGTAAACTGATCCAAAGCGATTTACGGAGAACGTAACTGTTGCATTGCTCTCATTTCCAGCCATATCGGTCAATGTGGCATTTATCGTATAGATGTCGTCATAGCTTTGCTCTTTCGGGAAGTTCTGGAATGTAAATGTCTCTCCATTTCCCTGATTCGTATAAGAGCCTTCCGATGCCACACTTCCCTGATTTGCACCAACCAGTTCAATGTTCACACCATTGGTATCAAAGTTTGTATCTGACATTACAATCTGTGGAATAACATCTCCATTATTTGCCGAATAATCTTCGACACCAACGATTTCAATTTCCGGCTCAGTGAGATCCACATAGTACTCTTCTCCTGTATAGGTTTCAGCTATGTTTCCTGCCATGTCCGTGTATTCCACATTAAAATTGTATAAACCATCTGTACCACATGTAATGGTCGCAGTATGAACATCTCCATTTCCGGTAAATCCGCTAGACTGTGGGAATGAGATTCCTGCTCCGTTATCAGTTGCTGTTCCTGTTATCCTTACTCTGTTTTCAGAGAAATTATGTTCTTCAATCTGAATCGTCGCGGTACGCGCTGCTGCATAATAATTGCCATTTACTGCATTATTGTTGTCATAAGTAACCGTAATCACCGGACGGGTTTTATCGATGGTAAAATCATCTGCTTTTACTGTCTCTGCCTGATTTGCTGCCTTATCCTTTCCACTGACAGAAAGCGTATAATCACCATCTTCTGCAAATGTAATGGTTGCAGTACTTACACTCTGATCCGGGTTTTCCGTATTTTCGGTTGTCTGCCATGCTGACAACTCAGGAATTACACCATCTGTATTGGTAATATCTGCCTTAAAATCTGCCGCCTCAAAGTTACGTTCTGTAACTGTAATGGTAGCAACTCTGTTCTCTTTGAACATGGTTGTATTTTCAGCATCCGGTGTCTCATTATCAAATGCAATTTTGATTTCCGGTTTTGTCTTATCAATACTGAATATCAGTTCGTCTTCTGATGTATTTCCTGCACGGTCTGTCATTTTGATATGCATTTTTATCTCATTGCTGTTATTTTTTACAGTGAATGACTTTTTCAGTTCTGTAACAAGGTTTTTGTCTTTCTTTGTCTGACTCCAGCCATCCGCATTTCCACTGGAAAATGCACCCTGATTACTGATCTCCACATTTCCTGACTGATTGTTTTCTTTATCATAAGGCGATTCCACTGTCCATTCCACAGAACGGATTCCCGAAAATGTATCTGTCACTGTAACATCTACCATTACATCTTTTTCATACAGTTCATTTCCCTTTGCATCCTTGCTTGCAGCTGCCGCCTTGTTAAAATCAATATGTTTCTCACGGGCATGCTGCTCGGCTGTTTCAATGATCAGACTGCTCGGTGTCACATATCTTTCTTCGCGATTATTTAACATATCGTAAGCGCAGGCATAAATCTGTCCTTTAAATCCTGCCTGAACCACAAATGTCACTTTTCCTTCTGCATCTGCCTGTACAATCTGCTCACTGCTTTTTGTTCCATTGGCATCTACCGTATAATAGTGGATTTCCTTTACACCGGAATCCCCTTCTTTGGAGCCGTCCGTAGCCGTTACAGTCACCTTTGTATTTTCCACAAAATAATAACCATAATCCGTCTCTGTATAAGAAACACTTCCATCTGCTTCTTTATTTCCTGCTGCTTCCATATCAATGCTTAAAATTTCCGGAGCTGTAATATCCTTGTAGACACGCTGTGTTTTGGAATATTCATTTCCAGCATTGTCAATGGCTGTAATTACCATATCATAGCTGTTGGTATCTGCATTAATGACAGCATCCTTCGTGTTGATCTCATAGCTTTCCGTAACCGTTTTCTGATCCGGATAAGAAACGTTCACTAACTCCTTGTTATTAACGGAGACTTTCACATTATAAATTCCAGAATCTTTATCTTCTACTTTAATGCTGACTCCAGTATCACTATTGTTATAGATGATTCCATTTTTTCCAACATATCCTTCTGCCGATAAAACAGATGTAATGGTCGGTTTCACTGTTTCAATCATTAAATTGCTGTTTTTCACATTCGAATTTGCTGTCGTCACAAGTGTCTTTTCAGACTGGTTGCCAACGTTATCCGTAACTGTTGCACTAATTTTTTTATCTAAATATACTTTCTGTTCATTTAAAACAGTCTCTGCCGGGAGTTCAAATACCGCTGTATTATCGCTTCCGACTGCCTTTGTCTGATAAGCTTCTTCACCTACATATAATGTAATTTCGTTCAGTCCGGCTGACGGTACTTCTGAACCATCGTCACTGTGTAAATCATCTGCTGTTACAGTAACTTTGATCACACCATTTCCATAGTTACCAAAGGTAAAAATATTTAAAATTTTTAATGCATCTTTCTTTTCAATGTTAAATCTTGTAACATCCGGCTTATGTGTATCAAGACAGATTGTTTTTGTGTCAATTGTTTTATTTCCTGCGATGTCTGTATAGGTGGTGACAACTGTATTTTCGCCTTCCCGCACATTCTTCAAATCGTTTGCTGAAAGTGTAAGAGAATCCTCCTGCACAATCTGATCACTACTTGTAATTCTTTCCACAAAGCTCTTTCTCTTCGAAGTAAGTTCATTTCCGTTTACGGTCAAAGTTCTCGCCGCAAGACCACTTCCGTTAGTCTGATCTTTTTGATCTGTAACCCCGCATGCAATCGCTGGGATCTCTTTGTACCAATACTCTGTCTTTCCATCTTTTGCATTTTCATATTTGCCATCTGCCTGTGGTGTCACCTTTACTACAGGTGCATCTTTTTCCAGCATTAAATCATCCGATAAAATATCATTATGATTCTTAATTTCTGTTAATTTATATGCCTTACTCTCATTGCCTAATGCATCCACTGCTTTGATATGAACCTTTTTCAGGCTTGCAAATGTACCAGCTTCTTCCAATGGAACCGTAACTTCTATCGTTGCATCACTTGTTCCACTTACTTGTGTACTTACAGTTCCGGTATACACTTTTGTATCATCATCACTGTATACGCGAATTTCTTTCACACCAACTGCCGGATAATCCGCTTTGCCGTCTTTTACATTCACATCTTTCGCAGTAACGCTTACTCTAATGTTTGTATTGTAATAATTACCAAAATCGTATTTTTTTATTGTATCAGCAGGAATCAGAGACACTTCCTTAATTTCAGGGGCTGCACTGTCCCGATATACAGTAATAACTCCGGCTTCTGAACACTGTTTTGCTTTGTCAATGGCATAAATATAGATTTTATCAATGTTCTGATTTTTTGCTAATTGAATGCCACTTATTTCAAACTTTCCATTTTCATTTAATGCTGCTTCCTGTGCCCCATTCAACACATCATCCGGTGTAAGTTCTGTTTCTGACCAGACAACCTTTTTCAAATTTTCATCCACGGCTGTACCTGTGATATCCACTGTTGTGTCTGCTTCAGTTTTCCAAATTGTTTTCTCATCGTCACTCAGTTCAATTTTGGGTTTTGTTGTATCAATCACAATTTTCACAGACGGATTGAGACTTATTTGTTTTCTGCCAATAATTCCACCTTTATACACTGATGAAATGATAGTTGTTTCTGTTAAGTTGAGTTGCGTTTTGCCCACTCCCCATTGCGAAAGACTGATTTTAGTTTTACCATCAAATTTTAAAATGGCTGATGATGAATAATAGTTTCCATCCTCATCCGCTGTTATTTGATTATTTCCACTATCTAACAGATTCAGACCTGCAAGAGCCAACGAATCTTTATTTTCATTTTGAATATCTTCAAATTCAGCAGTTACATTCTGGTCACCATTTACGTTTTCAATCTTATAGACTGCTGTTCCATCTTCATCCTCTGTTAAATTATTTTCCTGTATCGGCGTACCATTGACCGAAAATATTTTTACTGTTTTACCTTCATTTGGTTTTACAATGATTGCAACTTCTGCTCCAGAATCTACAATAATATTTTTTTCACTGGAACCATTAACCTCAACAATTCCTCCAGCATCAGTTGTAACAGAAACTGTGTACGTATCAATTTCTGCTGTCACTTCTATACTATGTGCCTGTTTTATTCCTTCTGAAAATATATATTCTTTCTCTTTTAAGCTGTTATTTATTTCGTTTTCATTAAGCCTTTCATCATTGTCCACTCTAAAACTTGTAAGATGATACTTGTTGTCTGTAACAGCTGCTTTTATTTTGTACTCAGAATCTGTATATGGAACATTCCGGCTACCGTCTTCTCCACTCTCGGTTGTGATTTCAACTTTATCATTTTGTGCATCACTATTTAAAATTAGCTTTCCATTCTGACTGATTTTATATGTGATTGTGAACTGTTTCTTTGCGAATGTGACTGTAAATGCATAATTTGCATCTAATGTTTTATCCTTAAATTCTTCATATACAAATGCACCGCTCGCATTTATATTCTTGTTCCACCAATTATCGTTGGTTTCTCCATCCGGTTTCCAATCTGCAGTTTCTTTTTTTACTGTTACAGCAGTGATTTCATAACCTTCCTTTGGTGTTGCTGTTACTACATTATTTTCTACCTTTACTTCTCCTGCATCATTTTTTGCTGAATTATCAGAAGTATTTGCATTTGCAGTAACAGAATAAGATGCAGATTTTTTTTTAAGCGTAATTTCACTTAACTCAATCGCTTTAGTGCTTACCTGATCTGCAGTGACCGTTTTCACATCAGAATATCTGTCATATGTATCTTTATCCGCATCTGCTGGCTCAACTTCAATCGTATACTTATCATCCTCTTTTAGTGTCAAATCATCTATGGGAATGGTAAAACTTCCATCGGCTCCTGTAATTGCATTATGAGTCACAGTAGTCGCACTGTCTTTAGGATATTTTACAATTACCTTAGCACCTGCATATGCTTTTCCTTTACTCGTACCCGTGTTTTCATTAGTATCATACGGAACCATCACCTGTCCTGTGATTGTGACTGTACCACTTTCACCTGTTGCAGTGTTATCTGCTGATGCACTGATACTTCCAAATGGTATCGTTGTTGCCATAATTAACGCAATCATTAACCATGCTGCAATTCTTTTTCCTTTTGTTCTCCAAAACATTTCCATTTTCTAAATTATCTCCTGCGTATGTATGATGATTTCATTCAAAACCAGTTCATACCTTTTATCTGTGTTTTTTACATTTTCAGCCAGCACAACTGTTTCTTCTTCCTGTAATACAGTTGTAGTTTCTTCTAAAACAGTTGTTTCCTCCTCAACCATCTGAAGCGGCATAGTGGCTTCTTCCCGCAGCAATGCTGTCTTTTCCTCATCTTTTTTCGGAAGAACCTCCGTTTTTTCCTCATTTTTCAATTCCACTGTTGTGCGTTCCATCAGACTGCTTTTCCTTGTTTCAGATGATTTGGCGCTTCTTTTAGACAATGGATTTTTCTGTCTGTTATTTTCCTCTCGCATTGCCATAATCTGACGTTCTGCCGATTTACCACTAAGATCATCTATGATTCCCCGTACATCCATTTTAAAAAAAAGATAAATGGATATCAGTGTTAAAACTCCTGCTAATGAAAATGCAATGATGGATATGAGTTGTAAAGTACCTGCATTCATGATGCTTTCACCTCCGTATCTTTTGCATATGCATTTTCCACTGCTGCCTCTGCATCCTGCAAACGCTTTAGAATATCATTTTTCATTTCTTCTGTTTTGTCTGTTGTCGTATCAACCTGCTCCGTACCAGCTTTTACCTGTTCCAGCAACGCTTTCATATCTTCCTGTGCTACGTCATCTGCCTTAAATTTTCTTGCATAAGTTTCCACAGCATTCATTGCCAGTTTGTATACTTCCAGATTTACAATTTCATTCTCATCCTGACTCTCAGATACGGTTGCTACGAGTTTTGTTATATTCTCCCAATATGGAAGATAGGTTCCTTTATCAGATGCTTCCTGCACATTCAGTGTGATATCGCGGTTAAACTGTCCTATATCACGGTACATTTCAGCCATCGTATAATAACTGCTGTCCTCACCGCCATAAGTACATGCCGCCTCAAACCACTGAATCGCACTTTTCATTCTGGTTATCTGATTGTCTGAATTTTCTGTTTTTCCATAATCGTAGTAATACCAGTATAATTTTCCTATCTCAAAAGCAAGATCCCCATAATCGCTATTCTGCTGCAAAACAGTCAGATTACTGTTTATTTTCTTTTTGAATAATTCCTCTTCTTCCAATGAAAAGACCGCGTCATCCTTAAATGCCTCGATTATTCCAAAATACGCTTCCGAATTGCCCGGCAGAATATCTATTGCTTTGGCATAATAATCGATTTTTTCCTCATCTGTCGCAGATAATTCTGCCTGCTTGATGTTATTATCATAATCGCTGTTGTTCACATGAACCCTCATTCCTGTGCATACACACCCTGCAATCAGAAAAAATACAGCTGAACCTGCTGTAATAAAAAAAACTTTCAGCTTATTTTTCTGTTTCTTTCGATACCCCTCGTCCATCTCATCATAATGATCCAACGCATATAACAATTCTGCACATGATTGATAACGGTCTTCCGGGTTTAACTGGGTACATTTTTGAATGATTGCTTCTAATCCACTGGACAACTGCGGATTCCAATATCGGATTGGATATATCTCATAAGGAGGTTCACATGGATTCTGTCCTGTGAGTAAATGGTATAGCGTCACGCCAAGACAATATACGTCTGTTCTGGCATCCGTCTGACCTTTTCCTCCAAACTGCTCCGGCGCAGCATATCCTTTTGTTCCAAGACTGACTGTATCTGCCAGATTCTGTTCTTTGTATTCCCTCGCAATACCAAAATCAATTAACTTGATATTTCCATTCGGCTGCAGCATAATGTTTGCCGGTTTCATATCCCGGTAGATAATTGGCGGATTCTGCGTATGCAGATAATCCAATACCCTGCATAGTTCCTTTGCCCACTCAATTACAACTTCCTGTGGCTGTGCACCTTCTTTACTCAATACACTGCTTAAGGTTTCTCCCTCAATGTAATCCATGACAACATAGATTACATTTTCTTTTTCGATAATGTCTACAATTCTTGGCAGTGACGGATAATCCAGTTTTTTCATCATGTTTGCTTCCGCCATTGCACTTGCAACTACAACTTCATTGTTCTTATCATAAGCTTTTCTCTCGATTTCTTTGATTGCCCACTGCTTATTCAGGTTTTTGTCCATCGCCAGGTAAACTTTTGACATTCCACCTTTTCCGATCAGCTTTAAAACCTCGTATTTTCCCTCAATAATTGTTCCTCTCTCAGCCAACTTTCATTTCCTCTTTTGCCTTATTTGAGTTTGATATAAATTGCAGAAATGTTATCCGTTTCCATCCGTTGTTTATTCCATTCGATCATTTCTCTCAATTTTTCTTTTATCTGCGCTTCATCAAGATTTTTATGCGGATTCAGTGACTCAGAAATTTCGTCTTCTGATAACATATGACGGAATCCATCTGAGCATAACAAAAGGGCTGTGCCATGCGCCAGCCTTCCATTCTCATATTGTGGTTCAAAAAATTCATTCACACCGATACACTGAAGAAGCACGTTTCTGCGATTATCCTTTTTAGCTTCCTCTATTGTCATATTCCCACGTTTTATTTCTCGCGCAATGAATGTATGATCCTCGGTCAGCTGCTGCAACGTATCCGATAATGTATAAATTCTGGTGTCTCCAACATGACAAAGCATATATTGTCCATCACTGTTTAATAAAACCGCACTTATTGTTGTTCCAAGCTGAATCTGGTTTTCTTTTCCATACCTGATCAGTCTGCCATTTATTTCTTCCAAAAGACTCTGCCACTGTTGTCTTATTCCTTCATCCCCAACATGCATTTCGTTCTTTATGTAAACCTGTTCAAACCAGTCTGAAAAAGCCCTGACGACCGTTGCACTGGCAAGCTCCCCTTTTTCCATGCCACCCATGCCATCACAAATTGCGATCAGAAGTGTCTCTCCATGTTCCTCAGAACATCCTTTTAATAACAGACTGTCCTGATTGGTCTTCTTTTTTATCCCAACGTCTGTATCATATGCAATATAAAATTTCTTCAACTTTTTCCCCCTGTTTTTCTTTACAATTATTCTTTTTATTATATTATTCACCTACAATTCACACCATATAATCTGATGTAATTTGGGTAAAATATTTACATTTTTTCTACACGCAAAAAGGGCGTGTGAAAAAACGAGAGTTTTTTCATTCGTCCTTTTGCTTATAGTTATA
>ERZ779855.1630-NODE-1630-length-14447-cov-2.689411_pt1 | contig 14447 bp, 12 predicted proteins | sample MGYA00511370_ERZ779855 | MGnify/ENA primary metagenome ERZ779855 (study PRJEB29588, sample SAMEA1967319) | human gut metagenome | biome: human gut; feature: human-associated habitat; material: faeces | place: Denmark | collected 2008/2010 ...
TTTTCCATGTGCATTTTACCAGGCAGCGCATGAAGCCAATCCACCTGGTCTTCCATTTACAGTCAAGCATCACTGGCATGAACCAATTGAAATCATTTATCTTGAACAGGACTCTTATCAGATTGATATCAATATGACAATAACTCATCTCAAAAGTCCCTGCTTTTGTTTTATTAACAGCGGTGAGTTGCATGCAATTGCCTCTGATTCTGACCAGTACCTGGAGCAGGCTGTCGTTTTCTCTCCGGAACTGCTCACTTTTGCTGCTCCTGATCCGACGCAGGAACAGTTTCTGCTTCCATTAGCGGAACACAAACTTTCCTTTCCGTCTTTTCTTGGGCCTGATCATCCGGCCTTTTGGGAAGTTCAGCAGGAATTCTTCCGTATCCGCTCGATTTTCTTCCGCGAAAACCGGTTTCATTCGGATCAGTTTACAATTGAGAATCCTATTTCACAGCTGCGGCTTAAAGCTTCGCTTTTGAATATTATCGGGACTCTCGCAGAACACGCTTTGCTTACCTCAAACGAACCGGTACGCAACCCGCGCGTGGAGCTTCTAAAAACTGTGATCAGTTATATCCGCCAAAACTATCAGCAGCCACTCTCTCTTGGAGAATTAGCTGCACTTGCCGCAATGAACGAACAATACTTCTGCCGTTTTTTCAAAAAAGCACTTGGCAAAACACCTGTTTCCTACATTAACAGCTTCCGGATCCAACATGCGGCAACGCTGCTGTGCACAACAGAACTTCCCGTTACGGAGATCTGTCTGGAAAGCGGATTTAATAATCTCGGGCATTTTATGAAAGAATTCAAAAAAGCAACCCGATTTACCCCTTTACAGTTCCGCAGACAAAATAAAGCAGAACTATTTTCCAAAAATACTCACTCTTTAAATGAAAGGACTTTTACTATGCAAAGAAAATGGTGGCACAAAAAAACAGCCTATCAGATCTATCCGAAAAGCTTCTGTGATTCTAATGGAGACGGCATCGGCGATCTTCCTGGCATTATAAGTAAACTTGATTATCTTAAAGACCTCGGCATTGACATTATCTGGCTCTCTCCGATCTACTGCTCCCCACTTGCAGATCAGGGCTATGATATTTCCGATTATTATAATATTGACCCTCGTTTCGGCACAATGGATGACATGGACTGTCTGATCTCCGAGGCAAAGAAACGTGATATGTATATTCTGATGGATCTTGTTGTCAATCACTGTTCAGATGAACATGAATGGTTTAAAAAAGCCTGTGAGGATCCGGATGGTGAGTATGGCAAATATTTTTACATTGAAAGCTGTCCTGACGGAAAGCTGCCATGCAACTGGCGTTCCTACTTCGGCGGCAGTGTCTGGGAACCGCTCCCTGGTCATCCTGACAAGTATTACCTGCATATGTTCCATAAAAAACAGCCGGATCTGAACTGGGAAAATCCAAAGCTGCGTGAAGAAATTTATAAAATGATCAACTGGTGGCTCGATAAAGGGCTTGCCGGCTTCCGTATTGATGCGATCATCAACATCAAAAAAGCTCTTCCGTGGCACGATTATCCCTCAGACCGTGCAGATGGCATGTGCAGCCCTGGCGAGATGCTAAAACACGCAGTCGGCGTCGGCGAATTTCTTGGAGAGATGCGTGACCGCACCTTCCTTCCTCACGGTGCCTTTACTGCAGGTGAGGTCTTCGATGAGAAACCGGAGGAGCTTCCTGATTTTATCGGCGACAACGGATACTTCTCAACGATGTTCGATTTCAATGAGACGATCTTCGGCGGAAGTGAGAAAGGCTGGTATGACTACACACCGATCACCCCGAATGATTACCGCAGCTGCTGCTTCGCCAACCAGAAAAGAGTCGGTGACATTGGCATGATCTCTAACATTATTGAAAACCATGACGAACCACGCGGCGTTTCGCATTATATTCCGGAGGGTGAATGTACTCCTGCCTCCAAAAAGCTGCTTGCCACAATGAATATCATGCTCCGTGGTCTTCCGTTTATCTATCAGGGACAGGAGATTGGTATGGAAAATGTTGAATTCCGGTCGATCAGTGAAGTCGATGATATTTCAACACTCGATGAATACCAGCTAGCCTTAGATGCCGGTCTGACACCGGACGCTGCCTTAAAAGCAGTAAACCGGTTCAGCCGTGATAATGCAAGGACTCCGTTCCAATGGGATTCTTCTGCAAATGCAGGCTTTACAAGCGGCACCCCATGGCTGAATGTAAACAGCAATTACACAAGGATCAACTTAGAAAACCAGAAAAATGATCCGGATTCCGTTTACCAGTATTACAAACGCCTGCTTGCATTACGCAAAGATCCGACGTATTCCGAAACGGTTATATATGGTGATCTGATTCCTGCCTTTGAAGATCTGGATCGCGTCATGGCATACTATCGAAAATCAGACGACCTGACTCTGCTCGTGATCGGCAACTACAAAACACAGCCGCAGACACTGACACTTCCGTCACAGATCAAAAATATTGTGTTGAATAACCTGCCTCAGCTTAAGATGGAAGGAAATGAGATCCTTCTGGAAGGATACCAGGCCGTCATTCTGGAGATATAAGTAACAGTATCTCCTCTGGCAAATGACTTACTGGCGGACTTCTTTCCGATTCACGATCTTGTAGTATTCTCTCGAAGTGATCTTGTATACAATCGTATAGATCACAAGGAAGATCATGCTCACGATTGCGATCGCCATGTTAAAGGTAAAGGTATCCACGATCAGTATCATCCGTAAAAACAGTCTAACCACGCTGCTTGCCACGATCATATGCATAATCGCTGCTGCGACCGGAAGGTAAAATAATAACATAACCTGCGTCCGGATGGATTCTTTTGCTTCTTTTTCAGTCAGACCGACATTGGAAAGGATCTGGAATCGCTTCTGGTCTTCGTACCCTTCCGACATCTGTTTGTAGTAAATGATCATAACCGTTGCCATGAGAAAGAGTGCTGCCAGAAACATTCCTACAAAAAAGATTCCACCATAGATACTATAAAAAGCGCTCATCTCCTCTGATTTAAAACGAATTGCTTCACGGTTTAATCCCCCCAGTTCCATCAAAGCTCTGACCGTTTCCATCTGTTCTTCTGTCAGAGCTTTTTCTAACTGGTATCCGATGAAAACTTCATACTCATCCGGATTCACTCTCTGTCCGGCTTCCGCCATCAGAGCACAGATCTGCTCATCATCCGGAAAGACAAGAATTTCACGTTCGAAAATTGACATGGTTGAATCAATGATATAGCGGATTGCAGAATACTCTGCCTCTCCTGCTACTGTATACTCTTTTCCCATAAAATTCAGGTTATCACCTTTTTTCCATTCTTTTCCTGAACTGTAGATGAGTATTTCGTCATCCTTAAGTGTCAGATTCATATCGGCATATTCGTTATAATCAGCAGCAGACAACAGATACGTAACGATATCGGAGGCTATGTCACTGTCGAATGTATCCGGGTCTGCAATCTTTTGTTTTCCATCTTTTTCCGTGACCATGATATTCCGGTACTGTCTATAAATCTGGTCGGTAGTCACAATCCCATCCTGCTGCAGCGCTTTATTCATAGCAGCAAAATCATCCATGCCTTTTCCTGCCTCTGACACAGTTTCTGTCACTATAATATCTGTCGGATATCTGTCATCTATATTTTTCCCGATGAGCATCATCAGTGAAAAGCCACAGGTCAGCAACAGGATCACACCTGTAGAAAGTACACAGATGGACGCCAGTCCTGCTGCATTATGTTTCATCCGGAACATCAGATTCGATACACTGATAAAATTCTTTGTTTTATAGTAAAACTTCGGATTCTTTTTCATGCACTTCAGGATAAAAATACTTCCGGCTGTAAAAAGACAATAGGTTGCGATCACAACAAGCAGAATGCTGACAAATAATATGTTGACCGCACCCCCGATTGACTTAGCAGACAGTGCCAGCTTATATCCCGCAGTCAGTGTTATAATTCCAAGAATAAATATAGGAACTTTCACTTTCGGTTCTTTTTCCCCTGTTCTGTCACTCTGCAGCAGTGCGATCGGTTTTCCAACCCTGATGGAAGCCACATTATAAATCAGACTGACTGCAAAAAGGATAACAAATAAAACCAATGTACTTTTCAGTGCTTCCACTGAGAAAAACAGACCGTTTACCGGTGGCTGATTGATGATCTTATAGAGAATGAGAAGCATTAATTTGTTCAGAAAAGTTCCCATCATAATTCCTGTAATAATGCTGGTCAAAGCATGAATCAGGCTCTCCGCAGCTAAAATATAGGTAATATTCTTTTTGGACATTCCAAGAACTCCATAAAGCCCCATCTCCTTTTTTCTCGCCCTTATCATAAACTGATTTGTATAAAAAAGAAAAACTGCCGCAAAGACTGCTACGATCTGACCGCTGATTTCCAGTAAAATCGAGATAATCTGTGCACCATAAAACGCTTCCACTCCATCTTTATAAATGTATGGACAATGTGCAAGTGACTGCAAAATATAATAAATCATGACAGTCGTCGTTCCTGCAAGCAGATATGGGATCAGTGTCTTTTTATTTTTCTGCATTCCACTGAACACAAATTTTGTCAAAAGCTTATGATTCACTGTCCTCTCCTCCTCTCATCAGAACGGTCACTGCGTCACAGATCTTATCTAACATCGCACTTCTTGTCATATCACCGCGGTAAATCTGATGGAATACTTCACCATCCTTAATGAACATGACACGGTCGGCATAGCTTGCCGCCACATTGCTGTGTGTTACCATAAGAATTGTCTGACCTGTCTGGTTAATCTCACGGAGCTGCTTTAACAGGTTGGTCGCTGCCTTGGAATCCAGTGCCCCGGTCGGTTCATCTGCCAGAAGGATCCTTGGATTTGTGATCAAAGCCCTTGCGATCGCAGTTCTCTGTTTCTGCCCACCGGACACCTCATAAGGATATTTCTTCAAAAGCTCCACAATTCCAAGCTGTCTGGCAGCCTTTTGTACTTTTGCATCCATTTTCTTATAATCCTCTCCTGCCAAAACCAGCGGAAGTTTGATATTATCTTCTATGGAAAAATTATCTAACAGATTAAAATCCTGAAAAATGAATCCCAGGTTACTTCTTCTGAAAATCGCACGCTCATTGTCTTTTAATGTTGTGAAATCTTTTCCATCCACTAACACTTTTCCGGCGGTCGGTGTATCAAGGCTTGCAAGGATATTTAAGAGCGTTGTCTTCCCGCTTCCTGATTCTCCCATGATCGCTACAAATTCTCCCTGTTCTACCGAAAAACTGACACCGTCCAGTGCATGTACAGCATTTTCACCCTTTCCATATACTTTTTTCAGATTATCAACTCTTAAGATTTCCAAGGTAATCCCTCCATTCTCCCAAATGTATTTCTCACATATTGGGCTTTCCATTTCTTTTTACAATACAAAGTATAGAAAATACAGGTGACTCCTTAATGACTCTATTGTGACAATTTTGTCACACAGCACCTTTATACATTCGAATTTCAAATACGGCGCCGCCATCTTTCTTATGATTGTAGGCTCGGATCGTGCCATTTTGGGCAATAATGATACGTTTTGTCAATGCAAGGCCGATGCCAACGCTGTCTGTATCGGCATTTTGTCCGCGGTAAAATCGTTCAAAAATGTGCGGAAGATCCTGTTTGGTAAAGCCTCTTCCGCTGTCGGTGATCTTTATCAAAAGATAGAGCGGATTGTCTTTCGTTACAATACGGATATGTCCACCTGACGGTGTATGTTCCATGCAGTTTTTCAAAATATTGCTGACAGCCTCTGTCATCCAGCTTATATCACCACGATGCTGTAAATCTGGCTGCATCTGCACTTCCAGTGTGATGTCTCGAATATCCAAAGCAATCTCTAACGGCGTTACCGCTGCCTTGATCAAATCCTCGATCTGGTACGGGATTTGCTGTAACTGTACGGTTCCGGCATCTAGTTTTGCTAACCGAAGCAGTGCGTACACCATCCAGTCAATACGTCCGGTAAGTTTCATCAGATCTTGCACATACTGCAGACGTTTCTTTTCGGAAAGATGTTCTTCCTGCAATAAATTCAATAGTAAAGAGATGGAGGTCAACGGAGTTTTCATCTGATGGGAAATATCTGCCATAGAATCTGCCAAAAATACTTTCTCTTTTTGAAGAATAGACTGTTGTTCTAACATACGCTGCACCATTTTATCAATACTCGTTGCCAATACAGCAAATTCGCCTTCACAGCAATGCTCCATGATCTGCAGTTCTTCGCCGTGTAAGATCCGATCGATCTGTTCTGCCAGAGAAGCCATTTTACGGTATTTGACAACGCTGTAGCTGATATACAGACAAAAAATGACGCCGCAAAATATCAGTAAATAGACAGCAGCGATCGTACCGCACTGCATATACATTCCGATAATTGCAGCGACAAACAGAATGGTCAACAGGATCAATTCTACTCGAAATTCCGTATTTCTTAAAAAACGCAAATCTCCTGTCCTCCTTACTCAGCACGATATCCCAGTCCTCGTACTGTTTTTATAATGGTTGGATTGGCGGCATCGGTTTCGATCTTTTCCCGCAGACGTTTGATATAAACGGTCAACGTATTGTCGTTTACAAACTCTCCTGCCACATCCCAAATCTCTTCCAAAAGCTGATTCCTGGATAATACGTTGCCCTTGTGATTGGCAAAAACGAGTAACAGGCGGTATTCTAACGCCGACAAAAACAATTCCTGTCCCTCTTTGCGGACAGTACCACCGGCAGTATCTATTGTAACGTCTCCCAATTCAATAATGTTCTGTGCTTTCCCGCATCTGCGCAATACACTGCGTATGCGGGATACCAGTTCTCTCGGCCGGAAAGGTTTTCCAATATAATCATCCGCACCGAGATCTAACCCGGTGACAACACTGTATTCATCTCCGGAAGCGGTTAAAAAGATAACAGGAAGATCGTATTTTGCTTTGATCTCAGCACAGGCCGAAAATCCGTTACCCTCTGCCAGTGATACGTCCAAGAGAACCAAGGCGGTCTCTCGTTCATGCTCTTCTAAAAAAGCAATGGCATCGGTCTGACCGGCAGTATTTGAGACAAAAAAGCCTTCCAGTTTAAGAAATTCAGTCAATGTTTTTACAATAGTGGGATCATCTTCCACCAATAAAATCCGGGAATTCACACGCATCCTCATTTCTGCACAGTCCGGCTGTGCCCTGTTGTTATATGTCCAACGTTTACGAGATTGGTTCCCGCAGCCAGGCAATCTCCTCTTTATAAGGGGCTACGCTGTTCTTTTTAGTGCCTTCACCGTTGATCACGCGCCAAGGTGTTTCAAGGATTTTCGGAATTTGGGCAAAACGTTCATCATGTACCAAGCGATGCAGCGTATCGTAACCGATCTCGCCTTCGCCAATGTTGGCGTGGCGATCCTTATGAGCACACAGTGGATTTTTGCTGTCGTTAATATGGAATACAGCGATCTGGTCTAACCCGATCACTTCATCAAATTTTGCAAAAACACCGTCATAATCACCGACCAGGTCATATCCGGCATCATTGACATGACACGTATCAAAACATACCCGCAGACGGTCTTTTTTGTGTACACCGTCATAAATCTGCTTAATCTCTTCAAAGGTTTTGCCAAGTTCACTGCCCTTGCCGGCCATTGTTTCCAGTGCGATATAGACATCATCGTCATTATCATCTAACACCATATTTAAGCCGCGGATGATCTGTTTGATCCCGACCTCTTCACCGGCTTTCACATGGGAACCCGGATGCAAAACCAGAATATGGCTTCCCATTGCAGCTGTTCTCGTGATCTCTTTGGCTAAAAATTCCGTTGCAAGCTCAAATATCTCCGGTTTCACCGTGTTGGCAAGATTAATGATATACGGTGCATGTACAATGATCTCCTCGATCCCATGCTCTTTCGCATATGCCCATCCGGCTTCGATATTCAGTTCAGAAACATCTTTTCGTCTTGTGTTTTGCGGCGCTCCGGTATATAGCATTAATACATTCGCACCATAACTTACTGCTTCCTTTACGGAGGCTAAAAACATCTCTTTTCCAGCCATTCCCACATGGGAACCAATTTTAATTTCCTTCAATGTTCTCTCCATTTCCTGCAATTGCCTACATAATGATATTAGTGATGTTTTGAAACCTTTTTTTCAATTGTTAATACATCGCCTTCCGGCTTATAAACAATCTTGACATAGGTAGACACCTGATCACATCCGGCTTTTATGGCAATTTTCTGACAGCCTGCTACGATTTCCATCAACTGATCGTAATCACCTTCGATCGTTGTCTCAAATGGACCTACGGATGTAGAAAGTCCAAAACTTTTAATATATGCGATCACCTCATCAACAATGCGGATCACTTCTTCATCTTCCGTTACATTCGGTAATACCTGAATTGCTACACTTGCATTCATGAAAAATCCTCCATTTCTGATTAAAATTCCGACCCTAATTATACCTATTTCCCCGAAAACCGTCAACAATAAACAGGAAACCATCCCTCCGTTATTCTGTATAGTTCAAGCTTCGGATACGCGAAGTTTGAGTGTATAAATTGACATAAATTTGCCATACTTTCCATCTTATGGTATATTGGCAACATTGTATTTATTGTAAAGTGCCTGGCAGTATGTGACTGTTACAGCACGCCTTTAATTGATGCAAAGGAATGAGGAAGATTATGGAATTATTTCAATTGAAGTACTTTTTGGCCGTTGCCAAATACGAACATGTAACGAAAGCTGCAGAGAGTTTACACATTGCACAACCTGCTGTTTCACAGGCGATAAGGCACCTGGAAGAGGAATTTGATACACCTTTATTCGATCGTGAGAACCGTCATATTACATTAAACGCAACCGGTAAATTGCTACAGAAACGTTTGACACCGATCATGGCAGCATTAGATGCTATTCCTGATGAGATCAAAGAGGCAGCGCAGCAAAATCAGCCGGTCATCCACCTGAATCTGCGCTCTGCCTCTTCGGTTATCACTAATTGCTTACCGGGAAATCCACCCGGAAGTCAAATTCCGCTTGTCCCAAAGACCGGATGATCCCGTTGCTGATTACTTTATTTCAGCGACCGGCTTAGATACGGAATTAAAACCTTCCCAGCGGGTGTTGTTTACGGAAGAATTTTATCTGGCAGTACCAACTTCATCGGAACTGTCCCACAAACATTCCATACGATTGCAGGACACTGCCACAGAATCATATGTCAGCTTGGAAAAAACACGCCCGGTTCGTCAGATCTGTGACGAATTTTGTGCGGCTGCTGAGTTTAAGCCGAACATCGTCTATGAAAGCGACAGCCCGGAGACAGTGCGCAATCTGATTGCAGCCGGTCTGGGGATCGGCTTTTGGCCACAGTACTCTTGGGAATCTTCATTCTCGAAGCATGTAAAACTACTTCCGATCGAAAGTCCGTTCTGCAGACGCCAGATCATCGTTACTGTTCCGGAATCCAAACAACATAATCGCACGATCATGGAATTTCATGATTTTTTGTGTGGCTGGATCAAGGAAAACATTTTATTTCCTAAGATCACCTCGTAGTTGTTTTCGCTGTCGAATTGATATTGGATCAAATCCGCATATCATCTTTACTGCTATAGCGAAGTCTTGACATAGCGCGTGCTAAGGAAGCTTTGGACATATGGTATTCCCGAATACTTTGTTCCTGTCTCAACTGCTCTTTTGCACGCTCTTTTGCTTCTTTGGCACGACGTACATCGATCTCGTCAGGATGCTCTGCAGTATCCACTAATACACTGACACGATTGTTGATCACCTGTGCAAAGCCGCTGCCGACCACGCCGGTGATCCACGCTCCGTCTTCTGTCTGAATACGTAATTCTCCAACATTAACGGCAAACACCATATTTTCGTGATGCGCCTGAATGCCTTTTTCGCCATCCTCCAACGGCAATATAACCTGTCTGCAATACCCCTCAAAGAAGACACGGTCACATGCTGTCACATTTAATAAAAAGGTGTTCATTGTCCACCTTCCTTTCCTGCAGGCATTTTATTATGCCTGCTTTTCTTTGCTCTTTTCGATCACTTCATCAATCGTACCCACATTGAAAAATGCCTGCTCCGGATAGTCATCCATTTCACCATCAATGATCATTTTGAAACCACGGATCGTTTCTTTCAATGGTACATATTTGCCTGGAACACCGGTAAACGTCTCAGCTACATGGAACGGCTGTGACAAAAATCGCTGTATTTTTCTGGCACGATATACGGTGATCTTATCTTCTTCAGATAACTCTTCCATACCAAGAATAGCGATAATATCCTGTAATTCAGTATATTTTTGCAAAATTTCCTGAACACGTCTTGCTGTATCGTAATGCTCTTTGCCGACAATATCTTCTTCCAAAATTCGTGAATTGGACTCCAGCGGATCAACTGCCGGATAAATACCCTGCTCTACAATTTTTCTGGATAAAACAGTCGTTGCGTCCAAATGGGCAAATGTTGTCGCCGGAGCCGGATCGGTAAGGTCGTCGGCCGGTACATATACTGCCTGTACAGACGTAACGGAACCGTTTTTCGTCGATGCAATACGCTCTTGCAATTCACCAACTTCATTAGCCAATGTTGGCTGATAACCAACTGCGGATGGCATACGGCCAAGCAACGCGGATACCTCTGATCCGGCCTGTACGTAACGGAAGATGTTATCGATAAATAACAACACATCCTGATGCTCTTCATCACGGAAATATTCTGCCATAGTAAGCCCTGTCTCAGCAACTCGCATACGAGCTCCTGGTGGCTCGTTCATCTGCCCGAACACTAATGCAGTTTTATTGAGAACACCGGATTCTTTCATTTCTGACCAAAGATCATTACCCTCACGGGAGCGTTCACCAACACCGGGAAAAATAGAATATCCACCATGTTCCGTAGCAACATTTTGAATCAATTCCTGAATCAATACGGTCTTACCGACACCGGCACCACCGAATAGGCCAATCTTACCGCCCTTGGCATAAGGTGCCAGCAGATCAATGACTTTAATTCCGGTTTCCAACACTTCTACAGCCGGACTCTGTTCCTCAAATCCCGGTGCATCTCTGTGAATGCACCAATGCTCCTCCTCATCCAAAGCTTCGCCATTATCAATCGTTTCACCTAGTACATTAAACAGACGGCCTAACGTTTTCTCTCCAACCGGTACTTTAATTCCACTTCCGGTTGCGATAACTTCCATATCTTTATGCAGACCCTCACTGGATGCCAACATGATGCAGCGCACGGTATTATTGCCAATATGCTGAGCAACTTCCATGACACAGCGTTTTCCGTCGTTATTTACCTCCAGTGCATCCTTGATAAATGGAAGGTCACTGTCTTCAAATTCAACATCAATAACAGGACCGGATACCTGAACAATTTTTCCCTTCTTCATGCTATTCCTCATTTCTGCACACGTAATTCGTTCGCAGTGAACTTTATGTCATGTGTGCTTAAGACATAAAGTCATAGACACCTATTTGTGTTTGCGTTTTTGTGCTTTTGCGCCGCTGATGACTTCTGTGATCTCTTGTGTGATCGCCGCCTGCCGCACGCGATTATACTCGATGGAAAGCTGCGCTAATATCTGTTTCGCACTATCCGTTGCCGACTGCATTGCCATCATACGGGAATTGTGTTCGCTCGCATAAGATTCTACCAATGCACCATAAATAAATCCATTGATGTAATTCGGAACCAAACGCTCTAAGATCGTATTCCAAGAGGGTTCTGCCTTAAGCTCTTCCTGATATACATCAATTGGCATATGAACTTCAAATTCCTCTTTCGATAACGGTAAAAGCTTACGCATTTCCGCCACTGTCGTCACCGAATTTTCCATGCAGGTGTATATGATATACACTTCGTCTAGTTCACCATTTCGATATCGTTCTAAAATATCATCGGTGATCATTCTTGCACGGTGCAGGCTTGGACTTTGTACAGTGTACTTAAAGTGCTTATGCACATGAAGCCCCTCTCTTGCAAAATATTGACGACCAAGCTCTCCAAGTACGAACAAACTGTTTTGTCCGCCATCTTCGAACAGGGAATGTGCCATCTTGATCACATTGTGATTATATGCACCGGCAAGTCCTTTGTCGGCGGTAACTACAATGTAGCCGGTCTTTTTGTCTTCTGTCGGGATCTGACTGGTATCCTTAAAATAAATACTGTCCAGATCCGGGATATGACGCAGGATACGACGAAACGCCTGCTGCAATGAATAAAAATATGGTTCAGTGTCAGCTAGTTTCTTCTTGGCTTTCTGTAACTTGGTTGACGAAATCATATACATCGCATTGGTGATCTTCATCGTATCTTTTATGCTTTTCATGCGTTTTTGTATTTCCTTCGTATTCGCCATAATACTCCTCGTTTCTGCACACGCATTTGCGCATCAATTATTAATTCTGTTCCAAATATTTCTTAGCACCGGCTACGATGGATTCTTTCAATTCGTCGGTCAGATCCTTATCGTTATCGATGCGTTTCATGATCTCCGGATAATTACTATGGAAATAATCTAACAAGCCAAGCTGTGTTTCCTTGATCTGCTCCTTTGGAATCGGAATAAACAATCTGGAAGTTGCTGCTACCAAAGTGACTACCTGTTCAGCCAAAGACATTGGATGCCCTAAAGGCTGCTTTAATAATTCCATCAGTCCATTACCATAAGCAAGCTGTTCCTTCGTTTCTTCATCCAGATCTGAACTAAACTGCGTAAACACTTCCATTTCACGGAACTGTGCCAGATCAATACGAACGGTACCGGATGCTTTTTTCATTGCTTTCGTCTGTGCCGCACCACCAACACGGGATACGCTAAGACCTACATTGACAGCAGGTCGCATTCCGGCAAAGAACAAATCACTCTCTAAGAATATCTGACCGTCTGTGATGGAAATTACATTTGTCGGTATGTAGGCAGACACATCTCCTGCCTGCGTTTCAATGATCGGAAGTGCCGTAATGGAACCACCGCCTAACTCATCGCTTAACCGGCTGGAACGCTCCAGCAAACGGGAATGCAAATAAAATACATCACCAGGATATGCCTCACGACCCGGAGAACGCTCTAATAACAGAGATAAGGCACGATAGGCAACTGCATGTTTAGAAAGATCGTCATAAACGATCAAAACATCTTTTCCTTCATACATGAAATATTCTGCCAAAGCAGTTCCGGAATATGGTGCAATATATTCCAATGATGCTGATTCACTTGCGGTAGCCGTTACGACAATGGAATAATCCAACGCATCATTTTTTTCTAAAGTATTCACTAACTTTGCTACGGTAGATGCTTTCTGACCGATTGCAACATAGATACAAATAACATCTTTGCCTTTCTGGTTCAAAATAGCGTCCATCGCAATTGAAGTCTTACCGGTCTGTCTGTCACCAATGATCAACTCACGCTGACCGCGGCCGATCGGAAACATAGAATCAATAGACAAGATTCCGGTTTCCAGCGGAACGGAAACGGATTTACGATCCACGATTCCCGGTGCATCACATTCGATTGGGCGATAGTCATCGGCTTCAATGTCGCCCTTGCCATCAATTGGAGCACCCAGTGCATTGACAACGCGTCCTAAATAATGTTCTCCAACCGGAATACCGGCACGTTTCTTGGTACGAGTTACTTTCATTCCTTCGCGAATGCCGGTGTCTTTACCTAAGATAATGCAGCCGATCTCCGTCTGTTTAATATCCTGTACCATTCCCTTTACACCGTTTTCAAAAATCACGATCTCGCCATACATCGCATGTTCCATACCATAGATGGTTGCAATTCCGTCACCAACCCAGATTACGGTACCTACTTCATGCTCTCTGCTTTCTATTTCGTAATTTTCAATCTCGCTTCTTAAAATAGATATAATATTTTCTGAGCTGATTGTACTCACATCATCATCTCCTAGTCAATTTTTGTTTTAAGCCGTTTACACTGCCTAAAATGCTTTGATCGATCTCCAGATCACCGATCCGGATCACGAATCCACCGATCAAACTGTGATCTTCTTCCAGCGTTAGCTGTAATTGTTGACAGCCAAGCTTTTTACAAAGTCCCTGTTCGATATTTCTAAGCTGTGCTTTCGTCGGTTCTGTCATATAATAAAGTGTTCCGACCAAAATACCCTGACTTTCTCTGCGCCATATCTCATATGCCGAGAATATGTCAGGAAGAATCTCTGCTTCGTTGTAATCACAAACCTTCTTAAGAAAAGAATGCATTTCCTGAGGAAACAGTTTGTCAATGATCCGATGCTTTTGAGCACGGGTCACGATCGGACTGTTCAACACTTTACGCAATTCTTCCGACTGTAAGTAAAGCTGCTTAGCGGTTTC
>ERZ779855.1642-NODE-1642-length-14335-cov-3.845378_pt1 | contig 14335 bp, 12 predicted proteins | sample MGYA00511370_ERZ779855 | MGnify/ENA primary metagenome ERZ779855 (study PRJEB29588, sample SAMEA1967319) | human gut metagenome | biome: human gut; feature: human-associated habitat; material: faeces | place: Denmark | collected 2008/2010 ...
AGCACCGTAAACGGAAGGGCTGCGCCATGTCGCCCATGCAACGGGAAGCGCGTAATGAAATATAAATACGATATTTTCTAATACCCTCAAAAAACTGCCGATTCTTAGAATCCTTGTTCTTAGAACCGGCAGTTTCTTTTCCTCTTACCTTACTTACATGGCAAGCCCATCCTGTAATTGCTTTGCCAAGGTACGGATACATGCTGCCATCTTGTCAATTTCTGCAATTCCGGCACTTGCCTTATGTATTGTCCTTATTATAGCAAGGGAAGACAGAGTCTTTCGACTACTCTTTTGTAGAAAAATGTGTTTATTTTATAGTTTTAACAAATGTATACAACCAAATATTTCCTGTTAAGCGTCAAAAAAACGTGGTTATAACAACATATTTCTCAAATAAATTTTTTTATAATAAGCTCACAATAGCAAATCAAAGGAGCGAAAACGCATGACAAATTCAATGTTTTGTTTTCAATGTGAACAGACCGCAGGATGTGCCGGATGCACCGGTTGTGCAGGCGTATGTGGTAAAACTGCCGAAACTGCCAATCTTCAGGATGAATTAACCGGAGCACTGATTGGCTTGGCACGTGCCTGCGAAAACAATAAAAAAACGGAAAATACGGACCAGATTATTATAGAGGGTCTTTTTACAACCATTACAAATGTAAACTTTAACGATGATACGCTGCGTGAAATGATTCAACGGGTAAATGAAGAAAAACACATCATTGTACCGGATTGCAGCGTATGCAAAAATCCATGTGGAAACACAGACAATTATGACATGAAACAAATTTGGGAGGCAGATAAGGATATCCGCTCATTAAAATCCCTTATCCTCTTTGGCATCCGTGGCATGTCAGCCTATGCATACCACGCAAAAATGCTTGGCTATACGGATGAAACCGTCAATCAGTTCTTTTATAAAGCACTTTGTGTAATTAGTTACGATTTTGATATGGAGCATCTTCTCCCGGTTGTTATGGAAACGGGTGAAGTAAATCTCGCATGCATGGCACTGTTAGACCGTGCGAACACAACCTCGTATGGCACTCCGGTTCCGACAAAGGTTTCCCTGACTGTTGAAAAAGGACCTTTTATCGTCGTAAGCGGCCACGATTTGAAAGACTTGGAATTGCTTCTTAAACAGACGGAAGGAAAAGGAATTAACATCTATACCCATGGAGAAATGCTTCCTGCCCACGCTTATCCGGAATTAAAAAAATATCCGCATTTGAAAGGAAATTTTGGAACAGCATGGCAGAACCAGCAAAAAGAATTTGACAATGTTCCGGCAGCCTTTTTATTTACAACCAACTGCTTAATGCCTGTGAAACCCGGTTACGCTGACCGCGTTTTCACAACCGAAGTTGTTTCTTACCCAAATGTCACACACATCGGTGAAAACAAAGATTTTACACCGGTTATCGAAAAAGCACTGGCACTTGGCGGCTATTCAAAAGACAAAGAAAATACCGGAATTAATGGTGGCCACTATGTCATGACCGGATTCGGACACGGAACCGTCCTTGGTGTTGCAGACCAGGTGATTGATGCTGTGAAAAACGGCGACATCCGACACTTTTTCTTAGTCGGCGGATGCGATGGTGCCAGACCGGGAAGAAATTATTATACTGAATTTGTAAAACAGACACCAAAAGACACCGTTATTTTGACACTTGCCTGTGGAAAATACCGTTTCAATGACTTAGACCTTGGTGAAATTGGCGGACTACCGCGCATCATGGACATGGGACAATGCAACGATGCCTACTCTGCCATTCAGGTTGCCATCGCACTTGCAAAGGCATTCGACTGTGATGTCAATGAACTTCCTTTGTCGATGATTTTGTCCTGGTACGAGCAGAAAGCTGTCTGCATTCTGCTGACCCTGTTACACCTTGGTATCAAAAATATTTACCTGGGACCAACACTGCCAGCCTTCCTCTCAAAAAATGTGCTGCAATATCTGATTGATGAGTATCACATTTCCAAAGTCTCAACCCCAGAGGAAGACTTAAAACAGATTCTTTCATAATCTAATCACTTAGTGTGAATTTTTTATCTGAATCTGACACATTTTCATGGACGCCAGCGCGTTTTCGTGGGACTCTTTTGTCACTCCCGCGCAGCACGCTGCGTCCACGGAAATAACAGTTTCCGGGAAAACAGTTTTTAATCCCATTGCATTTGAAATAACACAGATATCCGTACATAAACCAATCAATTCGATTTCATCACCAAAAAACAATTCCGGTTGTGCCAAAACAGCCTGCGACCAATCATATCCAAATGTATTTTTATCAAACACCATATCGTCCTCACTAAAACCAATCTCATCTGAAATCTGCCACCCCCAGGTTCCTTCGATGCAATGCTTCACCGGCAGATTTTTCCCCTCCTGCGTATCCAGATAATCCTCTCCATGCGTATCACGGGTGAAAAAAACCGGGTTCCCTGCCTCCCGGTATTCTTCAATTTTATCCTTTACAAATGGCACAATTGCCTCCGCCTCTTTTGTTCCCAGCGCTCCATTAATAAAATCATTCTGCATATCAATCACAAGTAATGTCTTCATTTGAACTCCTTTCCAGCCAGTCGGCCTCAATATTTACAATTTGCTGCATTGGTATGACCGTATGGTCGTTAAAAATCAATTCGCGTTTATATTCATCCATTTTCTTTACCACACCGGCATGACTTTCATATCTTCCGCCAGCCTTCTTCTCATCCGGCAGAAAATATGTGATTGTTACTTCCGGATTTTCACTCATTTTGGCTTTTATCTTCGTAAAAATCCAATCAAGCCGCTCCATCACATCTTCACCGAGCGCTGCTTTTTCATCCGTCAAACGAGCCGTCTCAGAAATTGCCTCCTCATGTCCGGTCAGTGCCGCAAATGAAGAAAACTGCGCCGCCCGGTCTCTTCTTGCCATGCGGGGATGATTTGTGGAATTGGGATGCGGCAGAGAAAGAATATCATCGTATTTATGACTAATTTCATTATTAAGCATTTTCTTCTGACCCCCTTTTCTTTTTCAAATCCGATTATGCCTTGTGTCCGCCAATCTGTGAATTTCTATCTTTGGCAGTTGCACCTTCTTCCAGATTCATTCCCTTCAAAATTGCATTTTTCCCAAACTTTTTCTTAATATCAAGCATCGCATGCTGGATTCGTTTTTCTTTTTCAAGAGCAGCCTCTTCTTTCTCGCGCTCCCGTTTTACTTCTTCATAATCCGTAAAAAGCTGTAGCTGCTCATAGCTCTCTTTCTCCTGCACCAAATCCTCACTCACCAGCTTATTCGCTGTAATGGTAATCCGGCGAACCAATAGCTTTTTATCTACAATCCGGTCATATAATTCCATTACTGCATCCATAATTATAGCAGTGGATGATGTCTGCCTTTTTAAATTGGTTGTCCCGTGTGCATGTTTTGGCACCTTTCTTCCATAACGGTCCGTTGTCACAACTCCTTTGTAGCTTCGATTTCTTGATGGGTCTGTCAAGTTTACAATATCATACCCTATCGTGAGTACAATCTGATCTGTAACAAGTCTTTTATCGACCAAATCAAGCACCATCAAATCCGTCATTTCCTTTACCACCAGTTTCGCTTTATCAAAATCATAGGGGCACTGCAAAACCTGACCGGAACTCACACTGTTTGTCTCCGGCTTATACGCCTTAACATCCTGAATTGTGCACGGCTCATACCCCCATGCATGGTCAATCAAAAGTTCCGCATTCACACCAAACAACTGGTACAAAAGTTCTTCATTGTATAGCTCATCCGGTTTTCCAATGGAACATCTGGCAATATCGCCCATCGTATAAAGCCCATTCGCTTCTAATTTTTTTGCATAGCCGGGACCTACACGCCAAAAATCGGTAAGCGGTCTGTGATTCCAGAGGAGCTTCCGATACGACATCTCATTTAACGCCGCAATCCGCACCCCGTTTTTATCCGGCTCAATATGTTTTGCCACCACATCCATCGCAATTTTGCAAAGATACATATTGGTGCCAATTCCTGCTGTCGCTGTAATCCCGGTTGTTTTGAGAACATCCTGTATCATCGTCATAGCAAGTTCTCTTGCCGTCATCTTATAAGTAGAAAGGTAATCGGTCACATCCACAAACACCTCATCCACCGAATAAATATGCATATCCTCTGGCGCAATATACTTCAAATAAATATCATAAATTTTTGTGCTGTACTCCATATAATATGCCATTCTGGGTGGCGCCACAATATAATCAATAGCAAGAGTTTTATTTTTTTTTAGTTCCACACTGTCATCCGAAGCACCGAGAAATGTTCGATTCGGTGCCTGATACCGACGTTTGTGATTTGCTTCTTTCACCTTTTGAACGACCTCAAAAAGCCGTGGTCGCCCCGGTATTCCATAGCTTTTAAGGGATGGCGAAACGGCAAGACAAATTGTTTTTTCTGTCCTTGTTTGATCTGCCACCACAAGATTTGTAGTAAGTGGGTCGCGGTTTCGTTCTTTACATTCCACTGAAGCATAAAACGATTTTAAATCAATTGCAATATAAGTTCTATCGACTGATGCACGCGATGTCATAATCGATCTGCACCTCCTGATGCGAATACATTTTATAAAAACAATCCAAAATACGATCCGCAACCATACTTCCATTTACTTCGTCCGTATCCATAAGAATTACCACAATCTGTTTACTGGAATATCTCGTCGATACATCCGACCTGCGCAAGGACGTATAAATTGCTTTCTCCAAGGTCTCCAAAATCAGTTCCATCTCTGTCACATCAATTTCCTGATTTTCCTCATTCACCGTAAATAACACGGTTTGAACATCCTTTTCGTTTCTCTTTACAAAACGGCAGATAAAATTATAAACATGATGAAAACTGTCTATATCAAGAAAATATGCGCCCTGTCCATCATCTACACGGCTCATTAAACTGTTAATATACTTCAGATCAACAATTTTTCCGGCACGGCTTTTTTCCTTCTGTAACTTATCACTGAAAAAATGATATGCGTTTTTTCCGTTCTGCTTCACATAGTATAACGCTTTATCTGCTGAGTTGTAAAGTTTATTAAATTCCATTCCGTCTTCCGGTGTCTGCGCAATGCCAATCGAAACGGAACACTCGGTTTCAAAATCAAATTCAGCAAATTTCTTTTGAAAACCTGAAATAATCTCTGCTGCACGGCTGCCCAGTTCACTTTTTTTTGTAACATCCTTTACAAAAATCATAAACTCGTCACCGCCAATCCGACAAAGAACATCCCCTTCTCCTGCAAATTTCTTTAAAGTGCCGGCAAATATTTTAAGCGTTTCATCCCCGGCAATGTGACCGTAATTGTCATTAACTGCTTTAAAATTATCCATATCAAGCATAAAGAGAGCACCTTTTTTCCCTTGTGAAATCATTTCATTTACAGCATTCTCTGTATAGGCGCGATTCCAAAGACCGGTTAGGGCATCCTGATAAGATTTGCTTTTAATATCCGATACTTCACGGGTTTTCTTCTCTAATTTATCCGCAAGACCACGCCGAAGTTCTTCCAGTTCAAGTGCTCTTCCAATCCTTGACTGCATAACAGCCGGCACAAAAGGTTTTACAATAAAATCAATGGCCCCCTCTTTAAAACAGCGGGTCTCCGTCTCGGTATCATTGTCAGCCGTAAGAAAAATCACGGGAATGTCCTTACCGTTCTCCATCGTCCGAATTTTTCTAAGCAGTTCAAAGCCATCCATTTCCGGCATACTGATATCCAAAAGAATCATGTCACATTCCTCATTTTCCAAATAAGACAATACCTGTGTTCCCCTCACAACAGGGATTACCTTATATTCGCCACTTAACACTTTCCGCGCTGCCGAAAGATTTAGTTTGTCATCATCTACAACTAATATTGTTTTCATCTTGCTATCACCTCATACGTTTTATTCATCATCCATCTTTGCAAATAACAGCCCAAAGGTACCCGGTCCGCAGTTAATGGCAACCGCCGGAGATGCCTTTTGATAAATAATGTTCTCGATTGCATCTTTTTCTCTTACTTCTTTTGTAATTTCCTTTAACTCATCATTCGTTAGTCCTGCATAGGTAATAAACAGCATCTTTTTATCCATATGAAGCTCTTTATTAAACGTGGAAGTAATGTATTTCTTCCATGCCGTTTTTCTTCTGCCAACATAAATTTTCTTTATTTTCATCCTGCCATTTTTTAGAACAACTACAGGATGGAGCATAAATGCCTGACATAGTTTATGAACCTTTTCCGAAATTTTTCCTGCCTGCATCAGATATCCCGTCTCACTTACAATAAAGCTTGTCTGAATCTGTTTTTTATAAGCCTTAAGTTTCTGCACAATATCCCCGGCTCCCATTCCGCCGGCAGCACAAGATAGGGCATACAAAACCATAAGTCCCATACCGCTTGACAATTGTCCGGAATCTATAACCATAACATTATCAAACGCCTTTGACGCTTCCAGCGCATTCGCAAATCCGGGACTAACACTTTCTGCCATGGAAATATGGACAACAGACTGCGCTTTCGTAAGCTGTTCGGCAAAAAACTCTTCGTAATCACTTACTTTTGGTGCCACTGACTGCACTATTTCATCGCGTTCTTTCATATAAGCAAGGATTCCGTCTGTCTCCGTTTCGACGCCATCTAAAAACTCACCACCCTCTGTTTTCACGCGATAAGGCATTACGGCAGCTAAATTTTTATCTATGAGATGATCCGGCAAATCCGATGTCGTGTCCGTCGATATCATAACCGGCACTTTTTTCCTGTGCTCTAAAATCGGTGCCTCTATCATTCCCACGGTTCCTTCTGCATTGAATTGCCTGATAAGATTTTTAGGAAGAAGTCTTAGAAGTTCTTCCTCTAATTGCGCACCACTGACCGGCTTTAACAAATACCCGTCAAATCCTTCACGAAAATAAAGTGCTTTATTTTCACTTCCGGCATTTGCTGTCAATACCACAACCGGCGTATTTTGATTGAAACCACCCATCTGGGTCCGAATCGCGTGCAGACATTCAATACCATCCATTTCCGGCATCAGATGATCCATAAAAATAACATCATATCTCGTCTGAAGACTTTTCTTTAAACACTTTTCTCCACTTTCTGCCGTATCTACCATAACTTTTGTGTCACGAAGCAGTTTTTTTGCCACCATCCGGTTCATTTCATTATCGTCCACAATTAAGACGCGTGCTTTTTCTGCCTCAAAACTTTGTTTGTACGATTCTCTTTGATTTGTACTGTGTCTGCTCTCCAAATCCAGTTCACCGATCTCTTCATTGCTTACCACTTTTTGTGGAATTGTAATGATAAATGTGGAGCCTTTTGTATACACGCTGTTTACGGAAATGTCACCTCCCATAAGTTCTACTAACTGCTTCACAATCGAAAGTCCCAGACCGGTTCCCTCTATATAGCGGTTTTCACTCTCGTCAATGCGTTTGAATGCTTGAAATAAATACGGAATACTTTCTTTTTTAATTCCCATTCCGGTATCCGTCACCGAATAAGAAATTAATGCATTTCCGTTCTCCTGCTCTTTACACTGAATGGATAAAGTAACAGCCCCCTCTTTTGTATATTTAACCGCATTATTTAATACATTAATGAGAATCTGTTTAATCCTCACTTCATCGCCAAACAGCTGGGCTGGCAGCAAAGGGTCCACATTGATATGAAATTCAAGCCCTTTTTCCTTTGCCCGTATCCAAAGCATATTCACAACATCGGATAGCATATCTCCTGTTTCGTAAACGGCCGGAACAATCTGCATTTTGCCCGATTCAATTTTTGACATATCCAATATATCATTAATCAGCGTCAAAAGCATCTTGCTTGCCCCCTGAATACTCTTGGCATCGCCGGCTGCTTCATCCGAAATTTCTTCTCGCAAAATCATCTCATTCAGTCCAATAATAGTATTTATCGGTGTCCTGATCTCATGGCTCATACTTGAGAAAAAATGATTCTGCATCCGGTTTAATTCTTCAATTTCTTTTTTTTGCTCCTTTGCAATCTTATTTTCTTTCCGGTACATCGCATTCTGAAATAAAATCATGCTGCACACAAGAACCGTCACTGCCGCCAGTGTAAAAAAGGAATCGACATAGGCTGCCTGGATCGTGTGAAATTCCATAATTCTGGGATTCCAATAAGCCGTCAGATAACATGCACCATACAGGCAGAAACTGCTGGCAATCAATATGTACTTTGCCTTCTTCTCAACTACCAGACAGACAAAAACAACGCCAAACATCAGCCAAATTGGGCCGCCTCCATAAATTCCTCCACTTGTCAAAAAGTTAAAAGGAAGCGCAAAATAAATCAGCAAAACGGAAATCAACACTGCCCCTATTTGAATTTTATGAAAATGGATGGAAAAATACGTTATCGCAACCGCAAGCACAAATACCACAAGAAGTGAAAGGGTGTTTGCCATACTTTCTCCTAACACAAGACCAACAAGAATTCCCATTGCCAGTCCCATTAGGCCAATCGTGACCAGAAGGCGGAACAATCGTTCCTGAAGCCCTAATTCATGATTGTTAAACACTTGTATCAATCGTTTTGGATTCATTCGCATTCACCTCTTTCCACACGTTTGTAAAGCTTCTCTGTTTTATAAAGTGCCCGGTCAAATTCAAAATCCGCGACATCTTGTTTGATATCCTCAATCAATTCTCTCCCCGACAAGTTTGCGCACTTTATATACTGCAGTTTTTGAATAATTTTTTCTGCGTCATCTATTTCGTAAGCACGCAATTTTTCCATCAAAAGCATTAATTCTTCCAATAATTTTTCACTATTTATTTGCGTTACGGAAAACTCCTCTTCTTCCAACACAGTACCAAGCAGGCTGCCAATTTCCACAACCGCCGCTGCATACTGGTCTAGAACTTCTTTGTGATTCTTCTCAATGAAATCCCAGTCTTTTTCTTTCGCTGCCATTTCCAAATCTTTTGCCAGATCAGACAAATTCTCAGCTCCTATCATCTTCGCCGTACTCTTTAAGGCGTGCACACGAATCCGATAATCTTCCATATTTTTCTGCTCATAATCCGCTTCTATCATTTGTCTCTTTTTCACCGACTCACCGTGAAACTGCGCTAACAATTCTCTGTAAAACATTTCATCTCCACGGCAGTATTGCAGCCCGGCATTCCTGTCAAAATTCGTTTTCCTCTCGTCCGTTTTTACAGCCTCTTTTTCCTCACTGACATAGGTAATCGACGATTTCGGAAGTACCTTGCAAAGAACTCGTTCCAGTGTCATTGTCTCAATCGGTTTTGAAACAAACTCATCAAAACCTTCCTCCATAAACATTTTCTTTGCTCCACTGACTGCATTTGCCGTAAATGCAACAATAATATATTCCTGACCACTCTCTTTTTGCATTTTACGAAGTTGTTTTAACGTTTCAATACCATCCATTTCCGGCATCATATGATCAAGGAAAATAATATCAAATCTTTCCTTTTCACAAGCCTCAATTGCCTCTTTTCCGCTGATTACAGTTTTTACTATCATCTGATAATTTTCAAAAATCCCCTTTGCAACGGTCAGATTCATCGGCTCATCATCCACAACCAACACCTTAATTCCCAGGCATATCATTTTTCGTTTCTTTCTTTTTGACAAATCACTTTCCTTTTCCTTTAAAATATTTAATACAGACTGTGTACAAAGGGGCTTCCGAATTATTTCTATCCGCTTTTCCTGCGGCAGAATAATATTTTTTCCTGCCACAACAACAATCCGCACTTTTGAATCTGTCATTTCCAAATAATTCTTATTTACGCGATACTCCTCCTCACCCACAAACAAATGCGTCACCGGTGTCACTTCTAATAACTGTTCCAATTCGTCCCGGTTCGTAACACGGTGCAATGGGATGTCAAACTGTTTTACCATATGCGCAATCATTTTATTATAATACTCTCTTACTTGAGGCACTTCATATTTTTCCGTCATCAAGAAACATGCAACACACAAGTTTTTATTATTAATTAAAGGCTTTTCCGGATTTTCTTCTGCCACCTGCTGTGGAATACTAACCGTAACCGTAGTTCCCCTGCCCTCTTCACTTTCAATCCGCATAAACCCATTCATCACACGAACCATTCCGTACACAATAGACAAACCTAACCCAAGTCCCCCCACCTTTCGGTTTCTTCCTGTACTTGTTTGGTAGAACCGCTCCGTAATTCTTTCCAGTTCATCTTTTGCAATGCCGACACCTGTATCACTTACTTCAATACACAAATTGATTCCATAAGATTTTTTTAATGAAAAAATTCTGACATAAACACCGCCCTCTTGCGTAAATTTCATCGCATTATCCACTAGATGTTTTAATATCTTTCTTATTTTCCGCTCATCGCCCAAAAGAACCGGTGGAATTTTTGTATCATAGTCAAAAAGCAGTTCGGGCTGTTTTTCTTCTTTTTCCCAATACTCCGAAACCAAATCATTTACAACCAGAGACGGTGTATAATTTTCTTCGCTGAGCCGGATTTTGTTCGTATCAATTTCTGTGTAATCTAAAATATCTTCAATTTGACCAAATAATCGTTTTCCAGCCATTTGTACCGAGGATAACTGCTCTCTTTTTTCTTGCTCTTCTTCTTTTTGCAGCATGACGGTAGAAATACCTGTAACCGCATTAATCGGTGTACGCAATTCATGAGAAACATTGGCAAGAAAATCTTCGACACGGCGATTTGTTTCTTCTAATTTTTCAATTTTTTTATCCGAATATACACGCTCTGATTTCCTCCTTTTCAATACAAGATTCACAAGACATCCGGACACCAAAACAAGACCAAGATGCAAAAGCGTCCTAGTCACTGTAAGTGTTGTAAGTTCAATGGCATGTTTCAGAACAAAGATAAAATCATAACACATTGTCAAATAATATGTAATCACACAAAGTCTGATAATACTTGATTTTTCCGTTACTGAAAATAGAATCATAATCAAAATCATAAGTGGTGCCAAATCAAACACACTTGTCTGATGAATTCCATAAAAAAAACAAGATATCATCGTCAAGGCAAAATACAGCCACAGCCGCATTCCTCCTGAAACCATATCGGTAATATAAATTACCCAGCTTCCAATCAATGCCGTCAGCAAAAGCACAATTGCTCCCACTTCCCAGCCAAGCAAAAGTGATTCTCCCGTCAAAATAAGTGAGAAAAATGTGTACACTAACAACACAATCAGATGGTTCTCCCTCTGCTTTTCCGTTTCATACATAAAATATCCCTTAACCTTCCCTTTAGTATTATCTTTCTTCTCCACCCCATCTTTTTTTCATATATCCATATAGATTATAAACATTTTATGTATTTGTTGTCAATGATAGTGTGGGGCAATTTATTTGGTTTCCGGTAATCCGGCAGAAAGACTTTGTAATTCGTGGGCGCTCCCGCTAAACAAACGCGTAAGGGTATCGGCATGTAAACGACACATGCCTGATACCCACGTGTTTGTACCCACTTATCACTAACTTTTCTTGATGTTTTACTGGAATCCTGGAAAACAAACCTCAAAAAACTGTCACAAACAAAACACTCCATCATTTGCGCTTAACTGCTACGGAATTTCTTTTTTTATATCAGTTTGTCACCAAAACGCATTTTCAGGTAATCAATTATGAGGTCGACTGCCCTTTCGCGCCCTACCCGACCAGTGTTAATTGTAAGATCATAACTTGTCGGATTTGTCCAGTAATCTCCACCGGTATAGTATTTATAATATTCTGCACGATACTTATCTGTTTTTGTTATAAGACGATCTGCCTCTTTTTCCGAAACCTGCATTTTCTCCATAATGGACTGCCGGCATTTTTCTCTCGGTTCTTCTTGAAATGGTCGACATCTGCTATCATGGCACGGACATGTCCCTCAAAACTCCAGCCAAAAAGTTTTCCTCTCTCCCTAAGTTCGTCCTGATTATTAATATTATTATAGATAATATCCAGGACAAGGTTATCTCTGTACTTTCTCTCAATCTCATCATTCGAAATTTCGCGCTGTATTTCCAATTTAATAATTGTTGACGCATGTTCTATCGCAATCAGATCATATTCATTTGCCTTATATTTTGTCTCATTAACAACAAGATAACCATATGTCTTCCTTGTGACAGTTATCGGAAAACACGGATATTTACTCATATAATTTTCCATATTGATTTCCATCTCATCATTCGAACAAAAAACTCTTTGTTTGATATTATCAACAAAAGCAACTTCTTGCCCAATGAGATCACTGAGATATTCCAAAACCTTTCCTATTCCTTCCTGCCTAATTGCAATATTCGTAAAAATGAAAATGGCATATACACAATGGGAAATGAAAGTTCATCCGCCTTTATGCGTACTTCATCCGGCATATCATCAATAAAACGGCCTAATTTAATGAATAGCGCTGCTGCACCATTCTTTGCTATCTTCTCAATCAATTCAAGCAGATACTCCGTATTATCTTTAAAAATATAGCCGGATGTCAAAAGGATTTCTCCTCCCTGAAGCCAGTTATAAATATCCGGTGCATCGATTACGCTGACCGATGATACTTCTCTGTTTAACCCTCGATTTCCACATATTACTCGAAATTTTTCAAATCCCTCTGTATGAAGGATCTGGTTTACTGTTAATTTCATACAAAGTCACTTCGCTTTCTCTAAAATCTCCACCCTTGGAAGATTCCATTTAAAATGGGATGCCAATATACGCACAACTATAATGCACACCATAGAGAAAAAAACTGCCCATAGTTCCGACAAAATTTTATCGAGCCACAAGTACATGAGCGCACCGAAAATAGAAGCCGTTGCATAAATATGTTTGCGGAAAATATAAGGAACATTGCCTGCAAATATATCACGCAATAATCCGCCGCCTACACCGGTAATTACTCCTACAAACAAAAGTAACGCAAAATTGTCATTTCCAATCCGTTCCTGTACAAAACGAATTCCCAAAATTGTAAATGCTGCCAGGCCCATTGCATCAGATATAAACAACACCGCATTCGCCCACGAAACATTTGTCAGAATGTCATGCCGTGTCAAAAACATTGCCAAAAAAAACACAACAATAGAAACAACAATTGCTACTTTAGCTTGCGTCGGATTCTGAAAAGCAATCGGCGGAATTTCTCCCGTTACAATATCGCGGATTACCCCGCCGCCAATTGCCGTTACCATGCCAAGTACAATTACTCCAAGCAGATCCATTTGCTTTTTCATTGCCTCAATTGCTCCGGAAACAGCAAAAGCAATTGTTCCCAGTGTTTCCAGAAAGCTCATCATGAAATCCACATCTCTGCCTCCTTGTAAAATTCAGTCAGTTCTATAAAAAAGACACCGCGGAATGGACCACGATGTCTTTTTATGATTTACATTCTACAACAGCCTTTGCTATTTGTAAAGAGTATTTTTCATTATGTTATAGCTGTGTTTGTCGTTGGCACTTTTTTTGTTTTCCGTAATTTCGTAGAAAAATTTTGCGTCTCGTGGGCGTTCCCACTAATTGAGTGCGTAGCGGTATGGGCACTGAAAACACCAGTGCCACATACCGACGTACTCAAAACCCACTCGTCACAAAGTTTTTCTACGGAATTACTGGAATCCAAAAGAACCGACAGCGAATATTTGTCACCCACCAGTCACTTCGTATCTTTCATTAATAAAGCAAAATCCTCTCCTCCGTAATGATTACTAATCTTTTTCTTATAAAGTTAAGGAACAACAGGAAGCTTCCCGCATGGGTTTTAAGCACGTCGGTATGAGGGTTGTCAGATGTTTTTCTGACAATCCCATACCGCTACGTGCTTAACGAGCGAAAGCGCCCATGCGGGAGTTTCCTGTTGTTCCTTAATTTGAAAAGGAAAAGAATATCTAACACCAAAAAAGGACCCACTTCCAAGCGTTTCACTTAGAAGTCAAGTCCTATTAATAACTGGGCTAGCTGGATTTGAACCAGCGAATGTAGGAGTCAAAGTCCTATGCCTTACCCCTTGGCGATAGCCCAACATCCCATAAAGGGAAGGGTGGGTAATGGGATTCGAACCCACGGCCTTCAGAGCCACAATCTGACGCGCTAACCAACTGCGCTATACCCACCATAAAGGATAAGCCGCATACGGCATTTCCTACAGCGTGTCAGGAGGGATTCGAACCCCCGACCCACGGCTTAGAAGGCCGTTGCTCTATCCAACTGAGCTACAAGCACACAGCTTCTACAAAATTGTAGCAGCAAGCGGGTGATGGGAATCGAACCCAC
>ERZ779855.1651-NODE-1651-length-14310-cov-2.882638_pt1 | contig 14310 bp, 10 predicted proteins | sample MGYA00511370_ERZ779855 | MGnify/ENA primary metagenome ERZ779855 (study PRJEB29588, sample SAMEA1967319) | human gut metagenome | biome: human gut; feature: human-associated habitat; material: faeces | place: Denmark | collected 2008/2010 ...
CCCGCACCGCTGTCAGAATAGCATCCTTGACTCCTTCAATTCCATCTGCCGGTTTAAGCATACACACACGACTCATGTTTTCACTGCCAAATCCTTTCGGAGCTACCGTGATTTCGATATTTTCACCTGCTATGATCTCATAATGAATAACACCCGGCGTATTGTCTTTGGTATTTTCACGCAAAATAGGATCCGATACAACTGACTTTCTTAAATATCCTTCTATATAACCTTGCCGGATTCCTTCGTTTACAGCATCCTCAAGATTTTGACCTTCAATATGAACATCCTGTCCTATTCTTAAAAATACAACTGCCATACCTGTGTCCTGACAAATCGGTATTTCATCATCTTTCGCAATCTGTAAATTTTCTTTCAACTGCGAAAGGATCTGTCTGCCCAAGGGAGAATTTTCTTCTTCTGCTGCCTGATATAATTTATCTTTTACATCCGACGTTAAAGAATAATTTGCTTCAATACACATTTCCTTGATGTTTTGAATAATAGTGTCTGTTGTAATTGTTCTCATAACTCTCCTCATTTCTAAACACTTTTGGTCCGACATTACTGCCGGACCAACTATTATCGTTGCTTCGGTATTAATTTATATCCTCTGGGATAACATCTCTAACCTTTGTAATACTTGCTACAACAATTTCCTTATTCGGATCCAGATCGATCAGTTTGACTCCTGATGTGATTCGTCCCAAGATAGAAATCTCATCCACCATGATCTGAATAATGATTCCCTCTGTTGTAATAAGCATTACTTCGTTATCACTATTTACTGCCTTTGCAGCAACAACATTACCGGTTTTTTCGGTAATCTTATAACACTTAATTCCTTTACCGCCACGATGCTGAGGTGTAAATTCTTCAATGTTGGTACATTTGCCCATTCCATACTCAGATACCAGTAACAACTGTGTTCCCTGTGTATTTAACTGCATTGCTACAACTTCATCATCGTAAGACAAGTTCATACCAATAACGCCCATAGAATTTCTGCCGGTAGTTCTGACATCTTTTTCATGGAAACGAATACACTGTCCATGCTTTGTTACCATGATAATATCCTTCTTGTTATCTGTGATCTTAACTTCAATCAACTCGTCATCATCACGAAGATTGATTGCCTGCAGTCCTGATTTACGGATATTAAAATATTCTAATATCGGTGTCTTTTTAGCAATACCGCGCTTCGTAACCATGAACAAATATTTATCTTCTTCGTATTCTTTGAAAGGAATGACCGCTGTGATCTTCTCTCCAGGCATAAGCTGCAGCAGATTGATAATAGCAGTTCCTCTTGCTGTACGACTTGACTCTGGTATTTCATAAGCCTTAATTCGATAAACGCGTCCCGTATTGGTAAAGAACATGATATAATGATGCGTCGTTGTCATGATCATATCATCGATATAATCATCTTCAATCGTCTGCATTCCCTTAATTCCTTTGCCACCACGATGCTGACTCTTAAAATTATCAACGGTCATGCGCTTGATGTATCCAAGCTTTGTCATTGTTATGATCGTATTTTCATGTGGAATCATGTCTTCCATGGAAATGTCATACTCATCATAACCGATTGATGTTCTACGCTCGTCACCATATTTATCGCGGATCAAAATAATCTCTTCTTTGATCACTCCCAATAATACCTTTCGATCTGCAAGGATTGCTTTATATTCTTCAATCTTCTTTTGCAATTCTGCATATTCATTTTCAATCTTTTCTCTTTCCAAACCGGTCAGAGCACGCAAACGCATATCAACGATTGCCTGTGCCTGCGCATCAGTAAGTTCAAAGCGTTCTATCAATGAATTTTTAGCTTCCGCAGTATTCTTGGATGCACGAATGATTTTAATTACTTCATCAATATGATCTAAAGCGATCAGCAAACCTTCTAAAATGTGTGCTCTTTCTTCTGCTTTATTCAGATCATATTTTGTACGACGAGTAACTACTTCTTCCTGATGTTTCAGATAATACTGAAGCATCTGCATAATATTCATAACAACCGGCTCATTGTTAACAAGAGCTAACATTATGACACCGAATGTGTCCTGCAATTGCGTATGTTTATACAATTGGTTCAATACAATATTTGGATTAACATCGCGGCGAAGTTCTATACATACACGCATTCCCTCACGACTTGTCTCGTCACGAAGATCCGTAATACCATCTACTTTTTTATCTCTATGTAATTCTGAAATTTTCTCGATCAAACGTGCTTTATTGACCAAATACGGCAATTCCGTTACTACGATCCTATTTTTGCCGTTATCCATAGGCTCAATTTCTGTCACGGCACGGACACGAATTTTACCACGACCGGTACGATATGCCTCCTCAATACCACGTGTACCAAGAATCTGTGCACCTGTTGGAAAATCCGGTCCCTTAATGATCTGCATAATCTCTTCAATGGTTGTTTCTTTATCTTCCTTGATATCATCAATAATCTGTACAACGGCATTGATCACTTCACGCAAATTGTGTGGTGGAATGTTAGTTGCCATACCTACGGCAATTCCGGAAGTACCATTCACCAATAGATTTGGATATCTGGATGGTAATACTGTCGGCTCTTTTTCCGTTTCATCAAAGTTTGGAATAAAGTCAACTGTATCCTTGCCAATATCTGCAAGCATTTCAACAGAAATTCTGCTTAATCTTGCCTCTGTATAACGCATTGCGGCTGCTCCGTCGCCATCGACAGATCCAAAGTTACCATGGCCGTCTACCAAAGGATATCTGGTTGACCAATCCTGTGCCATATTTACCAATGCACCATAAATAGAGCTATCACCATGTGGATGATATTTACCCATTGTATCACCAACGATACGTGCACATTTACGGTGAGGCTTATCCGGTCCATTATTCAACTCATCCATTGCATACAGAATACGTCTTTGTACAGGTTTTAGACCATCTCTTACATCTGGCAAAGCTCTTGCAGCAATAACAGACATGGCATAATCAATGTATGACGTTTCCATTTTCTCTTTTAGATCCACTTCATGAATCTTATCAAAAATATTTTCGTCCATCTTGTCCTCCAATACTTACTCAACCATTAAATATCTAAATTCTTCACATATTTTGCATTTGCTTCAATAAATTCACGACGCGGTTCCACTTTATCTCCCATAAGTGTATTGAACGTCAGATCAATTTCCGCTTCCGAATTATCTCCAATATTAACACGGAGCAAAATACGTTTTTCCGGATCCATCGTAGTATCCCAAAGCTGTTCTGCATCCATCTCACCAAGACCTTTGTAACGTTGAATCTTGTTGTTGCCGTCTCGTCCAATCTCTGTCAAAATTTCATTCAATTCATTATCATCATAAGCATAACGAATCATTTTATTTTTTTCGACTTTATACAATGGCGGCTGCGCCAGATAAACATGTCCTTGTCTGATCAGCTCCGGCATAAATCGATATAAAAATGTCAGCATCAATGTTGCAATATGTGCACCATCTACATCGGCATCTGTCATAATGACAATCTTATCGTAACGAAGCTTACTAATATCAAAATCATCGCCGATTCCTGTACCAAATGCAGTTATCATTGCTTTAATCTCATTATTGACCAAAATTTTATCCAAGCGTGATTTTTCTACATTCAAAATTTTACCACGCAACGGAAGAATCGCCTGAGTTGCTCTATTTCTTGCAGTTTTGGCACTTCCACCTGCAGAATCACCCTCTACGATGTAAATCTCACAGTTTTTCGGATCTTTATCACTGCAATCTGCCAATTTACCGGGAAGAGCACTTCCCTCAATGGCAGTTTTTCTTCTTGTGAGATCTCTGGCTTTACGTGCTGCATCTCTGGCACGCTGTGCAACGACAGCTTTTTCACAAATAATCTTAGCGATTGCAGGATTCTGCTCTAAGAAATAAGTAAGCTGCTCGGTTACCACCGATTCAACGGCACCTCTTGCCTCACTATTACCTAATTTCTGCTTTGTCTGTCCCTCAAACTGCGGTTCTGATATTTTAATACTGATAATAGCTGATAATCCTTCACGAATATCTTCACCCGCTAAGTTTGCATCGCTATCTTTCAGAATTTTATTTTTCTTTGCATAATCATTAAACGTCTTAGTTAATGCATTTCTAAAACCTGTTAAATGTGTTCCACCTTCCGGCGTCGTTATATTATTTACAAAGCTGTAAGTTCCTTCTTGATAAGAGCTGTTGTGCTGCATTGCAACTTCAACATAAATATCATTTCTCTGTCCCTCACAATAAATAACATCTTCATACAAAGCATCTTTTTGTTTATTCAAATAAGACACATATTCTTTGATACCACCCTCATAGTGGAACGAACGAATCTTTGGTTCTTCCAAACGACGGTCAATCAAAATAATCTTTAATCCTTTTGTCAAAAATGCCATTTCTCTAAGTCTTTGACGTAGTGTATCATAATCAAATACTGTTTCTTCAAAAATTTCTTTATCCGGCAAAAATACAACTTCTGTACCGGTATGATCTGTTTCTCCAATTTCTTTCAGTGGATACATTACTTTTCCGCGTTCATATCTTTGACAATACATCTTGCCATTTTGATGAATGGTAACCTCCAGCCACTCCGAAAGCGCATTTACAACCGAAGCACCAACACCATGCAATCCACCTGATACCTTGTATCCCCCACCACCGAATTTACCACCGGCATGAAGGATCGTAAATACGACCTCAACCGCAGGCAGACCTGCTTTGTGATTGATACCTACCGGGATACCACGTCCATTATCAATAACTTTAATGGAATTATCCTTATTGATCGTCACTTCGATTTCTGTACAATATCCGGCTAAAGCCTCATCGACCGCATTATCAACGATCTCATAAACGAGATGATGCAAACCACGGGTAGACGTACTTCCAATATACATTCCCGGTCTTTTACGTACTGCTTCCAGACCTTCCAAAATCTGAATTTGATCCGCTCCATATTCATTTTTCACTTCTGTTCCCATAGTTTTCTCCATTTCTTTACCTTGTTTCCAATGTCACTGTTCCCTCTTTCACTCGGAAAACCCTGTCAAGCGTTAAACGGCTATCAATAAACTCTTCCAAACCGGTGCAGGTGATTATGGTTTGTATGTCATGAATACTATCTAACAAATAGTTTTGCCTATTTCTATCGAGTTCAGACAAAACATCGTCTAATAATAATATTGGACAATCTTGTGATGATTTTTTTACAATTTCAATTTCTGCAAGTTTTAATGCCAATGCACAAGTTCTCTGTTGTCCCTGAGAACCAAACTTGCGCAGGTCCAATTCTCCATTCATAAAACACAGATCATCACGATGTGGTCCGACATTTGTAGAACAAAATTTCATGTCTCTTTCCTTTGATTCAGCTAGAGCTTTCTCAAAGTTTCCTACAGAGACATCCGGTTCATACAATGTTTTTATAATTTCCTTCTCTCCGGTAAGATTTTTTGCAACTTGAAGAACAATTTTATCTAATTCATCCACAAATTGCTGCCGTCTTACAATGATTTTTTCTCCATACTCGATCAATTTCTCATCCCATATGGACAAAGTACTTTCCAAAGATGGCGAAAAGGATATCTGCTTTAGCAGTTTATTACGCTGCATAAGCACCTTATTGTATTCAGCCAGATCATACAAATACAAAGGATCTAACTGACACAATTCCATATTTACAAATCTTCTTCTCTCGGACGGACCATTTTTTATAATCTTTAAATCCTCCGGAGAAAAAAATATAACATGTGCAAGACCCATTAATTCACTAGAGCGTTTGATCGGAACACCATCAATAGCAATTCCTTTTCCTTTGCTCTTTCTCAAATGCATATCAATCTTATGAGTCATTTCTCGTTTAGTGAGAAACATACGTATGTGTGCTTCATCTTCACCAAACCTTATTAATTCCTTATCTTTGCTTCCTTTGTGAGAATTGGTCGTTGCACAAACATAGATAGACTCTAATATATTTGTCTTTCCTTGCGCATTATCCCCATAAAGAATATTGGTCTTTGGATGAAATTCCAACTTGGCATTTTCATAATTTCTAAAATTACCCACCTCAATGGATTCTAATTTCATTATGATTCACCTATTACTGTAACTTCCTGCCCTTGATAGCAAAAATTATCTTGCGGATACAATTTACGTCCGCGTCTTGTATCAACCTCCCCATTTACAGTAACTTCACCATTTTGAATCACAATTTTAGCTTCTACACCAGAGGATACTAATCCAGCCAGCTTCAAAGCCTGACCAAGTTTAATAAATTCATCACTGATCTCAATTGCCTCCATTTAAGCATTCCTCCTTATTATCACACATTAAAGTTGACAGGAAGGATTAAGTAAATATAGGTTTCCTCCTGGTCTCTAATGAAACATGGTGCTTTTGGATTGATCATATACATTGTAATCTCGTCTTCATCAATAACACGCAGTGCATCCATGAGAAAGCGAGGATTGAAACCAATCAAAATATCTTTTCCTTCTTTTGAAGCATCAATATCCTCATCCATCGAACCGATTGCTGAATTCATGGCAAATTTCATATAATCATCCTGAACATCAATGATAACCGGTTTTTTGTCGGATTCTTTCAAAAGAAGCGTAGATCTATCAATACATTCTAACATTTCCCTCTTATTTACGGTTACTTTCGTCTCGTAGTCCGTGGAGAGCATCTTGTCAATTTTATAATATTCTCCTTCGATAAGACGAGACAAAACGATCGTATCTTCAAATTCAAACAATACATGTTTATCTGTAAAGAAAATAGAAACCTCATCGTCCATTCCACCGTTGATGATCTTACTGATTTCGATCAGCGTCTTACCCGGAATGATAACACTAACATCATCATAGGACTGATTCAATTTTACTTTACGAATAGAAATACGATGTCCATCTAAGGATACAACTTTCAACTCAGAGTCGTGAATCTCAAATAACTCACCAGTCATGACTTTCGCATTTTCATTATCAGAAATAGAAAACACAGTCTGACGTATAATATCTTTGAGTGTAAATTGAGAGATATTTACGTTTTTATCTTTGACAATATTAGGTAGATACGGAAATTCGTCCGTTGCTTTTGCCATAATATTGAATTTTGCCTTACCACAACTAATATTCATATGATATTCTTCATCTACCGTAATGGATACATTGTCGGATGGGAGTTTACGTATAATTTCAAAAAATACCTTAGCTCCAACTGCAACAGATCCTTCCTGCTTAATCTCACCATCAATCAAAGTTTCAATTCCCAGTTGAAGATCATTAGCAATCAATTTGATCTGATTATCTTTTACTTCTATAACTACACATTCCAAAATCATCATTGTAGTTTTACCGGGAATTGCTTTCATAACAATATTCATTCCCTCAATGAGTTTGGATTTGTCACATATGATATGCATGTTTATAACTCCTTTCAAAAATCAGAGAAAAATAAATAAATAATATTTAAATATTTTTCAGTAGTAGCAGTAGTAGGGGTTGTGGATTTGAGGAAAAGTGGTTTTAGCCTTAGAAATCATTGAATCGAAGCTTTAGGACAAGTTCATAAATAAGTTTCTGATTTCTGTGAAAAACCATTCTTTTATACACAATCCGAAAATTTGCTGCTAAATCGAGCTTATGCTTTATTCACAAAAAATGTCGATATGTCAATAATATATCCACATATTCACAGAGAATAAGCTATTATCGGAACAAAACGATAGGAAAGAAAACGGTGTTTCTACCTATTATAATGTTACTTGTTATTGAGGATCGATCTTTTTGGTCAAAACATCAATCGTCTTGATAGACTCTTCATCACCCTCATCTAATTTCTTTTTGATGATTTCTTCCCCATGAAGAATAGTTGAGTGATGACGATTACCAATTTTGCTTCCAATCTCTTCGTATGTGCTATTTGTCAATTGCCGGCACAGATACATACAAATATGTCTTGGATAAACAATATTGGAGTTTCTTTTGGAGGAGAGGAGATCTTTCATTGTAATATGAAAATGATCTGCTACAGTCTCCATAATATAATCAATGGTAATCTGCCGCTTCATATTAGGGTTGATAATGTCTACCAATGCTTTTTTAGCAGATTCCAAGGTGATTTCTGTATTACAAAAATCTGAGAAGGATAGCACTTTATTAATTGCTCCCTGTAGCTCTCGAATATTGGAAATAATGTTGCTGGCAATATAATCGAGAATAGAATCATCAATATTTATATTTTCTTCAGCAACTTTTTTTCTTAAAATAGCCATCCTCGTTTCGTAGGTAGGAGCCTTAATATCTACAGTCAGCCCCATTTCGAAACGGGAACGAAGTCTCTCTTCTAATGTTGTCATCGTAGAAGGATGTTTATCTGAGGAGATAATGATCTGCTTCTGCGATTCATATAAATGATTAAAGGTATGGAAAAATTCCAACTGAGTAGATTCCTTACCTATAATAAATTGAATATCGTCGATCAATAGAACATCAACGTTGCGGTATTTATTGCGAAATTCCTGCTTTGTCATTGTATGTTCATTATGATGGCTGTCACGGACAGCATCGACAATGTCATTTGTAAAGGTTTCACTGGTTACGTATATAACCTTTTTACTTGCATCGTGTTCTTGAATATAATTAGCAATTGCATGCATAAGATGCGTTTTGCCAAGTCCCGGTCCACCATAAATGTAAAGCGGATTGTATGTGTCACCAGGCTCTTCAGCAACTTTTAATGCTGCTGCGTGTGCATAATCGTTGTTATCACCAACGACAAAGGTGTCAAACGTATATTTGGAATTGATCGTTGGATTATTATGCTTCTTTTCTTTCTTTTCAGAATCATCAGCTTTTTGCTGACCTAATTCTGAACGTGATACGAAAGAAATATCATATTGAATCCCAGTAAACTCTTCAATCGAGATTGCTAAAAACAGAGAATATCTCTGTTCAACGAAGGATTTACTGTTTCCAATCTTTACGTCATCGATCAAAACAGTAAGCTTATTACCCTCCACATGGTAAATGCTTAAGGTTTTAACGAAAGTGCGATAGATAGGAGCAGATATCTCAAATTCCGTCTTCATATTTTCTAAAATATCATCCCATTTTTCGTAAAGTTCGTTTTTCACAGTAACTTCCCTCTTTTCCAACAATAATCATTACTTATATAAATGCATTATAAGGCTTATACAGCCATTTTTCGGAGAAAAAGCCTATTTTGCACCATATAACATTATTTTATATCAAATAAGGGAAAATTACAAGCTCTAAGATGGGTTATAAAGCAAACTTCGCACATAAATAAATTATCATTGAAGACAATTTCATCGCAATTTGATGTCAATAATAAGAATAGCCTTTTGTGAATAATTGTGGATAAAATGAAAAAGTATAATATCCACAGTTATTAGTATGTTATCCACAAAATTTGTTAATAACTGTGTAAAACTGTTAAAAGCCCCTATTTTTCGTTATTTTTACATTAAAAAGTGGATAATGTGAATAACTTTGTTAATAACTGTGAATTGAATTAGGACAAAACAAAAAGTTATTCACAAAATGTGTATAGTGTGTTTATAACTTTATACAGAACATGCATTCTGTCTACTGATGTAGAACTATGAAAATTCAAGGATTTTTTCGTTTAAATACTATTGCTGTATAATGTGTATATTAATGATACTTCGTGTGTAGAATAAAATAAATGGAAATGAGTTTCTTCCTATTATATAAGATTAAAATTTAGTTTAGTGTGATGTGAATTTTAAATTCACATTATTAACATGTGCATTATATTGTGGATAATGTGAGGAATAATTCACATTTTACAATTTGATTCATTTGTTCTTATCTGAGGCTCATTAACAAGTAAACAAACTTTTTACTTCAGTTTGTAGGAAAAATTAGAGTTATAGCTAGAATATGCTTGACGAAATGGGCATTTACCGTTATAATATGGGCTGTATGCGTTTTATGCATTTTATTTGTATGTGATTTTTCGGGAACAGTCCTGTTGAGTCATGATGTGTTAATTTTGAAGAAGGAGGTGTTTTGAGTATGAAGATGACATTTCAGCCTAAGAAGAAATCCAGAAGTAGAGTTCATGGATTCAGAAAGAGAATGCAGACAGCTAACGGACGTAAGGTTTTAGCAAGCAGAAGAGCAAAAGGAAGAAAGCAGTTATCAGCATAGGCCGCATATATGTGGCCTTTTCTTCTATTTAATATTAAATGATAACAGGATTTTTGTTATCTGGAATGAAGAGGATATTGATGAAATTTTCTGAGTCTTTAAAAAAGAATAAAGATTTTCAGTCAGTCTACAGGAATGGAAAATCTTTCGCTAATAAATGTCTTGTAATGTATATAATCCCGAACGAACTGAATAGGAACCGACTGGGAATATCAGTTAGTAAGAAGGTTGGAAACAGTGTGGTAAGACATCATCTTACCCGATTGATCAGAGAAAGTTACCGGCTACAGGAAGACATGTTTAATAGTGGTTTAGACATTGTAGTCATCGCAAGAAATACAGCAAAAGACATTTCATATCATGAAGTGGAAAGTGCTTTGTTACATCTTGGAGGTCTTCATAAAATTTTGAAGTAAAGATTTTAGAAAAGAAGATGGAATCATTTTGAAAAAAATATTGATTGCTTTGATTAAATTTTATAGAAAGTATATTTCTCCGATGAAAACAACAAAATGTCCATACTACCCGACCTGTTCCACCTATGGGTTAGAGGCTGTCGAAAAGTATGGAGCTGTCAAAGGTGGGGCGTTAGCGCTTTGGAGAATTATAAGATGTAATCCTTTTTCAAAAGGCGGATATGATCCCGTTCCATAATTGGAGGTATTTTCAGTGTCAGAGATGTTATTAACAGCATACAATGGTGCCATTCTTGGACCAATTGCAAAATTACTTGGCTGGATAATGAATGGCATGTATATTTTAATGGAAAAAGTTGGAATTTCCAACGTTGGACTTTCTATTATTTTATTTACCATTGTTATTTATGCTTTAATGTTCCCATTGACTTATAAACAGCAGAAGTTCTCGAAGTTATCCCAGAAGATGAACCCGGAGCTTCAGGCGGTCCAGAAAAAGTATAAGGATAAAAAAGATACCGTATCCATGCAGAATATGCAGGCTGAGACACAGCAGATCTATGAGAAGTATGGTGTTTCACCGACAGGCAGCTGTGTGCAGATGTTAATCCAGATGCCTTTACTGTTAGCTTTGTACCGTGTGTTTATGAATGTTCCTGCCTATATCAGCAGTGTGAAGGATGTTTATCTTGATCTGGTTGATAAGATCATGGCGACAAGCGGCTATCAGGATATTATGACAAACCTGATGAGCACATTAAAATTGAACACAGTACAAGTTGATTTTACGGCAACAGATACAACAACCTTACAGAATTATGTAGTAGATGTTTTATCGAAAATGAGTTCTAACGGATGGGATTCCTTAAGAGAGTCATTTCCGGCGCTCACAGATTCCATTGATTCTACATATGGTGTAGTTTCTCATGTAAACAACTTTATAGGATTAAATATTTCAGATACTCCATTTCAGATCATCAAAGCTGCATTTGCAGGTGGAAGTATTCTGATGGCAGTTCTTGCATTGCTGATTCCTGTGATTTCTTATTTGACACAGGTTTTAAATATCAAGTTAATGCCAACGGCTGCAACAGCAGGCGGAGATAATGACCAGATGGCTCAGCAGATGAAGATGATGAACCGTACTATGCCATTATTCTCACTGGTAATGTGTTTTACTGTTCCGGTCGGTCTCGGTATCTACTGGATCGCAAGTGCGGTTGTAAGAAGTATCCAGCAGTTCTTCTTAAATAAACATTTTGATAAGATTGATCTGGACGATATTATTGCAAAGAATCAGGAAAAAGCAAAGAAAAAACGTGAAAAAATGGGAATCACCGAAAACCAGATTTCCAATGCTGCACGTATGAACACAAGACAGGTTACAGCAAGTTCCAAGAGTTCTGTTAAGACAACTGCAGAGAAAGAACTTGAACTTGAGAAGGCAAATGCATTGAAAGCGAATGCAAAACCTGGAAGTATGGCTGCAAAAGCAAACCTGGTCCGTGAATTTAACGAGAGAAATAATAAGAAAAACTAACAGATTATTTTTCAAAAACGTGTTGGTAAGATAACGTATATGTGGAGGTTATTGTTATGGAGTATATTGAAGTATCAGCAAGAACAGTCGATGATGCTATCACAGAAGCTCTTATAAAACTTGGAGCTACCAGTGATCAGATTGAATATGAAGTAATCGAAAAAGGAAGCACAGGATTTTTAGGAATCGCAAGAAAAGATGCTGTGATCAAAGTTCGTAAGAAATATTCTGTAGAAGGTGATATCACAGAATTTTTACAGAAAATCTTTGCTGCTATGGATCTTAAAGTTGAGATCATTATTGAAAAAGCAGAAGATGGTAATACTTACAACGTAGAACTGAAAGGAGATGACATGGGTATCCTCATTGGTAAAAGAGGACAGACTCTCGACTCCCTGCAGTATCTTGCAAACCTTGCAGTGAATAAAAATTCTGAGGAATACATTAAAGTTAAGATTGATACAGAAGATTACCGCAAGAGAAGAAAAGAGACATTGGAGAATCTTGCAAAGAACATTGCATACAAAGTAAAGAGAACAAAACGTCCTGTTTCTTTAGAACCAATGAATCCTTTTGAGAGAAGAGTTATCCATTCTGCATTGCAGAATGACAAGTTTGTAACAACACACAGCGAGGGCGAAGAACCATACAGACATGTGGTTGTTACTTTAAAAAGAGATAGAGAAAGATAAATTCAAGTATAGAATTTAAAAGACCAGAAGCTGCACGTTACAAAGCTTTATGAAAATGCCGGAAATGATATGGCAGGTTCTTATGAAGTTTTGCGGCGTGCAGTTTTGTACATGGAAAGGATATCACTATGGGAACGGATACCATTGCTGCAATTGCAACTGCAATGACAAGTTCAGGAATCGGAATCGTAAGAATCAGCGGAGACGAGGCAGTTTCTATCACAGACCGTATTTTTGAAATGAAGAATCAGAAAAAGTTAGAAGATATGCCAACGCATACAATTCACTATGGTCATATTCATGATGGAGATGAAGTGATCGATGAAGTTATGGTTGTTCTGATGAGAGGACCGAAAAGTTATACCAGGGAAGATACGGTTGAGATAGACTGTCATGGTGGCGTTTATGTCATGAAGAGAATTTTAGAAACAGTTATCAAATATGGTGCGCGTCCTGCAGAGCCGGGTGAATTTACAAAACGTGCATTTTTAAATGGAAGAATTGATCTCTCACAGGCAGAATCCGTTATTGATGTTATCAATTCCAAGAATGAATTTGCATTAAAAAGTTCGTTGAGCCAGCTTTCCGGTTCTGTTTCAGAAAAAATTAAAGAAATCCGCGGAAATGTTTTACATGAGATTGCATTTATCGAAAGTGCATTAGATGATCCGGAGCACATAAGTCTGGATGGATATCCGGAAAAACTATCCGGTATAGTATCGGATGTGATAAAAAAAATTGATAAACTGCTTGCAAACAGTGATAATGGAAAAATGTTAAAAGAAGGTATTTCAACTGTTATTGTTGGGAAGCCGAATGCCGGAAAATCTTCTCTTTTAAATTTTCTGGTTGGAGAAGAGAAGGCAATCGTTACAGATATTGCGGGAACAACAAGAGATGTTCTGGAAGAACAGATTAATTTAAACGGTATTTTATTGAATATCATTGATACCGCCGGAATCCGTGACACGGAAGATGTCGTGGAAAAAATCGGTGTGGAACGTGCAAAGAAATATTTGAATAATGCCGATCTTGTTATTTATGTAGTTGACACATCCACAGCGTTAGATGAAAATGATCATGAGATCATGGAATTATTGAAAGACAGACATGCAATCGTTTTGTTAAATAAATCTGATTTAAGTCCGGTCACAACTGTGGAAGATATCAGAAAACATCTGGACAAAAAAATGATCTCAATTTCTGCAAAAGAGCAGACCGGAATGGATGATCTTGAAGAAACGATCAAAGAAATGTTCTTTTCCGGGGAAGTTACATTTAATGATGAAGTTTATATTACGAATATCAGACATAAAACATCTTTACAGGAAGCTTTACGAAGTTTACATTTAGTATTGCAGAGTATTGCAGATGATATGCCGGAAGATTTTTATTCCATTGACCTGACCAGTGCCTATGCTTCTCTGGGTA
>ERZ779855.1667-NODE-1667-length-14225-cov-5.091955_pt1 | contig 14225 bp, 17 predicted proteins | sample MGYA00511370_ERZ779855 | MGnify/ENA primary metagenome ERZ779855 (study PRJEB29588, sample SAMEA1967319) | human gut metagenome | biome: human gut; feature: human-associated habitat; material: faeces | place: Denmark | collected 2008/2010 ...
CACCAGCACAGTCTTGTTGCCGGCCAGGGCGCTCATAGCACCGATGCCGCTGCCCATCATGCCGCTGCCAACGACCATTACGATATCTCTCATTTTAACTTTCTCCTCTCGTTGTGTTCAATCTTCGGGGAACAGCAGCACGACGCGGCCTTTTGTTTTGCCGTCGCGCAGCAGTCCCAATGCTTCATTGATCTGTTCAAATGGGACTGTCTTGTAGACGTAGGGAACGATCTTACGCTGGTTCACCAACTCCACGACCTCGGCCATATCCTGCCGGGTCATGCCGCGCATCCCCAGAATCTCCTTTTCAAATTTCATAACTTCCTGATAGTTGACCTTGAAATCCTCGCTGATATAGCCACAGACCAGCACTTTGCCGCCGGGCCGCACCATGTAGACGCCCTCATTGATGGACCATTCCAGGCCGATGTTGTCCAGTACCACATCCACACCGCGCCCGTTCGTCAGTTCAGCCACGCGGGTGCGCAGATCCTCGCAGGAAGTATCTATGACTGCGTCCGCGCCCATCTGTTTTGCCACTTCCAGCTTGTCTGCCTTGCGGCTGGTGGCGTAAACCGTTGCGCCCATCAGCTTGGCGATCTGGATAGCGTTCATGCCCAAACCGCCGACGCCCAGAATCAGCAGCGTCTGGCCGATGCCCAGTTTTGCCTGGTTTTTCAGACCGTTGTACATACAGCCCACTGCATCCGGGATGCCGGTAATCTCCTCAAACGGGATTGTGTGGTCCACTGTAAAGGCGTTTTTTGCCGGGATGACGCAGTATTCCTCGTGGGAGCCGTCCCGCTCAAAGCCGATACGGACCAGGCTGCGGCACAGGTTTGTGCGCCCGGTGCGGCAGAACTCGCACTCGCCGCAGACGATATCAATGGCGGCGGAGATATGCTCGCCGATGCGAGCCGGGTCTACCCCCTTCCCCACGGCCACAATGACGCCTGCCATTTCATGGCCGGGGGTGTAGGGCAGGTGTACCGTGCCGATCTTACCGTCCTGAATGTGGATATCCGACACGCACAGACCGCTGGCACGCACTTTGACAAGCACCTCGCCGGGGCCGGGCACAGGGATAGGCTTTTCCTCAATTTGCAGGGGTTCGTGATAACCGCGCAGCACCGCCGCGCGCATGGTTTCTTTCATTGCGGGACCTCCTTCACGCATTCTAAAGAAACAGCCCCGGCACCGGAATGGTTTCCTGGCCGGGGCCGTTCTTGTCAACAGCTGTTACGGATTGATAACGACCTTGATGGAGCCGTCCTTCTTGTGCTCAAAAATGTCAACTGCCTTCTCGTAGTCTTCCAGCGGGAAGGTGTGGGTGACGAGCTTGTCGCCCTGGATCGCGCTGGTGGAGAAGAAGTGCAGCACCTGCTCAGAGACGTTGGGGTTCGCCTTGGAGCCGACAATCGTCAGCTCGTTGAAGTTGACGGTGTTGGCGGGAATCATAACCTCGCCTGCATGGTAGGTGGCAATCAGTGCGACCTTGCCGGTCTTGCGGGCCATCTTGCAGGCCTTCATCGGGGAGTCGGCAGCGCCGGAGCACTCCATGACTTCATCCGCACCGATGCCGTTGGTCAGCTCCAGAACACGCTGGACGGGATCCTCTTTCTCGAAGTCGATGCAGACATCCGCGCCCAGCTCGCGGGCCTTTTCCAGCTTGGCGCCGCGGCCAACGACGATAACGCGGGCAGCGCCCAGTGCCTTGCACTCCTGCATGGCGCACAGACCGATGGGGCCGGGACCGATGACAACGCAGGTGCCGCCGGGGGTGACGCCTGCCATCTCAACGCCGTGGAACGCAACACCGGCGCAGTCGGTCATAGCGGCAACATCGTAGCTGACGTTATCGGGGATGATGTGCAGTGCGCTGGTCTTGTAGACGTTGTACTCTGCGTTGGCGCCCTGCCAGTAGAAGCCGTAGTGGCGGTGGCCCATATCCAGCCCGCCGTCGTGGCCGTCCTTGCCGTAGTTCAGGCAGACAGTGTAGTGGCCCTTCTTGCAGTTGTCGCACTTGCCGCAGCCAACGTGGGCCTCACCGGCAACGCGGTCGCCGACCTTGAAGTCGTTGACGCCCTCGCCCAGGGCGACGATCTGACCGGCCCACTCGTGACCCATGATGAAGGGGTAGTACGGCGGCCAGTTTGTCCAGGCATAGTCGCCGTGGATCATCTTGGGGTCAGAGCCGCAGATGGCAACGCTCTTGATGCGGCACAGCACCTCGCCGGGGCCTGGCTTCGGCACGGGGACGGTGGCAAGCTGCAGCTTGTCATAGGCGACCAGAGTCATAGCTTTCATAGTCTCAGGGATGCTGAAGTTTTCCATTGTTTAACACTCCTTTATATAATAGGCAGAGAAATGATTGGTTTACGCTGCTTTGCGCAGGGATTTCTGGTTATCCAGCACGACAGCCACAATGATGATGAGACCCTTGACAACGTACTGCAGGTCAGGGCTAACGCCAATGTAGATCAGGCCGTAGCTGATGATCTGGAAGATGATAACACCGATGACAACGCCGGGCAGGGTACCGGTGCCGCCCTTCATGGAGACACCACCCACAACGCAGGCCGCGATGGCGTCCATGGCGTAGTCAGCACCCATGGTGGAGTTGGCAGAACCGGTACGGCCTGCTTCCAACACGCCGCCGAAAGCGTAGAGCAGACCGGCGATGATGTAGACGATGATGATGGTGCGCTTGACGTTGACACCGCAGACCTTGGCAGCCTCGCGATTGCCGCCGATGGCGAACATATTCTTACCCAGCGTAGTGCGGTTCCAGATGACCCACATGACCGCCACAACGGCGATAGCGTAGAACATCAGGTAGCTCAGGCTGATATTGCCAATGCGGATGGTGCCCTGGCAGAACTTGGAGTAGGTCTTGGTAAAGCCGGACAGAGGGTTGGAGTTGCAGACCGTGTTGAAGTACTGCAGACACAGGCCGTAGCTGATGAGCTGCACGCCCAGGGATGCAACGAAGGGTGCAACGCCCCAGTGGGCAACGATGAAGCCATGGGCCGCGCAGATGATGCCCAGTAGCACCATGACCAGCAGCAGAGGCACGATCAGCGGCAGTGCGGGAACCTGGTCAGCGCTGAAAACGCGCTGGGAGTAATCGACTGCCTGTAAAAGCGAAGCAGCCACAACGGCGGCCAGGCCGACTTCACGGCCGAGGGCCAGGTCCGTGCCGCCCAGCACAATGATACCGGCAATGCCGCAGGCGTAGATGATCTTGGTTGCGGACTGGGTCAGGATGGTGGTAAAGTTAGAAACGCGGACAAAGGAAGGCTCGATTGCAATAATGACCAGCAGCAGTGCGCCAATGATAAAATACAGCGAATAGTTGTAGAGCCAATCCACAATTTTTTTGGATTTCAGCATTGAAGTTTCCCCCTAAAATCAGACGAACTTGGTGGCATCCACCATGATATTTTCCTGGGTGGCGTGTTCACGGTCATGGACCAGATCATACTCTCCGGTCAGATGGCCGCTGCTCAATACCAGTACGCGGTCACAGATGCCCAGCAGCTCCGGCATTTCGGAGGAGCAGATGATAACGCCCTTGTTCTGCTTGGCAAGGTCAAAGATGAGCTGATAAATTTCGTACTTGGCACCGACGTCGATACCACGGGTCGGGTCATCCAGCAGGAAGACATCCGGGTTCAGCAACAGCCAGCGGCCCAGAATGACCTTCTGCTGGTTGCCGCCGGACAAGTGGCGGATCTTTGTCTTGGTGCTCGGCGTCTTGGTGTGCATGGCGTCGATCATTTTCTGGGTGTCCTCGGTCATTTTCTTGGTGGACAGCCAGCCGACCTTGTTCGTGTAGTTGCCGATGCCTGCGATCGCCGTGTTGAAGTCCAGACCCAAATCAGGGAAAATACCGTTGAAGCGGCGTTCCTCGGTACACAGGGCAAAGCCGTTCTTGATGGCTTCCGCCGTGCTTTTGTTGCGGATCTCCTTGCCTTTCAGCGTCACGGTGCCGCTCTCGCGGGTGCGTGCGCCGAACAGCGTTTCCAGCAGCTCGGTACGGCCCGCGCCCAGCAGGCCCGCAATGCCCAGGACCTCGCCTTCATGCAGGTCAAAGGAAATATCATGGATGTGGTGGCCCAGGTCATTCAAGTCCTTCACGACCAGAATTTCTTTGCCGATGGTTCCCTGCTTCGGCGGGAAACGGTTGGTCAGTTCACGGCCGACCATCAGACGGATGACTTCATCCACATTCGTTTCTGCGGCGCGCATCGTCTTGATGAGCGCACCGTCGCGCATGACGGTGATATCGTCCGCAATGCGGAAGATCTCCTCCATCTTGTGGGAAATGTAGATGATGCCTTTCCCCTGCCTGCGCAGCCCATCGATGATCCCCATCAGGATATCGACTTCTTTCTCATTCAAAGAGGAAGTCGGCTCGTCCAGCGCGATGATATCGCAGTTGTAGGAGACTGCCTTCGCGATATCCACCATCTGGCGCTTGGAGACCGTCAGGCTGGAAAGCCGGGCACGGGGGTCGATCTTGACCTCGCCGCCCAGGGTTGCCAGCACAGCCTCGGTGTCTTTTACCATCTTAGCGGTGTCGATCAGGCCAAACTTTTTGGGAAAGCGCCCCAGCCAGACGTTTTCCATCACGCTGCGCTCAGGAACCTGTTCCAGTTCCTGGTGAACCATCGAGATACCGTTGAGTAATGCCTCATGCGGGGACTGAAAGTTGACTTCCTGCCCACGCAGCTTGATGGTACCCTCATCCTTATGGTAAATGCCGAACAAGCATTTCATCAGAGTAGACTTGCCGGCACCGTTCTCGCCCATCAGTGCATGGACTGTGCCGGGGCGCACATAGAAATCTACCCCTTTGAGCGCCTGCACACCGGCAAATGCTTTGGTAATGCCGCGCATTTCCAACAGGTATTCCTGCGGAGCCGCTGCTCTGGTCTGTTCCTGTTGTGTCGTACTCATTTTTCTGCTCCCTTTTGGGTCTTTTTCATTCCGAATTTTGGGGGGTGCCCCGTTTTTTGGGTACAAAAAGAGCGCAAAGCAGCCCAGCACTGGTGCCGCTCCACTTTGCGCTTTATCATTCTTTACCTGTTACCAGGTCTTGTAATGTCGTTTCCAGGCATTACATACAGGCTGCGTAGTCGTCCTGAGCAGTCTTGAGGGTATCCTTGGTGATAGCAACGTCATCAACGCGGACGTCCTTGCCGAACTCGCCGTAGTGATACTCGGTGCCGTCCAGGGCTTCCTTGCCGGCGGTCAGGTTCTTAGCCATGTCGATGATGATCTTAGCCTCGCGATAGGGAGAGGTCAAAACGGTGCCAGCCATGTAGTCGTCCTCGATCATTTCCCAAACATCGGGGATACCGTTGATGCCGTACACAATAGGACCGTTGCCGTCGTCAAACGCACCGGCGGTCTTCAGGGACTCAATAGCGCCCATAGCCATGGTATCGTTGTTGCACAGGACAGCTTCGATCTCATCACCGAACTTAACGTTCCAGGCGTCCATGACGTCCTTGCCCTTGTCAGAGCTCCAGTTGCCGTCCTGGATGTCCAGCTGCTCGGTCTTCATAGTGCCGTCAGCAGCCCAGCCCTCAAACAACTCGTTGATGGCCGCGGTACGGTAGATAGCGTTCTGCTGTGCAACGTTGCCCTGCAGCAGCACGTACTGCAGCACGCCGTCGCCGTTCTTATCCAGCTTGGAGGAATCAGCGGTCCAAGCATCGTAGACCGTCTTGGCCTGCACAGCACCGGGGTCAGACCAGTCCAGGCCAACGTAGTAAGCCTGCTCGTAGTCGTCCAGGATGCCGCCGACCAGGTCGGGTGCGCGGTCCGCGTAGATGACGGGGATATCATACTGGCGACAGAGATTGTTGATCGTCTCGCCTGCACCGGAGTCAACGGGGTTGACGACGATCAGATCATAGCCGCCCTTGGCCAGCGTGGTGGTGATGGCGTCCGTCTGGGTGGACTGGTCGCTCTTGCCGTCGAAGGAGTCGACTACGACGTTGTTCTCTGCGCCGTAGTTCTCAAGACCTTTACGGATGTAGGTGGTAAAGGTGTTGGAGTTTTCATACATAAAGAAAGCGATCTTCAGCTGCTTGCCCTCGGACGCAGTGCTCTCGGCGGTGCTCTCCGCAGTGGAGGTGCTCTCGGTTGCCGTAGAGGCAGCAGTGGAAGCAGAGGAACCGCAGGCGGCCAGGCTCAGGACCATACCGCCGGCCAGTGCAAGGCTAATCAACTTTTTCATGGTGTTTTTTCCTTTCTTTTAGTCAATTTTCTCCGTTTTTCTCCAGCTTTTTCTTCTGTACGTACTTTTCTACACGTTCGATGATCAGGGTCATGTGGCGGTTCATGAAGAAAGCTGCCTCTTCGGGTTTGTGGTTGATCACACACTGTAATACCATGCCATGATAGAATGTGCTGTCAATGTCAGCCCCCTGTGCATCCAGGAAGTCCTGCATGACCGGCAGGATCATCCGGGAGACAATCTCCATCATCTTGATGTACAGTACATTGTGGGATGTTTTGGCGATCTCGAAGTGGAAGTCTGTGTTGCGGCTGGCAAAGGTGCGCATATTCTTTCTGCCCTCTGTGCACTGTTCAAACAGTTCCCGCAGCAGGACAATATCTTCCTCCGTTGCATTCTCTGCTGCCAGACGTGCGGCCTCGACCTCGATGCCTTTGCGGAACTGCATGATCTCCAGCAAGTCCATACTGGAGGTAAGCGTTGCCGGGACAAAGAAATTCAGATAGACTGAACTGTCCACTGCCCGCATATAGGTACCGCCGCCCTGCCGGGTCTCGGTAAATCCCAATACGTTCAGCTTGTTCAGCGCCGCACGCAGTGTATTGCGGCTGACCTGCAAGTCGTTGCAAAGAACCATCTCTGACGGGAGCCGGTCACCCGGCTTGTAGTTACCGTCCATGATCATTTGCATAAGCGCATCGTAAGTTTGTTCTACAAGTGCTGCTGCCATATTTTAGACCTCCAAGGGTTTTCTTCTTATTGTAGTGCAGTCTCCCTTCTACGTCAAACGTCAAATTTGTAGTACAGCTTTTTGTCTGCCGGAGTTGTTCTACAAGTTTACTATACCAATCTGTTTTATTTTTGTCAACGGGTTTTTGTGCATTTTCCTTGCATTCTGCGTTTTGCAGTAAAACATTTCAGTGTAATTGTACATTTTGCCGAATCTCCGTCGTGGCGGTTGACTTTGCACCCCAATATAGCTATACTCTTTTCAGAAATAGATTTGTTCTACAAATCAAAGTGCATCAAGTAATTATTACACGGATGTACTACAAATTGTGTCAAAAAAGAAAAGGAGTTTTTTCTTATGATCAAGCACATTGTATTCTGGAAAATCAATAAAGATGGTACAGATTTCGACCGTCGCGCCACGGTGGAGGCGTTCCGCAAAAAGACCGAGTACCTGCAGACCATCATCCCGCAAATCAAATCCGCCACGGTTGGCTACAATGTCAACGAGGGCGATGTCTTTCACGTCTGCATCGACTCTGTTTTCGATTCCCTGGAGGATCTGAACACCTACATCGATCACCCTGAGCACCAGAAGGTCCGCGCCTTCATGAACGAAGTCTCCTACGACAAGACCGTCTTTGACTACGAGTTCTGATTTCCGCCATTCCCGACTTGCTCCAAGTCTCATCTTCCAAAAAAAGGGCAGCGGCCCCGGATTTCTAACGAAATCCGGGACCGCTGCCTTTTCGTATTATTTTAGGTAAGCGTGCAATTCTTGCGCTGTCTGCTCGGCCTGCCGGGCCACAGCGTCGGCATCAGGCATATCTGCCATCGACTGCATGGGCCGTTCAAGTTCCGCCAGTGCCGCAAACACTGCGCGTTCTGCCGGTTTAAAGCTGCGGGCCAGCTGGCTTGTCAGCCATGCGGCCAGCCCCTGCTGCTCTTCGGGCATTTCGTCCTGCATAGGCCGCAGACAGTCCTTCGCTTGGAACAGCTGGTACAATAGATCCGCGTCCCGCGCCTTCGTCTGGATAAGTGCCCGCAGCACGGCCAGTTCTGCCGTGCGCTGCTCGTCCCCAAAGGGGAACATCAGCTTCTGGGCCTTTTCCTCGCGCCGCTGGCGCTCTTTCTTGCTGACCGTCTCCAGCCAGGGGATACTAAAAGCCATTTACTTTCCCTCCTTGACTGCCTTGATGCGGATGCGCACATAATCCACATACCAGCAGCCATCGTGATACAGCACCGGGCGCAGTGTCTCCACAGCCTCACGGATGATGGTCTCCTGCAGTTCTTCGGACACGCCTGCAAACGGCGCTTTATCAAACATGCGTATCCAGTCCGCCAGACCGTCCTCCGTCTGTTGGGGCGTGGGGCGGTCGAACAGCAACGCCGCACGCACCTGCAAACCATGGCGTTCCAGCATAGGCGCGTACTCCCCCACCGTGGGGAAATAGAAGGTGCGGCGGTAGGTCAGCCCATGGGCCGCAAAGATTTTTTCCAGCGCCGCATGGACAGTCTCGGCACAACCCTTGCCGCCGAACTCACAGACCAGCTGCCCGCCGGGCTTGAGCTGATACGCAATGTTGGCGATCAGCTCGTTCTGTTTTGCCGCATCGATCCAGTGCAGTACCGCGTTGCTGAAGATGACATCTGCCTGCTCCGGCAGTTGGAACGTACAGGCATCCGCCTGTAAAAATGTTGTATCGGGGTAGCGCTCTTTGGCAAGCGCCAGCATCGGCGCGGAAGCATCCACACCGACGACCCGATAGCCGCGTTCGATCAGCTTACCGGTCAGCCCGCCGTTGCCGCAGCCCAAGTCCACCGCCAATGCCCCCGGCGCTGCATCGATCAGATCCAGCACCGCCTCGCCGTATTTCGGCACAAAGGCAAAGTCTTTCTGGTACCCTTTTGCATTCCAGTCAATGTTCATAAGCCGCCTCCTGCAAAATTTGTTGTTGGTTTGTATTATAGCCGCCTTGTTTCTTCTCGTCAATAACCTTTTTGCTGAAGGTATCATGTTCTGTACTGCTACCATGTTCACATCCGACATTGCTGCAGAATATTTCCGCAGCAATGTATCCAGACTTGGCTTTTGGTTGCCGTGCTCTATGCGGCTGAGGTAAGCCGGTTCCCGCTCGATAAGTGCCGCCAGCTGTTCCCGTGTCATTGCCTTTTGGATTCATCGAGTACGAATCCTTCGCCCGATTGCTTCATAGTCAATATTCATAGTAAAAGTCCTCCTGCATAATTTCCCCGCCTTTCTGTCAAGCGTTTTTAACAACTTTTTTGATTGATATTTAGACTTTACTTCCAAGAGTAAAGTCTTGTGCTATAGTACCCGGTTTTGATGCCATCACGTCCTTAATAATCAACGCTTTTACAAGTTCTTCCTGTGTCTCACTCGCATTTTCTGACGGCATAGCATTAACGATAAACACCGTACTACCGATTTTTTCCACAAAACCAGCTTTCACTTTTTCCAAAGTGTTCGTCTCCTTTCAAGTATACTTGAAGTTCTATATTACCGACTAAAAAGCATTATTCATACACCGATTTAAGTACCTCGTAAAGCTTTCTGCCCTCGTCCTCGGTGAGCGTAATGCCCTTGCCGCACCGTTCGTGACCCGGATACCAAATCCGAATATCCAGCTTCGCATCGTTGCCATTCCATGAAACAAAATTTGCTTCTTTCGTATAGCCGCTGCCATTTTCGCCCAAGACAGCAAGAGGCTTTGTGATAGTGTTGGTAATATCGTTCATTTTCTCTACCTCCAAAATCAAGTGGGGAAGAAGTTATAAAGTCGGGATAGTAATGGAAGCGGACATTTTAGCGTTCCAAATCTTGGTCATCTTGGCGGCGGACAGATGATCTATGCGGATTGCGTTTTGCTTCCTCGCGCTCTTTCTTCTGCTGCGCTTCTCTGTGCTCCAGCAGGTCAGCAATTTTCTCTGCGAAGCCCTTTGCAAACTGGGGAAAGTATTTGAGCGCCTGCAAAAACGGCTCACAGCGCCGCCGCAATGCGGCATACGCCGATTGTGTATCTCTCAATTCGTACTTGCAGTCGATGTACTGCTTTTTGTAGAGCGAAATATCCTCGTTCAGTTTGTGGATTTCTTGGCGGCTTGTGATGCCCTCCTTTGCTAACGCCGTCAACTGCTTGTAGTCCTCTTTCGACACGGTATATTTGCCCGTAATGGTTTTCTTGCCCATGTCGTCAATCTCGAATTCGGTTTTGCGCACATTCCATGCCGCTTCATACTTGGTCTGCGCAGCTTCTACACGCTCTTGAATGCTGGCAAGCCGTTCCTTATCCTTTTCAATCTGATATTGCAGGGAAGTAAGGTTCTCGCGTGTGCTTCCCAACTCTCCGCGCTGGAAATTCGTGAAGCCATGCTCCTGCATATGAGTCACCAGTTCGTCCTGCAAGATACTGTACGAGGGGCGATACTTGGGTTTTCCGTTGCTCCGCAGGACAGGCTGACCCTGTTCATCTTTCAGCGGGATATTTGATGCCCATTTCTTGGAACGGCTCACCTGATGAATAGTTTCCCGAACCGTACCGCGCAGCGCCGGGTCCTTGCAGCGCTTGCTCCACAGAATATCCTTGTCCACCACAGGAATCACTACGGCGTGGAGATGGTAGTGGTAGACATCTTTTCCCAATTCGCTTGTCACGGCCTTGTTGATTTCGTCTGCGTGCATAACAGCAGCCACTACATACTCTGATCCGAATTTCTTCTCCAAGAAGTGATAGGCTTCCTCATAGAATTTCTTTGCGTACTCATAACCGCCGTTGTGCTCAAAGTACATAGTGTTCACGTCAATGATGATTTCATCGAAAAGAGTAGCGTCTTTCCTCAGCCCTCTTGTAGATACCGTTCCAGCCGCTTCCATAGTGCGCAACGTGTCCATATAAGAGGACGGCGGGGAACGATAGTGTACATTCAGCGGTATGCGCTCCTGTACCACATTGACGTTGGCATAGTCGGTGTTCAGCCGTTCATTGTGCCGTTCTGTTGCGCCGATGCTGGCAGCTGAACACTGCTTCACTCTGGCGCAGCTCATATCTTTTGCCACTGCAATTTCTCCTTTCCAAGCGGTAGGGCGAAGCCCCGTTACACAAGATTGGAACAATCTGTGTAACCCACTATGACACTTTCAGCTTCGCTGCAAAGATGTCGTGGGCAAGGGAGTTCCCCCTTGACCTCCTTTTCGCGCCGAAATCAAGTCGGCAGGTTTTCTCCCTGCCAGCTTTCTTTCGGCTTTTCAACCTCCGGCAAAGTCCAATACCAAGCGAAACCGTCCTTCACGGAGTGAACCCCGGCTTTCTTCTTCGCCTTTTTGTAGGTTGACTTCTTGAAGCCTGCGCCTTCAAGCTTTGCTTCGCAGTCGGAAGCCAGCTGTCTGCCGCCATCGAGCAGCGAACGGATAAAAGCCGTTGCTGCTTCCTCACGGTCATTCGGTCTGCCCATGCGTGGAGCAGTGGCAGCAAACGCGTCCTCGGCGGTCATTTCCAGTTCATCAAGAAAATTTACGCCCTTGTCTGCCACCTCAAAAAGAATAGCCGAACCCATTGGAGCAAGATTGGATTTTACTTGCACCAAATAGCGTTCGGCTGGATTTGCGCTGTTTGCGGTTCGTGTGATGGCGAGAATACTTCTCGCAGCGCCCGCAATGTCGATAGAACCGTTGGTACGGTAAAGGGGATTGGTATCTCTCATCTTGTTCATATGAGCGATAATCACAATCGCACAGCCTGTATCTTTCGCAACCGCTATCAGATGATTAAACTCGGCTCGTGTTTCGTTGGCATTGTTCATCGAACAACTTTCTCCGATATAGGAACTCATCGGGTCAAGAATTAAAAGTTTTGCGTGGTACATCTCAATCGCTTCACGAATACGGTTATCCCCAAAGGACAAAGATTTTTCATCTTCCTTGATGAAGATGAGGTTTTCTCCGTTCCCACCAGCCGAATTGAAGCGAGGGACTACCGTATCATCGGCGTCATCTTCCGTTGTCTGATAGATGATAGTCATAGGCTCGTTTTCTTCCGTTTCGGTAAAGGGCAGAGGTTCGCCCTTTGAGAGCAGGGCGGCAATGGAAAGCATTAGCTTGCTTTTTCCATCGCCGGGATCGCCCTGCAACAGCGTAACCTTGCCAACCGGAATATATGGATACCATAGCCATTTCACTTCTTTCGGCTCGATTTCACTCGCCTTGACAACTTCAAGAGGCACGCTGACAGTCATTTCATTTTCAATCATTTTTCTTTGTTCTCCTTTTCGATAAATATTTCGGGCAAAGCACCACAATACAGCGGAAACTCTGCTTACAGTCATTCCTGCATTTTCTGCAAAGTCCGTTGTAGGTAATGCGATTTCTTTCATTCAGAAACAACGACCACTCTTGTTTCCGCTGCTTGCTCATTCTCGGCATAGCAAGCAATCCTCCTTTCCTGCCGAAAATAGAAAAACCACAGAGAAGATACATTAAGCCTTATTTGTGTCATTTCTCGGGGCGAAAATCGGGGTAAATATCCCTTTCTAAGCCTTTCAAAATAGCACATAAGGTATTTGTACTAACCTGTGGTTATGTATTGAATTATGGGTTTTGGGTAACAAAAAACACCGTATTTCTACGGTGCGTTCTGTCAGATATATTCTGTTTTATGATAGCAGAAAACTGGAATTCACAGTTCTTCCATCCTTCCCATCTTCAGCGCCATAACAAGAGTTCCGGCTGCCATCACAAAGACACCAATTTCAATCACATAGATGGGAAGAAGCGCCGGACCTGCCACGGCAAAGAAGTCCACGATAAAATGAATCCCATATGCAAGAACCGCTGTAAAAGCCGCTGTCCTGCATTTGCCTGCCTTTACCGCCCGGTAGATCAGCAGTGACAACCCGATATGCAGAATGATGGCACTGATTCTTTCGATTCCGCTTACAAAAAAGAGTGGTGCCGGTGTTGTCCATAGGGCCGACAGCTGTGACACGGTCTGGTTTGCAGACTCAGCAGGAAGTGCCGCCAGCGTATTCTGCATGGCTCCGCTGTTGATCATCAGCATGGACACAAGATTGCTGATTCCGGAGAGTCCTCCGAGCAGAATGGCCTCCACACCGCCATGCCCGATTCCATACATCAGTGCATTTGGAAAATCCAGCCATTTCTTCATCCAGAACTTCATGGCAATCAGTCTTCCGGTCTCTTCAAAAACCGCTGCAGCCAAAGCCGCGTACACATAGTAAAGCCATGGCCTGCTCTGTGCGTTCAGTCCGCAGAACTGAATGACAAGAACATGCAGCAGCTGCTCCAACAGCATGGCAAACAGCAGATAGGTTCCTGCTCCGATAAAGAACGAGGAAATCCTTGCCTTAAGCTTCACCCTTCCTGCAATGAACAAAGCAATCGGTACCCCCATCGAGAGGACAACGGAGCAGATAACTCCCGCTATCGCCAGACCTGATATTGTGTTCAATTCCATCTTTATACCTCCCTGATTCTCAAAAAATTCCTTTATTGTATTTGAACTGTCCATACAATATAAAGCCTAATCCGACAATAACTGCTGGAAGAATGATATAATCTATAATTATTTCACTCCAAAACGAAACAATAAAACCTAATACAAGAGATATTCCTATAATCAGCGTTCCTGTGCCGACTGTTTTTCCATACTTTGGTATATCTTCTTCCTTTACTTTTCGCCTGTTATAAGAGTGAATTGTGCTGATATTGCCTTTGATATTTACAATTCCCACAACAGATATGAACACTCCCAAAATCAACATTATAATATTTTCCATAATGACCTCCTAAAAATAGAATAGTTCCTCAAATTTTTTGTCCAATGCAATACAAAGAATTAGAGCCAATTTTGCAGTTGGATTAAACTGTCCTGTTTCAATAGAACTAATGGTATTTCTTGATACCCCTACCATTTCTGCAAGCTGAGCTTGAGAAAGATTTGCTTCTGTGCGAACTTCCTTTAAGTGATTTTTCAGTTGTAATTGTTCTTTCATATTCTCACCTCTAAAAGGTGGCTAACAAATCCAACAAATGCCAAAATGGAAAGCACAAAAAACAGAACAGTCAAGACCAAATCGCTCTTTCGCTTCATTTTGATAAAACGAACTAACCATTGTGTTGCAATAATGCTGAAGTATATAACCCACGGACTGTAAATCATAGTATGAGCAAGCACAGAAGATAACAGCGAAAGCAAACAACACACTA
>ERZ779855.1673-NODE-1673-length-14185-cov-3.691720_pt1 | contig 14185 bp, 18 predicted proteins | sample MGYA00511370_ERZ779855 | MGnify/ENA primary metagenome ERZ779855 (study PRJEB29588, sample SAMEA1967319) | human gut metagenome | biome: human gut; feature: human-associated habitat; material: faeces | place: Denmark | collected 2008/2010 ...
TCTTGCGGAGTCCCAAAGCTGACTCAGGTTTCAAATTATATCACATATGTCGATTTGAAACAGGGGGCAGAATACTGGGCAGATGAGCTTATGAGGCTTGTGGAGTCAACAATTGATGACAAGCAACTTTATGTTGACTCTTGGGATGTCAAGACATCGGTTAGTGAATTGCAGAAGTTATATGAAAGTTCGTTAGAAATGGAATAAAATCAGATGAGTGAGAAAAAGGGAAGAACATATAGTGCAGTAAAGAACAGCACTATAACTTTAGGCTGTCAGTTTATCTTTTTAATAATGAGTTTTATCTGCAGAACGGTCTTCACAAAAACGCTTGGTGCAGAATATCTTGGCGTTAGTGGGCTGTTTTCTAACATATTAACTATTCTGTCTTTTGCAGAATTGGGCATCGGTACAGCGTTGGTTTATAGAATGTATAAACCCTTAGCTGAGAATGACTACAAAAAGCTCAAACTGTATGTTAAATTGTACAAGAAGATATATACAATAATTATTATCGTTATATCAATCGTTGGAATTGCAATCATACCATTGCTTCCATATCTTGTGACGGCTCCAAATGTAAAAGAAAGCATCACAATTCTTTACATCCTATATCTTTTGCAGACAATTGTCAGCTATGTTTGTGTGTATAAAAAATCTATTCTTATTGCAGATCAAAAAAACTATATTGTAAATTTATATACACAGGCGTTTAACATTGCTATGAATATAGCACAGTGCATCTTTCTTGTAATGACCCATGATTTTGTTATCTATTGCGTACTGAATATAATCTTCAATTTGGCGAATAACCTGGCATGTTCTGTGGTCGCAGATAAGCAATATCCGTACTTAAAGGGGGCAGCGGAAGGGGAACTGAGCAAAGAAGAAGTTCATGGTCTATTCAAGGATGTAAAAGGGCTGCTCCTTACAAAAATCGCCAGTGTTGCTTTCAGCGGAACGGATAATATTTTTATTTCGGCATTTATTGGCATTAAATATGTTGGCATTTTGTCAAACTATACGTTGATTCTTTCTACCTTGAATGGCATTACAAACAAGGTTTTTGACTCTGTTACAGCTTCTATTGGAAATTTGGTTGTATCCAAAGAAAAAGGAAAATCAGGAGAAGTGCTAAAGCGATTGTTTTTCCTTAATACAAGCCTTTATGGATATATTTGTGTTGGTATGTTAGTTCTGCTGAGAACTTTTGTGATGGATATTTGGCTTTCAGCAGAGTATGATCTTTCACAGGTTGTTGTAACACTGGTTATTATCGAACTCTTTTTTAGAAGCATTCATTATCCCGTATATATTACGCGAAATGCTATGGGAAGCTTCTCGGAACATAAAATTCTGTTTGCTTGTATGGCTGTTTTGAATATTCTGGGTGATTTCTTATTAGTGAAACCACTTGGAATCGCCGGCTTGTACATTGCAACAATCGTATCTCGTGGTGTGACATATATGATTGACATATATGTTGTGTATAAGGAAAACTTAAAGATGCCTATATGGAATCATTTGAAGATGTTGCTTTCTTGGATGGTATTTTTGATTTTGTGCAGCTATATTAGTATATTCCTTGCAGGGCTCATTCACGGGAATGTCATAATATCGTTTGTTCTTAAAGTGATTACTGTTACAATCGTATATGCTGCAATGTATGTGATTGCATTTTCTCGTACGGCTGAATTTAAATATTTTATGACGTTGATTGGAAAACTGACCAATAGAAAGGGAAAAGCATGAAATACGGCATTATGACCTATCATAATATTCCAAATTTCGGTGCAATTTTGCAGGCATACTCGTTATGCAAGGTAATTAACGAACTGGGATATGAATGTGATGTTATTGATTACGAGTGCCAAAATATTGTGAAGAGGGAACTTGAATATCACGGCTCCGGCAATGCAATAAAGTTGGCTCTGCATCGAGTATTTTCGTGGCCGCATGTCGAAAAGAAAATCCTCCAATGCCAAGAATTTGCTAAACAATATTATAGTAGAGAAAAGTATACCTTAAAAACGATTCCCAAAGCAAACAAAATGTATGACGGCTTCATTTCTGGCTCTGATATGATTTGGAATCTGGATGTAAATGGATATGATTATTCCTATTTCCTTGATTTTGCAAATGAAGGTAAGAAAAAAATCGCCTATGGCTCTTCGATTGGGGATTGCTGGAAGGATACCGATAAAAGCAAAATCAAGAACTTGCTGGAACAATACGATGCCGTTTCGGTCCGCGAAGAGGATACGAGCTGCTATATAAGGGAAGCATTTGGTTTGCCTTGTAAGTGGGTGGCTGATCCTACAATGCTTTTGCCAACTCCTTTTTGGGAAAGCTGCACGACACCTGTAAAAGAAAAAGAATATGTAATCGTATATTTTCCGTCGGATCATTTGATTGAAACAGCAAAAGAATATTGCAAACTACATAATAAAAAGTTGATTGTGCTGCGGGTTATGCTTCCGTGGAAGCGAAAAGGCTCCAAAATTCTGTATTCTCCCAATGAATGGTTGTCATACTTAAAAGACGCAGATGCAGTATTCACAAATTCATATCATGGGCTGCTTTTTTCGCTTTATTTCAATAAACCCGTTTGGACAGATAACCAAAGCAATCGTGTGCAGGCTTTATTGAAAAGATTGAATCTTGAATGCTGCAATTTGAAAAATGATACGACGTGTAGCAATGTTATTGACTACCGTCAATGCAATAAATTGATACAGTCTTTTCGTGAAGATTCGTTAGAGTATTTGAAGTCTGTTTTATAAGGAAATAAAAATGAACGAACAAATCATGAGAACTTTTGCGGTCAAGTATAATGATCCTGCAAGAATACAGTCTGCATCAGGCGGGCTGTTCCCGGCAGTAGCCAAATATATTTTGGAAAAGAAAAACGGTTATGTATGTGGTTGTGTTTTGGAAAATATGAAGCCCATTCATATCGTAAGCAGTCAATGGACAGATGTCCAAAGAATGCAGGATTCAAAGTATGTCCAAAGCAGCATGGGTGATTGTTATAAAGAAATCGCGCATCTGTTAAAAGAAGAAAAGTGGGTGCTGTTTACAGGAACCTCATGCCAAGTGGCCGGGCTGATAAATTATTTGACAGCACTTCATGTCAGCAGAGATAATTTGCTTACAATGGATTTCTTCTGCCATGGAGTTCCTTCCCCTAAAATATGGCATGATTTCTTGAAGTTTTATGAAAGTGAAAAGCATCATACCCCAGTAGGGTACCGCTTCCGCGGCAAAAAATACGGATGGAGAAATCATCACCATCACTTAATATATAGAGAAGACGATAGAGAAGACGATAGAGAAGACGATTGGTCTTATGCAGCATCTCATTTATGGAATGCGATTTTTTTTTCTAATCTATGTTTGCGGCCATCTTGCTACAAGTGTAATTTTGCAACATACCTAAAGCCCGCAGATATTACAATGGGGGATTTTTGGGGTATTGATACAATTCTTCCTGAATTTTATGATAATATGGGGTGCTCTGTTGCCATTGTCAGGAACCATACTGCAATGGAAGTATTAGATGCCATTGAGAATTTGGAAAAGCAAGAAGTACCATTGGAAGATGGTATAAAAAAACAGGCAAATGCATTTAAGCCCAGTACGAAACCGGAAGCAAGAGAAGCTTTTTGGAATGACTACCGAATGATGAGCTTCAAACAAGTTGCACATAAATATTTTGCATATAAGGCAACGAGAAGATTGAAATGCTGGGTACATAGAGCGATGTTTCAATTTGGACTGAGGAAGGACCCATGAAAAAAACTTGTATTTTGATTCGATTTGATGATATATGCCCGACGATGAACTGGGAACAATGGGCGAAAGCGTGTGCATTGTTGGACGCTTATGGTAAAAAGCCGTTAATTGGTGTAATACCGGATTGCAAAGACCCGGATCTGCAAATCAATGAGGCAAAAGAAAACTTTTGGGAATATGTTAGAGAACTTCAGGCACAAGGATATAAAATAGCGATGCATGGACATCAACATATTTTCATTTCACAACACAAAGGAATGGTAAATAACCGTGTTGGTTCAGAGTTTGCGGGGCTGTCTTATGAAAAGCAATTAGAGAAAATTTTGGCAGGTCAAAAAATCTTAAAGGAACATGGAATCGAAACAGATGTGTTTTTTGCACCGGCACACTCCTATGATTTGAATACATTGCGGGCGTTGAAAAAAGCAGGCTTCAAGTATATTTCAGATGGTAAAAGTGAAAAGCCAGTGGAACGAGAAGGAATTTTGTGTATCCCATGCCGATTTGGCGGCTGCCCAAAAATCAAGGACTCAGGATACTATACAGCCGTGTTCCATGCGCATGAGTGGGTCAGACCTGATAAGGCTCAGGGGTATAAGCAGCTAGCTGCTGTTCTAAAAAATCATACGAATGAGATTGTGACATTTGATGAATATGCTGAGCGAACCGTTGGAAATTATACATTGGAGTGTATGAAAGAACGTATGTATGTGACCTATGAGTACACAGTAAAAACGAAAATTATGAAACTGAAACACAATTTAAAACTTTTTCTGACAAGACAGAAAAAGTAAGAAGGTGTGAAAGAGAGGCTGGGCTTATTTGATTGAAATTATAAGTTCTGTGATAACGAATGTTTTGATTGCATTATATCAACCGTTTTGGTTTGCATTGACCCTTACGGTGTTTATGATGTTCTTTTATCTCTATGCATATCAGCCAATTAATACAGGAAGAGGCTGTAAAGCTGCATTTAAGGCATTAAAGAGCGAACTGAAAAAATCTTCTGAATGTCGACTTCGATTTCTTTTGATTTTCGTTACTGTGATGATATTGTTTCGTACCTTACTAAACCGTACCGTATGGGCAAATCCGGTAAGTGATATCATGGGAGGATGGTGGATCTGGACAACAGATTCAAAAGGAAATCTAAAGCTGACAACAGAATGCTTTGAAAACATTTTATTGATGCTTCCGTTTATTTTTCTGTTGTTTTGGTCGGAACATAAAAAAATACTAAAAAGCATAACCTTTCGCTATATTGCAACATTAGCGGCAAGAATTAGTTTTAGCTTTAGCCTGTCGATAGAAATATTGCAATTGCTGTTTCGCTTGGGCACGTTTCAATTTTCGGATATTTTTTATAATACAGTTGGTGGGATTTTAGGTGGAATAATATTTTGGATCTGCCTGAAAACCAAAATTATCAAATTTAAATAACGAGGTTTAATGATATGATTAAGAAAGTAATGAGAAAGCTTGTAAAAGTATATTACATGTATATTCGTCACGATGCGGCAGCCTATGCAAGGCATCTTGGCGTTAGAATGGGGGAAGGTTGCCAAGTCCTTACAGATCCTCAGATTGCATTTGGTACAGAGCCGTGGCTGATTAAACTGGGAAATCATGTCGATGTGACACTTGGCGTGCAATTTTTGAATCATGAAGGTGGAATATGGTGTGCGAGGGGCATTGATCCTGAATATAACAAACTAGATTGCTTCGCCCCCACTGTTGTTGGAAATAACGTGATGATTGGTGTGCATTCTTTGATTATGCCGGGGGTTCACATTGGCAATAACGTAATTATTGCTGGTCACTGTGTTGTTACAAAGGATATTCCGGACGGTGCAGTTGTTGCAGGTGTGCCAGCCAAACAGATTTCTACGGTGGATAAATTTATGGAAGGTATGAAGAACAGAGAACTTGTGCCAACCAAGCATATGTCTGCACACGAAAAAAAGAAGTATCTTGAAAAATTACATCCTGAATGGTTTGAATAAGCCCATAAAATAGATGCTGAGGTTGCTATGGAAAATAAGAGTGTGCCTAAATTATATATTGGCAATGATTTATGCTGCGGCTGTACAGCCTGTTATGCGGTTTGCCCCAAAAGTGCAATAAAAATGCAAGAAGATGAAGAAGGCTTTGAGTATCCGTGCATTGATGAATCTAAATGTGTTGGCTGTCATATGTGCTTGAAAGTGTGTCCACTGAAGCAATAAGCAGTGATAAGGAGTGACGTACCAATGGGTAAGTATTTTGGAACAGATGGCTTCCGTGGTGAAGCCGGAATTACATTAACAGCAGATCATGCCTATAAAGTAGGGCGCTTCCTTGGCTGGTATTATAATGCACTGCGTGAACGCAATGGTGACACCGATTCTGCTCGCATTGTCATCGGCAAGGATACCCGCCGTAGCTCCTATATGTTTGAGTACAGCTTGGTCGCTGGGTTGACTGCTTCTGGTGCAGATGCCTATCTGTTGCATGTTACGACCACGCCGTCTGTGGCTTACATTGCTCGTGTGGATGACTTTGACTGTGGCATCATGATCTCTGCCAGCCACAATCCCTACTATGATAACGGCATCAAGCTGATTGACTGCTACGGCGAGAAGATGCCAGAGGAGACCCTGCTGCTGGTGGAGGATTATATCGACGGAAAGCTCCATGTGTTCGATAAGGACTGGCCGGAACTGCCCTTTGCTCGTCGTGAGCACATCGGCTGCACGGTGGACTACGTGGCAGGCCGTAACCGTTATATGGGCTATCTGATCAGTCTTGGCATCTATTCTTTCAAGGGTGTCAAGGTTGGTCTGGACTGCGCTAACGGCAGTTCTTGGAACATCGCTAAGAGTGTTTTCGATGCTCTGGGCGCAGACACCCATGTTATAAACAACAAGCCAAACGGCACGAACATCAACACAAATGCCGGTTCTACGCATATTGAGGGTCTCCAGAAGTTTGTTGTAGAGAAGGGTCTGGACATTGGTTTTGCCTTTGATGGTGATGCCGACCGCTGCTTGTGCGTGGACGAGAAGGGTAATGTCATCACTGGCGACCATATCCTATATATCTATGGCTGCTATATGAAAGAGCGTGGCAAGCTGCTGACCAATACTGTGGTTACGACTGTTATGTCCAACTTTGGTCTGTACAAAGCGTTTGATGAGCAAGGTATCGGTTACGCCAAGACTGCTGTGGGCGACAAGTACGTATACGAGTACATGGCGAAGAACGGCTGTCGTATCGGTGGTGAGCAGAGTGGTCATATCATCTTCTCCAAATATGCCAGCACCGGCGATGGTATCTTAACCAGTTTGAAGATGATGGAAGTCATGCTGGCTAAGAAGAAGCCAATGAGCGAGTTGGCGGCACCGCTGAAGATCTATCCGCAGGTGTTGGAGAATGTTCGTGTGACCGATAAAAAGGCCGCACAGGATGACGAAGCAGTGCAGGCAGCAGTCAAGGCCGTAGCCGAGGCACTGGGTGACACTGGTCGTATCCTTGTCCGTGAGTCCGGCACGGAGCCGGTTGTGCGTGTGATGGTCGAAGCTCCCGACCACGACACCTGCCAGAAGTATGTGTCTCAGGTCGTGGAGACTATCAAGAGCAGAGGCTACGGGGTTTGAGTGCAAACCTGAAACGAGGATGCGGAATCCTGCTGATTGTAATTGTGGTTCTTCTTTTCATCTTATCATTGCAACCAGATGCTGATGCTGATTGCGATGCAGGATGAATGCGAATCTCTTCTGACAATTTAAAACAATGAGGTAAACATTTTTCGTCGATATGCAATAACAAAGATTGAAAGGATTTTGTAGAATGAGTCCAGTTCGATATTTCATGGATAATAATAATTTTGAAAATCGTCGCAATTGTGTACAGAAAATACGAAATGACTGGACAGCGTTAAGAGAAGCTCTTAAAAGTAAACAGCTGTATTATTATGAAACAGAGAAAGCGTTGCAATATAGTTTTCTAAAAGTGTTTGACTCCCATCTCGAACTGTCGGGATGCCAAAGAGAAGTTAATATGACTTTCATGCAGTTGCGTAATTTCACCTTAGGACGTGCAGCGATTCTTAGAAGCGGAGAAACCGCAACGATTAATCGGTTTATTCCAGATAGACAATATATAAACTCACCAAATCGTTTTAGCCCTGAAGGCATAGAGTGGCTTTATTTGGCAATAGGCACGGATGAGGCAGCTGTAGTTGAGACAACTAAGGCTGAAATTCGTGCTGCTGCAGGTGACCGCTTTTCGTATTGTCCGTTTAAACTTAGTGATAGTATTAATTACCGAAAGGTAATAGATTTGACGGTTGCAGATAATAGCACGTATGAACAGCTGGATGAACTTGTGGATACTACCACACATGAACTATCCTGCAGAGCAAGGAGCGCTGTAAGAAAAGATTTGGAAAAGCTTTTAATTAATACATATTGTAAACTCTTATCAGACTATATATTTGAGCCAGTCGAATCTGTGGACGGCGATATTATGTATGCACCGTTCCAAACGATGGCGCAGTATTTTAAGAGAAAAGGATATATCGGAATAATATATAAAAGCACGCGGTATTCTGGAGGAAAGAATCTAGTGTTGTTTGATAAGAATTACGCTCAACCGATAGGTCCCATTAGAGAGTATATTATATAAACCTTCAAATCGATATAAGTAGGATAAACAATGGATAATAAGGTGTGGCTCACGGACGAGCAAATTGAGGCTATTGTCAGCATCCTTACAAAACAGTGCGATAGAATAGAAGACCGTAATCAAAAATCAAACGTAGAATATCCAGATCTTTACGATGAATTATACTATACTGGTCGGAGACACAGTGATACTGGTGCGGTATATGCCGGATTCACAGAAACGACAGAAATCCCGGGTATGAAAGTTTACAGAATTAAATATGGCCATGGCCTTTGGCAGCCTGAATTACATAGCGATACAGCAGTTATTCAGTTATATAATTCCGGAGCAGGAAAAATATTGGAGTCAAGCGAAATAAGGAATAAGTGTAAACAATATAATTACGTTGGCTCACAGAAAAAATATGGGGCCATCCAATTTTGGACAAGCCCCAAAGGACATCTTACAAAAGCAGAACTTGTTGAGTTCGACGAAAAAGGCAGTGAGGTGAACAGAACGTCCCTCTATAAATATAATGCAGAAGCGATACCCTTTGTTGCATGAGTCAAACATTCTTCAGTATGATTCACCTGTGTTCAGCAGTGAAAAATCCCCCAAAATATAATGCGGCAGTAGAGCTCATGAGAAAAGCTACCCAATAAGGAACGTGTTCTGTATGCACCACAAATTAGATATCCATCCCAACCCGACGGATGTGCTCTATGTCAATGAGCTGTCATTGGCTGGAAAAACACCCTACGAAACAAAACAGGATATGGACAAAGCCCTCACCGAAAGGACAAAGTCAAATGGTGAAATCCTCCCGGACGACAATGTGCGGATCTATGTGCCGATGGATCTGAATGCCGACATTATTATGTGGCAGCTATATTCGTTGCATAGCACACTCGGCTATTCAACAGAGAAGAATGAATCCGCCTATTGTTCCGTGTCGGAAAAGCTATCTCGCAACGGGAAACCTACGATCAAGTGTGGACAGCAAGAAACCTAGAGGACACTGTGCAGAAAGAAGATGGCGGTGTGCGGCACAGCAATCAGGGCATCGAACTTGCAAAGCAAATCGTGAAGTATCTGGAAGATATCGAGGGTACTGCCGAGTGATTTCCGTATGATGAGATTCAGGAACTAAGAGAAGCTTTCTGGCTATAAGCGCAGCTCAAATATTCATATTCTCAAATCGATTTATTGCTTCGCCTAAGATATATTTTTATTCTACATACTGCACCTCTTGCGAACATAAAAGACGAGTGCTATACTGAAGCCATCAAAAAACATTGGAGGTGTCCCATATGCCCCGTCCCAAAGGAAGCAAGAACAAGCCCAAGACCGCAAAAGCAACCGTTGACTTTGCTGCACAGATTGCCGAAAAGCAGGCCGCAAAGGAAGCCGCTGCCGCCGAAATTGCATCCATCACTGCGAATATCGATGCGCTGAAAGCCGACCTGAAAACCAAGAAGGCAGAGCTGAAATCTATCGACAAGGATATCGTCAGAATCGAGGCTAAAAAGATCAAAGCTGAAACCAAAGCAGCGGAATCGGCAAAGAAAGCCGAAGCAGAGGACGTGCTGAAAAAGCTGCTGGCCAGTGGTGTCAGTGCAGACGATATCCTCGCAAAGCTGAAGTGATTTAAAATTTCTGACGCAGTAGTTGACGGGAATATCTACGTCGCAAGCAGGGCGTTCGTATATACAAACGCCATTTTTGCGTTGCAAAATGCTTGTTGGGATAGTCCCAAACCCTTTGTGTACTGCATCCGCCGGATGCAGGTTGCGCATTTGTGCCAAATGCTCCTATAACGAAAAAGAACACCGAGGACTCTCCCCCAAATGGGAAGAATCCTCGGTGTTTTCTGCTTAGCGGGTCTGCGATTTTTCCTTGGGGTCTTTTTCCTCGGCGAAGAACAGCTCCACATTCTTCTGCGCTTTTTTCAATTCCTGCATTTCATCCCGTGCCTTACGGTAGGCTGGATATGCTGCTTTCTTCTGCGAAAGCAGTGTAGCGTATTCGGCATCTAGTCCTTTTACCTTTGGCAACTTTTTCAAACTTGCTTCGTCAAAAGCGGCTTTTGCTGCCTTGTGCAGCGTGATTTGTTCCCGGTGTTCTTCCAAAAACTTCTTGCTGTACCCAGCCTTACGGTAGGCATCATACACAGGTCGTGTCCTAGCGTAGTTGACGATGTGTGCTCGCAGGACAGCAATCTCCGCCATGCGCTGCTCTGCGGCCTTGATGGAATCGCCTAGCTCATGGTATCGTGCAGTCGCTGCATTTACTCGCTCCTGCATTTCTTCGAGGCTGCCGATTTTATTTTCCTGTAAGAAAATCAGGGTCTTGGACATTTCTTTCAGATTATAGCGTTTTGCCCACCGTGCGTAGCCTTCGCTTTTGCCCTCGGAAAGCTTTGCCTGAACATCCACCAACAGGTGGAACGGCTGCTCTTTCGGTGGCTGCTTCTGATATGGGCGGTGTTCGGCTTCTCCGGCAATGACCGCCTTGATTTCATCTTCGCTGTATCCTGCGCCTAGTGTCCGAAAACGGATAAAGCGTTTCTGCCGTGCGCCTTTGACCGAAGTATGCTTTCCTCGTTTGATTTCATAGCCCTGCTGTTCCAGCTTTTGAAGAAAGGCTTCAAAATTTGCAGTTTTTTCGTCCAGAAGGATGCCGTCGATTACAGAACACAGCTTGTCACGATTGCTTTCTTTGGGTGGATAAAGGGTGCGCTTCTGCCGCTCCCGGTACGGCTTGATTTCAATAACAGACAGCTGATGTTCCAGACAAATCAAATCGCTCAACCGTTGCACAGCCAGCCCGGACAATAGAAAATCACGGAATTTCCGGGTGCTGTCCAGCGCAGTGGAGTTGTAAATAATATGATTGTGAATGTGTTCCCGGTCAGTATGCGTTGCGACAATAAACGCATACTTGCCTTTTGTAAACCGCATGGCCAGTTCATAGCCCACCTTATTAGCTTCCTCTGCGGTAATCTCACCGGGCTTGAAGGACTGTCGAATCTGATAAGCAATCACATCATTTTTTTGTCTGCGCCCAGTCATCAGTTCATACTGGCGTTTGGAGAGCATAAATTCTTCGTCTGCGGTCAAGGGGCTGCACTCATAGCTGCTGACCAACTCTCCCTTGTTCGTTTTGTCAGGATTCTGCGCATAGTCCGTGCGGCTTTTCAGGCAGGCCGCAACCGACTTTCCTTTGTTTTTGTGCAATGCAATCAGCCGCGTTGCTGCCAGCGTCATCACCCCCCTATTGCAAAGAAAAATGCCGCCCAGAGGCGGCATCTGAATTATTCTTCTAGTTTTTTGCAGTCTGCTGCCCCTGCAAGATACATTGTTTTGTATCGGGCGCATTCCAACTCGTTGCAGATTTCATCTAAGGCGAGGTATTGCTTCCATGATTCTTGGCTGATGACGCTCTGCAAGGCTTTCTCAGCCGCTATTTTGGCGTTTTTCAGTCGCTGATAGTTTTCATCCTCACCCAGCATTTCAGAAAAAATCGTGCTGCTGTGCGCATAATAGCAATCCTCCAATTTCTGGTTTTCCATAGCATCCCTCACAATCCGGCAACCCAGCCACTAAAACGCTCTGCTGCATCTGCAATCAAAGCGCCCATGAAAATCAACACAAAGCATCCAAACTCCGCCACCAGCAAGATCAAAAACTGCATCCACTCCCGGCAGTACAGTGTATAAAGGCCGCAGCCGAAGATATACAGCATGGGCAGTGCCAGCACAAACGCCGACAGGTTCAGCGTCCATTTCAGCATCAACGCAAGGAAAACCGTAAGCAACCAAAACGGGAAAACGATCATCTTAAAAACGAACCTCATATCTAGCACCCGCCTTTCTTTCACCCCGATTATAAAGGTATCAACGATTGCTTTGCAAGGATGTCAACCCTTATGTACCCCCGCAGCCCTCCAACTGCGGGGTAAAATTTTAGAGTTCTGCCAATTTGGAAAGGATTTGTCTGCCAATGTCGATCAGCTCATCCAGCCGCTGCCGCAGGTCCTCCATGTCGGTGGCGTAGATTTTGCCGCTCTCATTGGCACGTTTGGCGTACTGGTTCAGATTGTTGCTGCACATCTGCAAAAGATACGCCATGCGCCGCAGTTGCGGCAGGTCAAGATTCAGGCAGTAGCCATCCAGAGCCATTTTTCGGATATAGGCGCTCATGTTGCGGATGCCCGCCTCGGCCATGCGCTCCCGAATGACCTCCAGCTCGTCAGGCCGTACCCACACATAGATGGGGACGCTGCGGACGCGCTTTTTTGTCACCGCTCCTCACGCTCCCGGCTCCTGTGCTTGTTGGGCGGCTCCTTCACCTTGTCCAGCTGGTCCAGATCCAGCAGCTGGGCCAGTGCTTCGTACACGTCCTTGGCATGGGTGCCGATGACCACCTGATACTGGCCGCCGCTTTCCATCACCTTGATGACGGCGGGCATCTCGGAGATCTGTTTGGTCACTTCGTCCGAGGGTGTTTCCCTCAGCACCAGACGCAGGCGGGTGGCACAGTGGGTCGCGCTGAGGATATTGTCCTTGCCGACGGCGGCACAGATGTCGGCGGCAAGCTTTGTGTAATCGCGGATTTTGTTTGCCATGATGTTCTCTCCTTTTCATCAGATCACGGGTTTGCCTTGTGTCCTCATTATACAGAGGAAAAACCGCATTGTCAGCTGATTTGATGCGCCAAAAAACAAAAATGTGCAGAAAAAACAGCTTGTTTTTTCTGCACATGGATACAAACATCTGTACAAATTGACGGAGCGTTTCTGCGGTCACTCCAGCAGGCGGTTGTACACCCGGCGGGCCAGTGCTTCCAGCAGGTAAAGTGCAGGCATCTGACTGGTCAGGTCGTAGCTTTCGGTGGTCACGCGGTGCACGGAACTGTAGTACGGCAGGGGGATGTCGGAAAGCTTTGCCGCAGAACTCTGGTCGGAACAGGTAATGGCGATCAGTCCGGCGTTTTTCTCCTTCAGCTGCCGGGCCAGATGCAGCACCTGCTTCGTTTCGCCGGATACCGAAAGAATGACGGCTGCGATGGTGGTGTTGGGCGTGACGGTGATGGGATAGAACGGGTCGGTCACGCCCAGCGCGAATTTGCCCAGATTGGACAGATACCGTGCACCATACTCGGCTATGCTGCCGGAATTGCCGATGCCCACCAGAAACACCCGCTCTGCCCGTGCGATCATACCGGCGGCTTCGTCCAGCGCTGCATCGTATTCCGGCGTGCCGACTTTCCACAGAAAGTTCTGCAACTCGCCCAGCGTGTCCGGCAGACGGGATCCCTGCGCGGAACCGGCCTGCTCCTTCAGCTTCCATTTGAATTGCGCATAACCGTCACAGCCCACCTTTTTGCAGAAGTGCAGCACTGTGGTGGTGGAAACGTGCGCTTCCGCTGCCAACTCCCGGATGCGCATGAAGGGCACCGTGTTCGGATGCTCGATGATGTACTGGTAGACCAGCAGTTCCAACTCGTTCAGATTTTTGATCTGCTGCGGGGTGAATAGTTCCATGAAAAGGCTCCCTCCTTGTCCCGATATCTGTCCTTATTATAGCAAAAGGAAGAACGGAAAAACAGGGCGAACATTTCCGTTTGCATTTTTAGCGCGGCTGTGCTATACCGTTTTATACTGACAGCATCAGTATGTGCGATCGTAGCTCAGCTGGATAGAGCCTTCATTCTGCTTTCCGAAGAAAACAAAAAATCCGAACCCT
>ERZ779855.1676-NODE-1676-length-14168-cov-14.513569_pt1 | contig 14168 bp, 14 predicted proteins | sample MGYA00511370_ERZ779855 | MGnify/ENA primary metagenome ERZ779855 (study PRJEB29588, sample SAMEA1967319) | human gut metagenome | biome: human gut; feature: human-associated habitat; material: faeces | place: Denmark | collected 2008/2010 ...
TCGCGGGTCATGCGCTGGGTGAGCTTATCGCGGGTCATGCGCTGGGTGAGCTTATCGCGGGGCTTAAATTCTTTCAATGGGTATCACCTCCGATCCGTTCCCGTGCAAGGGAACAAAACTCCGTGTTCAGTTCAATGCCGATGTAATGCCTGCCGTGCCGCTTCGCCGCAAGCCCCGTTGTGCCGCTGCCCATAAACGGGTCAAGGACAATGCCGCCCTTGGGACAGCCCGCCAGAATACAGGTTTCCGCCAGCAGGGGCGGATAGGCGGCAAAATGCCCGCCCTTGTAAGGCACGGTGTTGATAAACCACACATCGCGCTTTGCCCGGACGGGTGAGATCATGTCGTCGGTGATACTGCCTTTTTCCCTCGGCTTATTGATATTCTGCGTCTGCGGCTGTCCCGGCACGGGCGTGGAATACTTGCCCACGCCGCGCCCTGCCTTTTTGCGCAGGGCAGTCGTGGGGGCAATGGGTTCGGCAATGGCAAGCCAGTCATAGAAATAGCGTCTGCTCTTGGTGAGCATGAAAATATGCTCATGGCTGCGGGTGCAGCGGTCTTTGGTACTCTCCGGCATAGGGTTTCCCTTTGCCCAGATCACGTCATTGCGCAGATACCAGCCGTCGGCGCGGAGCGCAAAAGCCAGCATCCACGGAATCCCGATCATGTCCTTTTGCTTGCAGCCCCGCACCGCTTGGCAGAGGGAAATGTTATGCCCGTTGCGCCCCTGCGGATATTTTGGGTCGCGGGTGTCGCCTTTGCTGCCTGTGCCGCAATAGCTGTCCGCGATATTTACCCACAAAGTTCCATCCGGGCGCAGCACCCGGCGCACCTCGCGGAATACCGCTGTCAGCCGCGAAATGTATTCCTCCGGCGTGGCTTCCCGCCCTATCTGCGCGTCCATGCCGTAATCCCGCAGTCCGTAGTAGGGCGGCGAGGTCACACAGCAATGAACGCTGCTCTCCGGCAGGGCTTTCAGCATATTCAGACTGTCGCCGCAGAGAATGGTATCAAGCTCCATCATCATACGCCGTTCACCTCGCTTGGCTTGGTGGACATGATGCGGTAAAGCTCGGTGTCCCGTGGGAACTTGTCTGCAAAGGGCAGGATCACATTTTCAAAGAACAGCAGCCCTTCGCCGGGTGGGGAGTTGGTAACGAACTTTAGCTGCTCCGGCGAGATATTCAGACGTTCAGCGAGAATTTTGCGGTCGCCTGCCGCTTGGTTGAGCATACAGATGAAGTCTGAATTTTCCAGAATATTTTCGATTTCCGGGCTGGACAGCAGATCCTTGACGTTTTGCGTCGCACCTGTTGGCACACCGCCCCATTTTCTGAATCGCTTCCAGATCTCCGCGCTGTATGCTGCGGTTTGCGGCTCTTTTAATAACAAATGAAATTCGTCCGCGTAGTACCATGTCGATACGCCTGTGTTGCGGTTGCGGGTGACACGATTCCAAACCTGATCCTGAATCACCAGCATCCCCGGCTTTTTCAGGTTCTTCGGCAGCTCCTTGATGTCAAAGCAGACAAAGCGGTTGTCAATGTCAACCGTCGTTCGGTTGTTAAAGAAATTGAGCGATCCCGACACATACAGATCAAGCGCCTGTGCCACACGGTCGGCTTCCGGCAAATGCTGCGCTGTCAGCGCGGCATGGAGGTCGGAGAGGATCGGCATATTCTCTGGGCGCGGGTCTGCAAAGTAGGGCTGATAGATACGCTGCACAGCGCGGTCAATTACGGTGCGTTCGATGGCTTCCAGCCCGGTCTTGCCGCCCATAATCAGCTCACAGAGGGACAGCACAAAATCGGATTTGAGCGCCAGCGGGTTTTCGTCCTCCGAATAATTTAGGTTGATGTCCAGCGGATTCAGGTAGTCGTGACTGGTGGGCGAGAGCTTGATGATCTGCCCATGCAGCAGCTTTACCAGCGGCGCATACTCGCCCTCCGGGGCACATACCAGCACATGATCGTGGGTTTTCAGCAGCACACCGATCATTTCCCGTTTGCAGGAGAATGATTTGCCGCCGCCCGGTGTGCCGAATACAAGGCCGTTGGGCGAACGCGCATTTTTGCGGTCAAGCATAATCATGTTGCCGGACTTGGCGTTTAGCCCGTAGTAGAGGGAATCGCCGCCTTGAAATAGCTCCTGCGTCACAAAGGGAACGATGATTGCCACGGCCGAGGTCGTCATGCCCCGCGTGATATGGATTTGATTTTCCCCCAGCGGCAGCGAGGACACAAGACCGCGCTCCTGCTGGAAGTCCAGCCGCGTCAGGGTGCAGTTGTGCTTTTGCGCTACGCCTGCTGTACGGAACACATCGTTTTCCAGCTTGCGTTTGGTATCTCCGTAGTTCAGAACAAGAAACGTCAGCAGAAAATACCGCTCGTTGCGGCTTTGGAGATCTTGCAGCAGCTTTTTCGCCGCACCACCGTAGGTGGCAAGGTCGGACGGCAGAATATCCATATCGTAGCCGTCCCGGACAGCCTTTTTCTGCTCCTGAATTTTCATAGCGTCAAGGTCTGTGATTTTCCGCTTCACCATTTTTACGGCTTCTGTCTGCTCCAATGCCTGAATATGGACATTGACGACAAGGCTGCTGTCCGTATCAAGAAAATCGGTCAGTATGCGGTCGGTCAGCTCCGGCGTAATGATCTGCAAAAAACTTGCAGCGCAGAGCTTGCCGCCCATCTGGAACATACGGCTATTCTTGAACGCAAAGGAGGACGGCGCGATAAAGTCCTTGGTGGACAGCCCGGAGGGAGCCAGCCAGTCCCACGAAAAGCGGAGCGGCTCCTGCTCGTCCATCCGCAGAATGTCGTGCATGACGTGCAGGCGCGCAAAACCGTTCAGCGGCGCAGCCACAACGCCCAGCCGCTTGAAGTTGTTCAGGAGGTCGGTTTCGATGCGCTCCAAACGGGGCTTGGCAGCGCGGAGGTTGTCGGCCTCAACGCCGAACGTGAGATACTTGGTCTTAATGAGGCCGTTGTTGCCGCGGGCAAGCTGATTTTGCAGCATACCGGCGTACTCGGCGCGGATGCCGTCAAACTCGTCCCCGCAGGGCGGAATGGAAATGCTCCGTGCAAAGGTTTCCTGCGAAGCCGAGAGGTTCACAAAGGAAAGCTGGAATTGCACGGAGCTGTCAAAGTAGTTCAGAAAATCGCACCACGCTTCAAAGATGGCGGTCTTGTCCTCATTCTGCGAGAGCTGGTAGTTGATGTCCTGATACTGGATCGTTTTGGTGTAGCGCGTATTGGTCACACGACAGATGCCATCCGGCCACATACGCTGATACGGGATGCTGTCCTGCGCCGATTTTTCTTTCTTATCCGTTCGGTTCGCTCTTGCGATGGCGATTTCGATCTGTTTTCGTTCGGTGCGGGTCAGCTTTTTCTTTTCGGACAATTTGATACACCTCCCGGTCTAACTGGTTTTGCCGCTCCAGAACGGCATAAAAATTGTTGGTCTTATACGGGCGCTGCTTTGGCCTCTGGAAGCACACGCGGTAGATGTTGCGGATGACGACCTCCAACGGCTGACCGTTCTTTTCATACATGGCGAACAGCATGGCCGGGATCATCACCACCATCATCACCATGGCGGCGGGGCTGGTGCCGATGCTGCCCTTGAGCAAGAAGAAAAGCGGTACGCCGATGAGCGCGCCGCTTCCGAAGCAGATGAGCTGTCGTTTCGTGAGGTTGAACAGCACCTTGGTTTTTACTTTGGTTAAGTCCTTTGGGACATTGACATAGGCCATTGTGTTTTACCTCCGTTATGGGAACTGAATGGAGCAGTCTACTTCGTTGCCCCATACATCCCAGCCAGTGGGAGACTGTCGGGCAAATAGCTCGATACGAGGCAGATCACCTGCCAGCTCCACAATTTTCTCCCGGATAATATCGGGCTTTTTGCTGTGTTCCGCTATGGGTGCAAAGACCACCTGATGAACATTTGCAGAGTGACGCTTCGGCGAGCCTTTCGTTGCAAGCAAGCAAAGCTCTACATTTGCGCGTGTCCAGTAGCCCATGCCCCAAAACAGAGAAGATGTCTTTTTGTTTTGCTTTACCCATGCGAAAGCGACCGTTTTATAGGTGAAGCCCCAAGCATCAATGACAGAAAATGCTTCGCGCAAAGTCGGGAATGTCACCCACATAAACAGGATGCAGTTTTTATCTGCCAGTTCTCTGACCGGGAGATTTCTGATGTCATCCATGCTCATGGTCGGGTAGTGAGATTCAGCGGATCGCCCAGCGCCCTTCTTTGACCATACGCGATATGCCCAAGGTGGATCAGCAAGAATGATTTGATACTTTTTCAATTCATCACCCCCTTTAATGGGCATTGAATACGGACTTGGCAAGGCTGCTGGTTTTGAACAGGCAGAAGCACAGCAACACTGTGTAACCCATGCAAGTCCAGATGGCGTAGATGATGTCATCCACAAGCGCGATGTTCTGCACCAGAACCGCGTAAATGGCAACGCAGACGATAATCAAAAACGCTTGGAAGCCCAGCGCCAGCAGAGAACGGATGTAGTTCTGTCCCATGCCGCCCCATTCCTTGCCCATCATGGTCGCCATCGGAATGGGGGCAACAGAGGTGACGAGATATATTTCAATCATTCTTCCGAATGTGATAATGAAAATGCAGATGGTCAGCGCCCACATGGTAATGCCCACGAACAGAGACTGGAACCATAGGCCGAACAGCGGCCCCAATTCCATCTCCATCAGCCGATCCTCAATGCCCACCATGACGCTTGAAATGTCGATGCTGGTATCGCCGATAATCAGCCCGGAGGCGCTGGCAACGACGCTTTGGGTGGCGTCAAACACGCCCATCACAATCGTCCATGTGTTTGTTACGATCAGGACAGCGGCAGCGGACTTGAACGCCCACTTGAAGAATATCCATGTGTCCATGTCGTTGAGGTTATTTTTGTCGGTAATGAGCTGGATCAGCTCCAGCGTCATCACAAAGGCGAGAATTGCGCCTGCGATGGGGACGATCACGGTTTCCGACAGGTTTTGTATCATGCTGAAAATGCTGCCGTTCCATGCCTGCGGCGATAAGCCCACCTGACCGGAGATCTCGGCAACCTTTTGATTGGTTGCATCGAACATCCCGGACAGATTGCTCACGATACCGCCGATGAGCATTTCTTTCAGCCATTCCGTGATCTTATCCCATAAGAAATCCATAGGGTTGCCCTCCTTTCGGGAGGATGCCGCCCGAAAGCGGCACCCTCCGCGGATTTATGGGAAGCAAACGAGCTGCCGATTAGCCGAACAGACCGGACAGCAGCGGCACGAGGGTAATGCCAATCAAGGCCACCCCGCCCCCGGCCATCAGCTGCTTCATGCCCTGAGATTTAGCACCAGATAGCCATAGGTAAGCATTTGATATGATCTCCAGCTTTTCCCCGGCTCCACACCGTGCGTGCAGCTTTCACCGCACACGGCGTTCCATCGAATTCAGTTGCACAGGGCTTGCAATACAACTTACACACTTCGTAGCTTGAACAAGAAAAGATTTTTAATCAATCAAAGGCATTTCTGCCATCTCACGGAACTTATTCAGCTTTAAAATTTGCGTACTATCGAGATTGAGAAGATTCAGGTAAAACTTTATGGTAGCCATGTCAGAAGCATGGATAAGTTTGTGGACTGGAGCCGATATAAGAACGAGGTTTCCGTATTCATCTGTGCCGCCTTTCGCAATAGGTTTCCTGTGGTGACAGTGGATTTCATGGGCTTCCATGATTGAACCTGTCACTGCACATTTTCCATGCTGCGCTGCATACAGAGATATGCGATTATCTGCGTATTCTATCGACCTACCCTGCACAGGGTTTCGCATCAGCCAAAGCATCGTCTTAGTGTCGATGTTCAGATTCTTGTGAATCAGTTCCCGACCTTCTGGCGTATACTTGTTGACCGATTTCCTTTTGTGCTGGGCATTTCTGCTCTGAACATATCCAATAGGAACTACTGGCCGTCCATGCAGAAATCGCAGTTGACTGCTTTTTCCATACTTTTCTTTGATATAGCCTTTTTTCAGTTCACCCTTGCGCGTTAGGTCATTCCGCAGACGATTGTGCATCTGCTTTTTGACCCCATAAGCCAGCTTTCCAAAGTCCTCAGAAACAGCCGTTGCAATGCAGTAGTACTGATGTATTCCTGCCACCACAGCATTGTAGGTCATCAGCTGCATGAACTGTGCCTTATCATCTGCTGAGTGTTCCAGCTTTTCCACTTCTTCCGTGAGTTTCTTTTGAACTTTCTTGTACGCTTTATCGCATAGATGCGATTGAACAACATACTTGTTGCTACGCTTTCGCACTTTCAGCTTAAAACCAAGGAATTCCGAATACTGCCGTTTCAGATTGACGATTCTCGACTTCTCCGGGCTAATATCCAGCCCCAATCGGTCTTTCAACCATTTGGCTGTTGCATGATACGCCTTTACCGCATCCGCATGGGATGAGCAGAAAATCTTGAAGTCGTCTGCATACCGAACCGAGTGCATTTCTTTTAGATTGCTGCGCCGCAATGCCCGATAGACGTGACTTTTTATTTCTGTACCCGAACTATTTTGCCGTATCGTGAATTCCGTTCTGGTCGGCATATTTTCCCATTGGGATGCAATCCACCAGTCCAGTTCATTCAGAACGATGTTAGCAAGTAGTGGTGAAAGAATTCCGCCCTGCGGAGTACCCTTGGTTGGGTAAATCTTTTCACCGTTCGGCAAGATAACAGGGGCTTTTAGCATCTGCTTTATAATACACAGCAGTTTCTTATCCCGAATACCAAGTGACCATATTTGCCGTATCAGTTTTGTGTGATTGATGTTGTCGAAGAAACCTTTAATGTCGAGGTCTACTACATGGTACAGGTGTTGTACCTGAATCAACCTGCAACACTGCGCAATGGCAGTTTCGGCGGAGCGATTTGGGCGGAATCCGTTAGAATTTTCACTGAATTTTGCCTCGCAGATTGGCTCCATGACTTGCAATATACATTGCTGCACGATACGGTCTGAGATTGCTGGAATCCCCAGTGGTCTGGTTTTTCCATTATCCTTTGGTATTTCCTCACGCCTTACTGGGCGAGGATGGTAATTACTGAATTTCTTCCTTACAAGGCGGACATACTCATCCTCGCTTAGTTTTGCGAGATTTCGTATTGTCTTTTTATCTACACCCGGCGTTTTACTTCCATGGTTCTTTTTGATAGTTCGGTATGCCAGTTTGATGTTTTCTTCACTCTCAATGATTTCCATAAGGTGATTGAATGTTTTGCCATTCCTGCTTTCCGCATACAACGTATCAAAGATGGATTCCATGCCGTAGTATTCCGAGTTTCGGATTTTTCCTTGCTTCTTTTCTCGCCGCTCCGAAGTCAACACAGGCATCCTCTCCTTTCGGGTTGGATTTTCTTAGTCTTACTCGAAGCTGTGTTTGTTGTATCTTGATGTTACTTTCACTGAATTCGACTTGTGGCCTTCCCTCCACCGCTTACTTTTTCACGGTTTCACAGGTACTACGCCACTACTTTCACTGAAACAAAGAATGGTTATTGCCCTCTCACGAAGGTATTCCCATCCACCATCTCACAGCCTTGCAACAGGCTAAATGTTTTCAGCTTCCTGCGTTCCGATATTTCTATCATGGGCCGCATTTAGGTTCTTCCTCTAAGCCTGTATTCAATTCTTTACGAATCGTGCCGCCTGTAACGGCACATGGACTTTCATAACAACCATTTTTACTTGTCCACGAATACCTCCGTATAAGGAGTACCACCGTTTCGATGGTATCAACGTTTAGACTTGTACATTCAGAAGTTCGTCAGTATTTCCATACATACTAACCATGTGCGGCTGACACCCGGCATATAGGATGCGCTATCCACCTCTGGACAGCTTTCGATTTCAGCCTTGTAGCCAAAACTACGGCATCTCTCTGCCGACTTCACCGAGCTTCTGACAATCGGCGGTTGCGCACCTATGCCAGTCGGAGTATTAGTGTGGACGCTTCGGGGCGTTACCCCCTCATTTCATCCATCGAAATATCAGTTCTCCAAGGTTTTGGACTTCATTCGTCCTTCGACCTGTGCCTGACCTTTTCAGTCAGGAACGCATCGCACGGTTGTCGTTGCCGTAGCCCTCCAGCAGATTGATCGCGCCCCAAATGCCGAGGCCAGCACCCAGCGCCACAACGAGGGTCTGAAGAACACCAACAGCAGAATTAAAGAAAGCCATAAATAGTACCTCCGAAAAATATGTTTTAGATTTTGGAGGGTACATTTCTTCCACGAAGTTTCATCGAGCCGTTGTCAAATTAGACTGCCGCCGTCAGGCGACAGGTTCCCCGGAAAGGTCTGCCGGATACACCTCAACTGCGTCATCCGGTTTGAGCTTGAGGCGATGGGACAGAAAACGCTCTATGTCAAAGGCGTATTTCTTGTCATAATCCGCTGTGTAGCGGTAGAGGGGATGCTTGGTGAGATCATATTTGTTGGACAGAAACGGGCGGACGCCGCGAAGCTGCAAGATGCACTTGCCGCCATCCAGCACGGCAAGCTCATCCACGCTCATCAGCTCTTTGCCACAATGTCAAGTGGTAAATTCAAAAAAGGACAAGCACTATCAAAGAAAGCAGTCTTTCATAGTGCTTGTCCTTTTCTTATTCATGTTTTCTGCCTTGCATTGTTCGAAACGCAGAACTATAATATACTCGATGGAGGTGCGAAATGGATTATATGACATTGAAAGAGGCCGCTGAGAAATGGAGCGTGTCACCTCGTAGGGTAAATTATTATTGCGCTGGTGGTCGTATCCCCAGCGCTGTAAAGATGGCCGGTGTTTGGCTGATTCCCAAAACTGCGGAAAAGCCGATTGATGGCCGGACGAAACAGGGAAAGGAACAGAAGCATGAGTAAGATATTACTTTTGGAAGATGATTTGAGCCTGATCAACGGGCTTTCCTTTGCGTTCAAGAAGCAGGGATTTGAATTGAATATTGCCAGAACGTTGAAAGAAGCGGATGCGCTGTGGGCGGATGGCAGGTATGATTTGTTGGTACTGGATGTATCCCTGCCGGACGGCACCGGCTTTGAATTTTGCAAACGGGTGCGGCAGGTTTCCAAGGTGCCGATCATCTTTCTGACCGCTTCGGACGAAGAAACGAGTATCATTATGGGGCTGGATATGGGCGGCGACGACTATATCACCAAGCCCTTCAAGCTTGGAGTCCTGGTTTCACGGGTCAATGCCCTGCTTCGCCGTGCAAAGGATTTCAGCGCAACGGACACAGAACTGCAATCGAACGGAATCAAGGTTCTTTTGCTGCAGGGTCAGGCTTTCAAAAATGGGGAGCTGTTGGATTTGACCGCTGCTGAATACAAGCTGCTGTGCCTGTTTATGCGAAACCCCAATACGGTGCTTACCAAGGAGCAGATATTAGATAAACTGTGGGACTGCGACGGAAATTATATCGACAGCAGCACCCTCACCGTGTATATGCGGCGGCTTCGCATGAAGATTGAGGATAACCCCAGTGACCCGCAGATGCTCCTGACCGTCCGTCGCATGGGCTATAAATGGAATGTAGTAGGGTGAGGCAGCCTATGAAAATACTTGCAAATAAGGATATCAGAAATCTGTTTCTTGCGGTATCGGTTATCTGGGCAGCATCCCTCCTGCTGGCACAGGGCTTTTTATGGCTGCGCTATCAAAGGCTTTCTTTGTGCCTGCTGTTTATTTTTTTGTTGGCAGCGGCGGCTATATGGGTGGTTTGCTGCTCCTATTTCAAAAAGCAGAATAAGATCATGGAACAGGCGGTATCCCAGATCAATGTGTATCTTGACGGGGATAGCAACGCACGTATTGAATGCGACAGTGAGGGGGAGCTATATCGGCTGTTCCATTCCGTCAATTCCCTGGCGGCGGTTTTGAACGCCCACGCAGATAACGAGCTTCGGGAAAAGGAATTTTTGAAAAATATGATCTCCGATATTTCCCACCAGCTGAAAACACCGCTGGCGGCACTGAATATTTATAATGGCCTGCTTCATGAGGAAGATATAGAAGCGTCCTCCGTGAAAGAATTTGCTGACCTGTCTGAGCAGGAGCTTGACCGCATGGAAACGCTGGTGCAGAGCCTGCTGAAGATCACAAGGCTGGACGCCGGTTCCGTCACGCTGGAAAAGGGGGCCGAGAATGTGGCGGATATGCTGCGGGATGTTGAGCTGCATTTCGCATACCGGGCCAAACAGGAGCATAAAGAACTTGTCCTGTCCGGCCCGGAGGAGGTCCTTCTTTTCTGCGACCGCGACTGGCTGACCGAGGCCATTGACAACATCGTGAAAAACGCCCTCGACCATACGGAGAGCGGCGACGCGGTTCATATTACATGGAAAGCTCTGCCCAATGCCGTTCAGATCGCCGTAAAGGACAACGGCTGCGGCATCCATCCGGAGGACCTGCACCATATTTTCAAGCGGTTCTACCGCAGCCGCTTTTCCCAGGACAAGCAGGGCATCGGGCTGGGCCTGCCGCTGGCAAAGACCATCGTGGAAGCCCATAGCGGCACGATTGAGGTGGACAGTGAACTTGGAAAAGGCACGACCTTCACCATGAATTTTTTAATTCCTACAAAATTGTAGGCTGAGTGTAGGGTTACAGTAATATTTCGGTGCTATCCTTTCCTCATAGGCAGGAAAAACAAAAGCAGCCCGCCTATTTCGCAAAACATGAAGAAAGAGGTATATGCACGATGAATTTATTAGAGGTCAAAAACATTTGTAAGACCTATGGCAGCGGAGAAACCGCAGTCAAGGCTTTGAAGGATGTCAGTTTTTCCGTTCCCAAGGGGGAATATGTGGCCGTCGTGGGGGAATCCGGTTCCGGCAAAAGTACGCTGCTGAACATGATCGGCGCGCTGGACACGCCCACGACCGGCAAGGTGCTGATCGACGGTAAGGACATTTTTGCCATGGACGAGCGCAAGCTGACGGTATTCCGCCGCAGGAACATTGGCTTTATCTTTCAGGCGTTTAACCTTGTGCCGGAGTTAACGGTGGAGCAGAACATCATCTTCCCGGTGCTGCTGGACTACCAGAAGCCGGATAAGAAATATCTGGAAGAACTTCTTGCGGTACTGAACCTGAAAGAGCGCCGGAACCATCTGCCCAGCCAGCTCTCCGGCGGACAGCAGCAGCGTGTGGCGATTGGCCGTGCGCTCATTACCCGGCCAGCCCTGATCCTGGCTGACGAGCCGACCGGCAATCTGGACACCCAGAACAGCAGCGAGGTCATTGCCCTGCTGAAAGAAGCATCCAAAAAGTATGAGCAGACGATTATTATGATTACCCACAACCGTAGTATCGCGCAAACGGCTGACCGGGTATTGCAGGTATCGGACGGTAACCTCACCGATTTTGGGAGGTGCCGGGAATGAAAAGCTATTTAAGCCTTGTGCCGATCTCTGCAAAGGTGCGGAAACGGCAGAATCGGATGACCATTCTGTGTGTCATTATTTCGATATTTCTGGTGACAGCAATTTTTAGCGTGGCGGATATGATGATTCGAACCCAAAGCGACCGAATGACCGGCAAAAACGGAAGTTGGCACATAGAGTTGGACGGCATTTCTCAAGAAACAGCCCTGAAAATTGCGGAGCGGGATGATGTGGTTTCGATTGGTGCAGTTACGATATTTAACCCGGACGGAGAACTGCCCTACCGCATGGACGGAAAAAGGGTTGTACTTTATGGTATTGATGAATCCTATCTGACAATGAATTCAACTGGTGCCGCCGAAGGACGCTTTCCGCAGGGAATGGGCGAAATCATGCTCAGCAGCAATGCAGCGCGTGTCCTTCAAGTTGCAGTTGGGGACACTGTTACACTACGTACGCCGTCCGGAGACTGGGATTTTACAGTGTCCGGTTTGGGCGGTGTGGAGGAAAGCTACTATTCCGGGCAATATTCTTTGATGGATGCCTACCTGCCGCGCACAGCATTTGCAGCGCTGATGGAGCAGAACAACGTCCATAATCTTCAAACGTCATATTATGTCCAGTTTACCAGCGCGTCTAAGGCAGCTAAAGCAATCCCGGAACTGACGGCACAGCATAACCTGCCGGAAAATGCTGTCTCAGAAAACACCGGTGTGATGGCTATCGCCGGACAAAGCGATAGCAGCGCCGCAAAAAATGTTTACAGCCTTGCCGCAGTTCTGTTTGTGCTGGTTCTTCTGGCAGGTGTACTGATGATCTCCGGCAGCATGAACAGCAATCTGGCACAACGAATCCAGTTCTTCGGAATGATGCGCTGTATCGGCATGAGCAAATCTCAAATTATCCGATTTGTCCGTTTAGAAGCGCTTAACTGGTGCAAAACGGCTGTGCCCGTAGGCGTTCTGCTTGGCACACTTGCCAGCTGGAGCATTTGCGCGGCGCTGCATTATGGCATCGGTGGCGAGTTTTCCACAACACCGGTTTTTCAAATCAGTCCTGTAGGTTTAGTCAGTGGCATCGTGGTCGGTATCGTGACCGTCCTGCTGGCGGCAGAGTCACCGGCGCGACGGGCGGCACGGGTCTCACCTGTGGCGGCGGTCTCCGGCACGGGAGAGAATCTTTCCGCTTCGCGTCATGCTTCAAACTATAGCTTTGGAAAAATCGAGTTGTCGTTGGGAGCCCATCACGCCATTGCCGGTAAAAAGAACCTGTTTTTAATGACATCTTCTTTTGCACTCAGTATTGTTTTGGTGCTCTGCTTTTCTGTACTGCTTAAATTTGCCGGCTTGCTTTTGCCCGGTCAAGCTCCGTGGCAGCCGGATATTCTCTTGAACGGGTACGGAAACGAACAGGTATTGTCCCGCAGTATGGCAGAACAGCTGCGTGCGATTCCGGGTGTTGGGTATGTCTGGGGCGCAACCGGTCTTACCAACACTCCTGCCAGCAGTCCGCAGAAAGAGGTAGAGCATGTGGTGCTGGGTTCCTACGATGATTTTATGATGGAAAAAAGCAGGGATCTCGTTGTAGCAGGCAGGATGGCCGATCAGGCAGCCAGCAGCAACGAAGTCATGACGATCTATAATAAAAACAACCCGTTGAAGGTTGGAGATACCGTTTATATAAGCGGAAGAGACCTTACCATTGTGGGGGCTTTTTCGGAGGGAATGTTCCCGGATGATGTTACAGTCATCTGCCCACAGGCGCTATTTGACCGTCTGGTCGGAGCGCAGAACTATAATATGATCGGCGTTTTGCTGAACGATTCAGCAACAGAGCAGACTGTAATGCAAATTGCCCACCTTGCAACAGACGAGATCATTGTATCGGATGTGCGAGAGCGTAATTCGCAGGAAGCTGCTACCTATCTGGCTTCCAGAATTGTCGTATATGGTTTTCTGGCGATTATTGGACTGATTTCTCTTTTTAACATTGTCAACAGCATTTCGATGAGCGTTTCTGCCCGTACAAAGCAGTATGGCGTCATGCGTGCAATTGGAATGGATGGCAGTCAGCTTACTCGGATGGTTGCTGCGGAAGCCTTTACCTATGCTGTTTCCGGGCTGATTGTCGGCTGTATTGCCGGTCTGCTGCTGAGCCGTATGCTGTACGCTCGACTCATTACACGCTATTTTGGCATGACATGGCATCTGCCAGGAATGACGCTCTGCCTTATCATTCTATTCGTATTTGCTGCCGCAGCTCTTGCGGTTCATGCCCCAGCGAAGCGGATTCGAAACATGGCAATTACTGAAACAATCAATGAATTATAATTGCAATCCACTTTGGAAAATTTAATGTAACATCTGCCGGACGACGGCAAAGAAAAAATCCCCATCCCTCATTGATTGAGAGATGGGGATCACTGATTATTCTGTAATCTCCGGGATTTCTCCGACAAAGTTATAAATGATCCTGACTTCCTGCACTTTCTGTCCGTCAATCTTCTTGACTTCACCCACCAGAATCTTGCTGATGAGCCGGTTCAGCACCGCCTCGTCCAGTTCTTCAATGGCGGCGTAGCGCCGGATTTCCCGGATAAAGGTGCGGACTTCGCTTTCCTGTTCGTCAGAGTGTCGCATCATCAACATCAGGTCTTGCAGGCGCTTCTGGTTGGCTTCCTGCTCCTGTTCCAGCGCCGCCGTCAGCTTCA
>ERZ779855.1680-NODE-1680-length-14120-cov-3.202417_pt1 | contig 14120 bp, 10 predicted proteins | sample MGYA00511370_ERZ779855 | MGnify/ENA primary metagenome ERZ779855 (study PRJEB29588, sample SAMEA1967319) | human gut metagenome | biome: human gut; feature: human-associated habitat; material: faeces | place: Denmark | collected 2008/2010 ...
ATTTAGCGCATGTCGATGACTTCAGCCGTGGGATAGGCTTTTTTGTCAAAGACAAAGAAACTATCCGGATAGGATTGTCCGGTCTGGTAGTTATTAATAAGGATAGTAGTCATATACTTACTCCCCCGTGGTGCCAAGTCCACTTGATGCAGACGATACGTATCCTTTGTCACAAACAGATAGACACTTTCAGGGTCTTTTCTCTTGTCGGCAGCAGTCATGGTGATGTAATAAACAGACTTGTCTTGCTTACCACCGACACTGCTCAACTTCAATCTGTATCCCTGCTTGTAGAGGGACAACCAGGCATACGGATTGAGAGTCTGCAATTCCTCCTGCGTAGGTTCCGATACATTCACCTCATCTGCCGAAGCCACATAGCTCCACTGCGTATGTCCGTCAAACCAAGTCTTCATTCCCTCGGTCTCAACCACAAACTTCTCACCTTCCAGATAGAGAACTCCCGCATAAGAGCCTTGTTGTTCGTTCACGGTAAACGCCAGCTTCACCCCTCCCGCTTTCCGAAAGGCTTCGGCTGTACGCTCCAATATATTCTTGGCATCCGGTTGTTGTGCCGACATCGGCACAGCAAACAACAGCAATAGCACACCAAGTAAAAACTTATCAAATTTCATCATTCTATAAATAACCATTCCTTATTGCAAATTGTTTAACCGCATTTCCAGGTCGCTCTCATCTATACAGAACACCTCACGCGCCTTACTACCTTGCGCCGGTCCCACAATCCCCGCTTTCTCCAACTGGTCCATGATGCGGCCGGCACGATTATAACCGATGGCAAACTTACGCTGAATGAGCGATGTGGAACCCTGCTGGTGAATAACAACGAGACGGGCTGCATCCTCGAACAAAGGATCGAGACGTCCCATATCCACATCCCCCAAATCACCTCCTGCATTTTCATCCACATATTCGGGCAGATAGAAAGCAGTGGGGTAACTCTGCTGGCGGGCGATAAACTTCGTAATCTCCGCCACTTCGGGCGTATCGATAAAGGCACACTGCACACGCACCGGGTCAGCTCCCTGCAGGAATAACATATCACCGCGGCCTATCAGCTGGTTGGCTCCCGGACGGTCGAGGATGGTACGCGAATCGACCATTGCCGATACACGGAAGGCGATACGCGCCGGGAAGTTGGCCTTAATCGTACCCGTAATGATGTTTGTTGTCGGTCGCTGTGTAGCGATAATCATATGTATACCCACGGCACGCGCCAACTGGGCGATACGTGCGATGGGCAGTTCCACATCCTTACCGGCTGTCATAATCAAGTCACCGAACTCGTCGATAACGACTACGATGTAAGGCATGAACTTATGCCCCTTTTCCGGATTCAGACGACGGTTGATGAACTTCTCGTTATACTCCTTGATATTGCGCACATGGGCAGCTTTCAGCAAGTCATAGCGAGTATCCATCTCCACACAGATGGAGTTCAAAGTCTGCACCACCTTCGTGACGTCCGTAATGATGGCATCTTCCCCGTCGGGTAATTTCGCGAGGAAGTGATGCTCAATTACGGAGTAGATGCTGAATTCTACTTTTTTGGGGTCTACCAGCACAAACTTCAGCTCTGCCGGATGCTTCTTATATAATAAGGAGGTGATGATGGCATTCAACCCCACGGACTTACCCTGACCGGTAGCACCGGCAACGAGCACGTGCGGCATCTTGCACAAATCCACCATAAACACTTCATTCGTAATCGTCTTACCCAGTGCGATGGGCAAGTCGTAAGTAGACTCCTGGAACTTCTTGCTGCCGATAATGCTCTGACCGGATACAATCTTCGGATTGGAGTTGGGCACTTCGATACCAATCGTACCCTTTCCCGGAATGGGAGCGATGATACGGATGCCGAGCGCCGAAAGGCTGAGGGCAATATCATCTTCCAGACCGCGTATCTTCGAAATGCGGACGCCCTGCTCGGGAGTGATTTCATACAGCGTCACCGTAGGACCTACCGTCGCCTTAATGGTACTGATTTCTATACCGAAACTACGCAGAGTATTGATAATCTTATCCTTGTTCGCGTTCTGCTCTACCATGTCAATGGTCGGACCATTGTCATCGTAATGCTTCATCAAGTCTATTGTGGGGTAATGATAGTTTTCCAAATCCAGACGGGGATTGTACGGCTCCTTCTCCGTTCCCACATACTCCTCCTCTTCGGCCTTTTCAACCTGGAATGCCGGCTCCTTCTCTACCGGCTGTTCCCGAAAAGGGGGCACCGGCTCCGGTGCAGGAGTCTCAAAAGTCATGGTAACATCCTCATCCGCAGACTTGGCTGGCTTTACCTTTCCATCACTTCCACCCAAGTCAAGGGTGATTTCATTCAGCGGTTCGTCCTCTTCTTCCTCTGTGGCAACCTCCTCCTCCTTTTCAAGAACCTTTTCCGGCTCCGCAGCTTCCGGTGTCGGAGCAGTAGTCTTTTCCTTTGCACCCCAAGAGGTCTTGAACTCTTCCGGCGTTTCACCCTGCACGCTTTCCGCCTTCTCCTTACGCTTCAAGAAGCTGAGACTGAACAATCTGCGCAACCAGATGACAGTCCGTGCACTCAGATAGATGAGGAAGCAGATGGCAGTTACCAACAATAGCAGCCATACTCCCGGCACACCGACTTGAGACACAAGCCAGTTGCTGACATTGTATCCGTGCATACCGCCCAGATAGAGGAAAGAGTCCTTGTACTGGTCTACAAACACAAAACCGAAAAATACCGAGAACCACACCAGCATCAACGAACAGCCGATGAACCACTTCCACAAGCGCACCACACGCACCCGCATCAGCTTCAATCCCGCCACAGCCAGGAACACGAGAATCAGGAAAGACGATACGCCGAAACAATCATTTATCAGATAGCTGGCCAACTGCGCACCGCGGCTACCGGCGTAGTTCTTCACCCCATTATTGGTGGAAATCAGCTCCTGCGCACTGCCTCCGTCAATGATGCTCTGGTCTGCCGCTCCCGTGAAAAAGAACGACGAAAAGGCGAGCAACAAATAAACCGAAAAGATTACCAGTACCAAGCCGATAACGAAATGAACAGTTTCACTTCTAAATAACGCTGCCACTTTCCCAAAAAACGAGAGTGACAGCTCCGTATCTTTAGCTGTTGAATTTTTCTTTGCCATATTTTTTAAATAACTATTGAGAATTGATTGCAAAAATAATAAAAACTATCCTTCTGCCGCGTTGTTTTCATTCTTTAATTTCTCGTCTGCCGATTATAGGTATTCCTAATCTACAACTGTAGTTTTATCGCATGTTTTACTTACATGCTTGCATGAAATGACATATCGCACTAATTTACAACAAATTGCGCCATGCAAGCAGACCTCATGCAAGCATGCAGGCAGATTTTGCCTACATGACGCAATCCATGCAAGCCTTATACGCATCAACCTACTCTTTTTCCTTCAAAAAATAAATCGGCTGTTTCTGCAACCCTTTGTTCACCAACACATTCTCCTCACAAAGACGACGAATCTGCCGCGTCGCAGTCGTGCGGGTCATGCCGCAAATCGACTGTACAACACTGCGGGTGATGAACTCATTCTTACGTAGATAGTTCACCACTTTTTGCTTCACCTCATCATCCGTCAGCCTCTTTTTCGTGAGATTCCGCAATTTCAGCGGCTTTATCTTCAATACTCCTATCTCACTGCGCAGCGCCTTGTCCGGTCTGAAAGTGATGTTTTTCAACTTTACCTTAGTACTTTTCCGCTTTGTCTCCAGTGTCACCGGTTCCGTGCAGGTCAGCGTAGGAACAAAGTAACCGATGCCGTCCAAATGTACCTGCCTGCCCTCCCCCAGCTCGCGTCCCACAAAATGCGACAAAGCATCGAGTACCGCCAGTACATCCGTCTCGGTCAGCGAGCAGTATTCTTGTATATGCCTGCGCAGTTCATCGGTCGTTGTGGAGCCGTTCAGTTTAATCCGGGGGTGCAGGGTCAGCTCTTCCCCTTGTTTATCCTTCGTTTTCGGGTTTTCGTACCAATCAAATAAAATTGCCATATTCTTTCCTCCATTTTTAGATTCATTTCTGTTGCTGTCTGCAGGTTTCGCTCATGCAAAGTACCGGCTTTCATTAGGCAGAGCATGGGTCTTCCTTACGCAAAGAAGCGTTCTTCCTTCTGCTGAAAGCTTATCAACAAAAGATGCGCACAGCTGTGGTTCACCTTCTTCATATTTGTGATACACCTTCTTCACAACTATGAGAAAGACATTCCACGACTGTGCGCAACTACAAACTACAGAGGCAAAGATAATGAAAAGCAGGGGGCTTGGCAAAGGAATGCTAATCTTTTTCAATAGCAAGCATTATTTTCCGAATAGAACACTTTACAGTCCCGATAAATCCACTTTATAAAAAGTCGGAGCAACATTGCTTTTCTCGAAGAACATCGCCATATAGATCGGAGCGTAGATAATTTTACCTGCGACGCGCAGATTACCGTTATTGAACACAACTGCTTCGGGGAGGTCGTATTCCTCGCAATCCATGATGTTGGACAAAGCGCGGTGTGTTTCGTAATCTTTACCTGATTTCACCTCGATAGGCAGTACCTTACCCTCAAGCTCAATAACAAAATCCAATTCACCGCGCTTCTTGTTGTTGTAATAGTAGGGAACAATGCCGTGAGCCACCAACTCCTGCGCTACGGCATTCTCGTAAATTGAACCGAAATTGATGTCCTTATCACCTTTTATAATCCGCATCTGAATGCCCTCGGCATATTGACTGGCCAGCAGTCCGATGTCACTTTGGAAGAGTTTGAACAGATTGGGTGAACGTGCAAGCAGGAGCGGCATTTTCGGCTCCTCCACGTTATAGACGGGTAGCGCCACGCCCGCGTTCGTCAGCCATAAAAAACTGTTCTCGACCCGGTCGAACTTTGCGTGCTCATTCAATCGTTTCAGTATGAAGCGTTTGTTTTTAGCGTTTAGCTCAGGGGGAATAAGATTAAAAATCTCCTCGATGTAGAGTTTGTTATTAGGATCATACTGGGCGATGTCACGTTTGTACAGACGAATGATATCCTGCTGCACAGTCATCACCTCTTGCAGGTTGTTACTCTCGAGATATTTGCTCACGACCGCAGGCATACCGCCCACAACAAGATAGAGCCGGAACAGCTCCATAATTTTGCCGTGGACAAACTCATCGACGGCAGTGCGATTCCGCCATGCCTCATGCAATGCCCCGATAACGGCGTCATTTATACCCACACACGAAATAAACTCCTCGAAATCGAGTGGGAACATATCCTTTACACCCATGTAGCCAACCGGTTCCGAGCGCAGGTCTTTCAATTCTACGCCCAGCAACGAACCGCTCAAGATGTAACGATACGAACCGTCATCCACCAGAAACTTAATTGCCGTAACAATATCGGGACATTGCTGTACTTCGTCGAAAAAGACGAGCGTTTCACCCTTGATGAGCGGCACGGAGGTGATTGCCGATAGACGGAGCAGAATATCACCGCTGCTCTTTGCTCCCTTGAACAAATCCACCGCTTCGGGCATCTCGACGAAATTGACTTCAATGAAACTTTTAAACGTCTTACCGAACTGACGAATGGAATATGTCTTACCTATTTGTCGTGCTCCGGTAATAAGCAGGGCGTTACGGTTAGTTTCGTAGTAATTGCGAATGTAATCATCTATCTTTCTTTTTATCATAACCTATTCTTGTTTATTCGATTATTAAATGCAATAATCACACTATGCCTCTTTTCCATTGCAAATATAAAGGATATTTTTGGAAGAATCGCATAACCCATTAAAAATAAAAAGTTTATGCGATATGTTTGAGAACGAGGTAATGAGTTGGCAACAGTTCTGATTTCTACATACTTACAACATTTTACACAAAGGAATCTTGGATTCTCCTCACGATGTTTATATCCGTAGTTGCAGTAAGTATTTCCGCCATATACCACTTGTCAAGACCTAATGTTCAAAGGGATGATGATGCTCTGAAATATCGCTACATCAAGATGAAAGGCGATGCCTCGGCTGAACAGATAGCCACATTGGAGGACATCTTCGAACTTAACCGTGATAACCAAAAGATAGAGCAGATGCGTGAGGATGTGGAGACCTACGAAGAGGCAGTCCGCAAGCAAGCCGCCCTTGCCGAGCAAGCACGACTTAAAGAGCAGGCTGCAAAGGAACAAGAGACCAAAGCCAAGTCCATCAAGAACAAGCAGGACGATAGTAAGGTTAATCTGAATAACAAATCAAAACCCTGATTGTGATATGGCAACAGTAAAGATTAAGTTCCGACCATCAACGGTAGATGGCGGACAAGGTACAATTTTCTATCAAGTAATCCACAATCGTGTAGCCCGTCAGCAAAAGACGGGCTACCGTCTCTACGGCTATGAGTGGAACAATCACTTGTCGGAGGTGGTATTACCACGATTCAACGATGACAGAAAGCGTTATCTGTCGGAGATAAGCGATAAAATCCGAATGGATGTTAAGGCTCTTCAAAAGATTATTTCAGGATTTGAGCATAGCGGATGTGATTATACCGCTGATGATGTAATAGCCGAGTTCATAGCGGACAATCCCGAAAATTACCTCTTCTCATTTATGGAGGGTGTAATCTCCAATCTGAAAACATTGGGAAAGATACGCACTTCGGAAACATACGCTGCAACACTCAACAGTTTCAGACGCTTTCGGGAGGATAAGGATTTGGCATTGGATGATATGGATTCCGATATGATAATGGCATACGAAGCCTACTTGAAGCGTAGCGGAGTAAGCCCCAACAGTTCATCATTCTATATGCGTAATCTTCGGGCTGTGTATAATCGGGCAGTCGAAAAGGAATTGACCACCCAGCGACACCCGTTCAAGCACGTCTATACAGGTGTCGAGAAGACCGTAAAGCGAGCCGTGCCCCTCAAAGCGGTCAAACGTATTAAGGAGATGGATTTGTCGATGAATCCCACTCTTGACTTTGCCCGTGATATGTTTCTTTTCTCGTTCTACACTCGTGGTATGTCATTCGTAGATATGGCTTACCTACGAAAAAAGGATTTGAACGGCAATATTCTATCGTACCGCAGACGCAAGACAGGGCAACAGCTATTCATCAAATGGGAGAAGTGTATGCAGGAGATTGTGGAGAAGTATGATAATCCGCTGTCGCAATATCTATTACCCATCATCAAGCCGTTCAGTGAAATAGATGAACGCAAGCAATACATCTATACGGCACACAATATCAACCGCAGCCTGAAAGTCATCGGTAACCAGTTGGGATTGTCCGTTCCGCTTACGATGTATGTGAGCCGTCACGCTTGGGCAAGCATTGCCAAAAGCAAGAATGTTCCTATTTCGGTTATCAGCGAGGGAATGGGGCACGATTCAGAAGCGACAACACGCATCTATCTTGCATCATTGGACACAATGGCAATTGACAAGGCGAACAGTATGATTCTGAAATCTCTGTAAGTGAAGGATTGTTGAGCGAATTGTAAAGTCTCTTTGGAAGAGAGAACTTATCTCTTTGGAAGAGAAATGATTACCGCTGCAAAATTACACATTTTTCGGCAAATGGCACCAATTTACACTAAAAAATGTTACGCAAAATTCTGATTTTGTTCGGGCAAAAAGCGGATTGTTGAGCGAATAAGTTATGATTATTCACTAAACAGCAGATTTTCAACTGATATATGCTACATAAATATCTCTTCCAAAGAGAAGTGACCTATAATTTTGATTTATGCGCATTAAGAAATATTGTATAACGCTGATTTTCTTGCTGTTTGGTGTAGGTGTTGCGCATTCGCAAGAGAGCCACACGGAAATCTGTGTCGATTTTCGTGTGAACAGTACTGTCATAGATTCCGCATACTCGGACAATGCCATCCGTATGCAGGAAATCATCGGGTTCCTACGGAATATCCGTCAGGACAGTACAATCAACATCGTGGAAATATCCTTCTGTGGAGCGGCATCACCCGAAGGCAGTGACCAACTCAACCGCAGACTGGCACGAGGTCGCCTTACCGCACTCGAAAGACTTGTCCGCAAGGAGGTGGATATTCCCGACAGCCTCATTACCCGTAATGACAGCTACATTCCGTGGGATTATCTGAAATCACAGATTGAGGATTCGGAATTGATATATAAGGATGAAGTAATCGCCATATTGGAGGAGGAATCCTTATTGGTGGATTATCATCATCCGAATACCCATATTGACAACCGTATCGTAAAGCTGAAGCAGTTGGATAACGGTAAGGTATGGCAACAGATGCACAAGCTCTTCTTCGAGCGTATGCGAAATGCCAGTGCCGTATTCGTAACATACAAACAGGAACTTCCACCCGTTCAGGAGCCTGTAATTGTACCCGATACCATTAAGGTTGAACCAATCGTTGAAGCCATTGAAATCGTGCCCGACACTACTGCAATTGTAGCCCCCGTTGTTCCCGATGTGGAGGAATGGACTCATAAACTACATATCAAGACCAATGCCATCGGCTTGGGAATGGGCATTGCCAATGTTGCAGCAGAAATCGACTTGGCAAAGCACTGGTCGTTCACATTGCCCGTTTATTATTCGGCTTGGGACTATTTCAAGACCACCATCAAGTTCAGAACATTCAGCGTACAGCCCGAGTTCCGCTATTGGCTATCGGAAAACAACGACGGCTTCTTTGCAGGTGCACATTTCGGGCTGGCTTATTACAACTTCGCCTTTGACGGTGACTACCGCTATCAAGACCACAACCGTGAAACACCGTCCATCGGTGGTGGTGTGAGTGTCGGCTATCGCTTACCTGTCAGCAGAAACAACCGTTGGTGGGTGGAGTTCTCACTCGGTGCGGGTGTCTATTCCCGTTATTATGACAAGTTCCACAACACACCGAATACAAAGGACGGTTTGATGATTGAGAGCATCAAGAAGACCTATTGGGGTATAGACCAAGCTGCGGTATCGTTCTCATATTCGTTTGACCTAAAGAAGAAAGGAGGCAAGCGATGAGAAAGATTCTGTACCTTATTATATGTATGCCTCTGTTGCTTCTCTCAGCCTGTGATGTTCACGAATGGCCAGAAACACCGGAGTTCGTAAAAATGCATCTACGCCTCAATTATGAAACGGATATGACCAAGTGGGAACATCTGTACGATGGAGCATCGGTCATCGAGCAGGGTTTGGGTGATACATACGACAACCATCAGGATTACGGTAAGATACGCTACATCGTCCGTACCTATCCCGTATCGGAGAAACAACGCACGATGCAGGACTATGTACAGGAGTTCGTATTCACAAAGGATATTGCCGAAGGTTACGACCACGAAGTGACGCTTGATGTACTGCCGGGCAACTACAATGTAATGGTGTGGTCTGATTTGGTGAAGACAAGCGGTGATACCCATTCCCACAATGCCGACAACTTCGCAGAGATTATGTTGCAGGGCGACCACAAGGGAAATACCAACCATCGTGACGCTTTCAGAGGCACGAACAATATTTCACTCGTAGCAGATATTATGGAGCGTCTGCCCGACACGCTTAATGTGGCGATGCAACGACCTCTTGCCAAGTTCGAGTTCGTGACGAACGATGTTGAAGAGTTCATCGACAAGGAATCAGTCCGTGTCGCCTCCAAAGCCAACGGCAACAAGTCGGCATCGGCAGATGACACCCCGACAAGAGCCGTAAATATAGAGGATTACAAGGTGGTGTTCTACTATGTGGGATTTATGCCACACGCATACAGCATGTACACCGATAAGCCTGTAGATTCATCTACGGGAGTGATGTTCGAGTCAACCTTGAAGAAACTGTCAGATTCGGAAGCCTCAATGGGATTTGACTATGTGTTTGTGAACGGTAAGAAATCGGCAGTGACGGTGCAGATAGGCATTTACGACAATGAGGGTACACAACTCTCCTTGACCGAGCCGATAGAAGTGCCGTTGAAGCGAAGCCACCATACCATCATGACGGGTATGTTCCTGATGTCGGAAGCATCGGGAGGTGTAACCATCAATCCCGATTTTGACGGAGACCATAACCTGATTTTCCCCTAACAGCAAAGAACAATGAAGAATCTACTGCATAACATACAGATATTGATGATGCTTGCCCTTATGGTGGGTGGCATACAGTCCTGTTCCGATGACTTACATGATGTGGGCGATGTGGAAGTAAACTTTACCGCAATGCTACCGACCGACACCCGTACACGCTCTTTCGGCAAAGCTGAACAGGTGAATACCCTTGTGGTGGGTATTTTCAAAAAGGGTTTTTCCGATGAACATACCAACAGCGGAGGAAGTTGGAGTTATTATGAAATAGACCGCAAGTTTTTTCCTATAAGTGGTACTTCAATAGATGTAAGCCTCTCATTGGCTCAGAATCAGACATACAGCTTTGTCTTTTGGGCGTATGACAGCAGTCAGAACATCTACGACATAGATGATCTGACCGCTATCAAGATGAACACTCTGCCAAATCCGATAACATTCTCCGAGGCAGAAGCATCGGATGCATTCTTTGCGACCGAAGAAGATATTACCGTAACGGGAAGCAGCAGTTACTCCATTGAACTTGTCCGCCCGTTGGCTCAAATCAATGTAGGAACTACGGGAAAAGTGATGCAAGCATCATTTACGGCAAAGTCAGCTCCCGACACCTTCCACTCGTTCACCAATACCGTAAGCGGAGAGACCGATTTCACTTGGAATTTCAGCGACACCACCACCGAAACATTCTCGGCTGATGGCACAGCATATAATTACCTCGCTATGGGCTATCTGTTTGCTCCGACAACAGCGATGCAGATTGCAGCGGAATTGACATTGACAGATGGAGAAAAGAGCAAGACTGTGAAATTTCCACAAGTGGAGATTGAAGCCAACCAACGGAGCAACATAGCAGGAGGATTTACAGCAGAATGAGAGATTTTCAAAATATGTATAACCCTAATAACGAGTTAAAAAGCCAAACAAAAGACAGAAAGCCAACTAACAGCCACAAAGGTAAGGAACAGTTCCAAGACCTTTCATCCTGCAACTTGCAGGATACGACAGATTGATGATAAATCCCCGTTCCGCCAATGCGGAATAATTCTCGACAATGGCTTAGGCATTCCGAGTGGATGTGGAAGACATTCGCTAACAAGAAATTAAAGTAAAACTATTTGTATAACAATTAAAATTTTCAGAAATGAACAAGAAATTATTCTTAGGTATGTTCGCAGCAGCAGGTATGTTGCTGGCAACATCGTGTTCGAATGACGAACTGGATGCAGTTCAGTCAGGAAATGAGGCTCAGGTTACTTTTAACTTGGGTACTGAAGGTGCTATCGCTACCCGTGCTATCAGTGATGGTTTGAGTGCAAAGAAGTTGGTTTGTGCCGTTTATGATGCAAACAATACTTTGCTTGATAAGGTTGTTATTAATAATAAGGAGCCTAATGAATACGGTCAGTTTGTAACTACTGAAGCATTTCAAGGTGGACGTACAGACCAAATCAAAGTAACTTTGGCTAAAGGTCAGGAATACACGATGGTTTTCTGGGCACAGCATAAAGATTGTGATGCTTATAATACCAATGACTTGACAGCCGTTACAGTGGATTATACAAACGGTGCCGATGGTGAAGCGGCAACAGGCGACATCAACAATGACGATACTCGTGATGCATTCTTTGCTGCTGAAACCTTTAAGGTTGAAGGAAATAAGGAGATTAACGTTACCTTGAAGCGTCCTTTTGCACAAATCAATGTGGGTGTAACTGCTGAGGATTGGGAAGCAGCCTTTGTATCAGGCATTGAAATCGAAAAATCTGCCGTTGTCATCAAGAATGCTGCAACTTCCATCAACTTGCTTACTGGTGAGGTAAGTGGTTCTACTGAAGTTAACTATGCTTTGAACGCTATTCCTAACGACCCGGCAATCTTGAAAGTGGATGCTGATGGCGATGGTGAAGATGAAGATTACAACTGGCTTTCTATGAGCTACATCCTCGTTGCTGACGCTACAACAACCGATGCTAATAATACAGGTGTATTGGGCGATGAGAGAACGACATTGGAAGGTCTTCAATACACATTCACTCCTAATAGCGGTAGTCCTATCGAGTTCAAGGAAGGTCTTGCAGGTGCACCTGTGCAACGTAACTGGAGAACAAACATTCTCGGTAAGATTTTGACTGGCGATATTCAGTTCAACATCACTATCGACAATAAGTTTGAAGATGATTATATCTATCCTGATGGAACTGCTGAGCAGGAATTGGAATTCGCAGCTACATTCGGTGGTACATTTAATATGAATAAAGATATTGATTTAACAGGAGAATATTTAGAAGCAAAAGCAGATTTCATTCTTAATATGAACAACAATAAACTCACAGTTGGTAAGGATGAGAGTTCATATGGATTTGTAGTTTCTAATGGTACTACCACTATTAATGATGCAAATATTGTGACAACAGGTGCTGGTATAAAAGTATCTGGTGGTGCTGATATTGTATTTAATAGCGGTGAGGTTCAAGTGAATGCCAATACAAATTCTGGTTCAAGATATGTTTTTTATACACACGGTGAAGGTACTACTACGATAATAAATGGCGGTTCTTTCTCATTTACAAATAAAACTCGAAGAATGGTATATATTTGCGCAGACCAGAATGCTATTGTATATGTGAAAGGTGGTGAATTTGGTGAACCTAGTACACACGCAAAAAAACCAGCCCCCATTTACACTGCAAATGGAGGACAAGTCATCATCACCGGTGGTACATTCGGTTTTGACCCAAGTAAATGGGTAGCTAATGGATATAGCGTGATTAAGGATGGTGCTAAATATATTGTTGTGGAAGGAACTTGGGCAGAAGGAACCAAAGCTATTGTATCTTCAAATCTGTCTTCTGTTGAGCAGGGTGGTGTATTCGTTGTAGCTGAAGATATTGAGGTTACTAAGGATAACATCATTCAAGCCATCGGATCAACTTCAGACATCACTATTCACGGAAATGGCAAGACTATCAATTCTGTGGCAAATTCAGCAGATGATTTTAATTGGGATGAAACAGGAAGAATTTCTACTCTATCTACAATACTCTCTTCTGCAAAAGGCAGCAATGCAACAGTTACAGTGAATGATTTGAATTTCACAGGAGAGATGCAGGCTATTTCATTAGGTCACTATGTTGATGCAAGTTCTAACTGGTATAACACGGTGTTGAATAATGTCAATGTAATTGATACAAAGGTAGTTTCATTCTCTGCTGGTATTTCTCCTGCTGTTGCAATATATGGTACAGCTAAACTGAATAATTGTAATATTAAGGGAACTACGTTGTCTCCTTATGATACAGACCCGAAGTGGCCTGTATATGACCTTGCAACAGTAAACTATTCTGATGTTACTATTAATGGTGGTGAGATGGGGTCTATTTATATGTGGAATCAGGCAACTGTGACAGTTACAGAACAAGCAAAAGTTGGAACCATCGTCATTAGAGGCAATATGAATGCCTCAAAATATGGTTTGACAATCAAGGCTGGTGCTACTGTAAACACTATCGACCTCTCAGCAATTACAAATAAGGAAAAAGTAAACATTACTATTGAAGAGGGTGCTACTGTTTCTTCAATTGTTGCTAATGGCACAACTTATGAATCAATTGAGGATTTTAAGAATGCTCAATAATAACACTATCATTCATTTGATAGATATTTACATATAAACATTAGTAATAGAGACCTTGCCGTTCGTGAGAATAGCAAGGTCTCATTTTCGATTCGTAACTCAACAACTCATTTGAGGTGATATTTGTTGTCCCATACTTTGGAATGATATAAGCAGACTTATCCCATTTTCTTTTCGTTGGCATAAACTCTCCAACACCGTTTGCCTTATCCTGCTTGCCTCATAGGTGTTCAGCCTAAATGCAAGGGCAATAATCACTTCAAGATTGTAGAATGTCGCCCAACTGATGGGAGTGGCTAAATCACATCGTTGGGTTGTTGTAGTGGATAGTGTGGGGCAGTAGAAATTTAGTGGGGATTCTCGTTTCCTATTCTCGCCCGAATTTCCG
>ERZ779855.1692-NODE-1692-length-14049-cov-4.389810_pt1 | contig 14049 bp, 13 predicted proteins | sample MGYA00511370_ERZ779855 | MGnify/ENA primary metagenome ERZ779855 (study PRJEB29588, sample SAMEA1967319) | human gut metagenome | biome: human gut; feature: human-associated habitat; material: faeces | place: Denmark | collected 2008/2010 ...
CTTCGCGATGTCCATGATGAAGAGAACGAGAAGGATTGAGAGGGGGCACGATGATGTTTCGAGATGAGATGAAGAAAGCAGCGGAGGCCTTCGGCCTGACGTTGAGTGAGACGCAGCTCGCGCAGTTCACGCGCTACTATGAGCTGCTGGTGGAGTGGAACGAGAAAATGAATCTCACTGCCATCACGGAAGCGCATGAGGTGGCGGTCAAGCACATGATCGATTCGCTCTCGGCCTACGACCCGGCGCTGTTCAACGGGACGGTATCGATAATCGATGTCGGTACAGGCGCGGGCTTTCCGGGCTTGCCGCTCAAGATTTTCTGCCCTGATGCCAAGCTGACGCTCATGGATTCCCTGAACAAGCGCGTCAATTTCCTGCAGACCGTCGTCGACGAGCTCGGCCTCGAAGGCGTTTCCTGCGTCCACGCGAGGGCAGAGGAGGGAGCACGCATGAAGCAGTACCGCGAGCAGTTTGACCTCGCCGTCTCGCGCGCCGTCGCAAGGCTGCCCATCCTCTGCGAATACTGCCTGCCTTTTGTCAAGCGCGGCGGCCACTTTCTCGCGCTCAAGGGCAGAGCGTACGCCGAGGAAGTCGAAGAAGCAGCCAAGGCCATCAAGGTCATGGGCGGCAGCAAGACGGAGATGCGCGAAGTCCATCTGCCCGGCCTCGATGACAAGCGCGCCATCATCACCGTGACGAAGACCATGCCGACGCCCAAAGTCTATCCGCGCAAGGCCGGCACTCCGGCAAAGAACCCGCTTTGATTTTTGATGGAATGCAAATGGGCATGTTTCACGTGAAACATGCCCATTCTGTCTCTTGGGGAGGAGAGGATTGATATTGAAACTTTCCTACACCGTAGATGCTGCTCATGACGGCAGGGAAATCCGTCAGCTCGCATCGTCCACACTGGGGCTATCGGCGAAGCTCTGGAAACACATCAAGTGGAATGGCACGATCCTTGTCAACGGGAAGGCTATCCGCAATGTCCGCCTGTGCGTCAAGGCAGGGGATGAGCTGATGCTGACGGTTTCCGTCAAGAATATCGGCAGGGGAGGAGCTGACTCTGCTCTGGCAGGAGGCGTCGCCCGTCGTGCCAGTCGACCTGCCGCTCGATGTACTCTACGAGGACGAGGCCTTCCTGATCGTCAATAAGCCTGCCGCGATGATCGTTCATCCGACGCATCGTGAAGCGCGCGACACGCTCGTCCATGCGGTGGCCGGCTATTTCCGGCGCAGGGGAGAGGCAGCTGGCATCCATCCGCTCTACCGCCTTGACCGAGACACGACGGGCATTGTCGTCCTCGCGAAATCCGCGCGCATCCAGCACGCGATGACGCAGCGTCACGGCCAGATCTACCGCGAGTACTTGGCACTGGCGCGAGGGCATCTGGATCGTTCGAGTGGCCGGATCGACATGCCCATCGGCCGCGACACGAGCAAGGCAAATCACTGGCAGGTGCGCGCAGATGGGAAGCGCGCCCTGACGGAGTACGAGGTCAGGGCATCGTGCCCCGCATATTCTTTGCTCAAGATTCACTTGCTGACCGGCCGCACCCACCAGATCCGCGTCCATTTTTTCGCCCTAGGCCATCCCCTTTTAGGCGACGCAGCTTACGGCGGCCCTTGTGATAGGATGAAGCGGCAGGCCTTGCACGCCTGGCGCGTGCGCTTCTGCCACCCTCTTACCGGCAAAGAGATTCAAGTACAAGCCCCCGTCCCCCAAGACATACGCCGCCTCATCGGCCCCGATATTGTTTCACGTGAAACACCGTTCTTTTTATATTGGTGAGCATGACTCGTTACAAAAAATGTGTTTATACCTTGTTAGTTCCCTACAAAAAATGTAAAATAAAGGCAGATATTCGTTACAAAAAATGTAAAACTGGATGGAGGGAATCGGATGGAACGCGCATTGATGAAGGATTTGCGCCGATGGCAGGCATCTCCGCGGCGGAAGCCGCTCGTCCTGAAGGGGGCCCGGCAGGTCGGCAAGACATGGCTCATGAAGGAATTTGGCAGGCAGTGCTACGCAAAGACAGCCTATGTCAATTTTGACAAGAATCCGCGGATGAAGCAGGTATTCGACCAGGACTTTGACATCGAGCGAATACTGATGGCCATCAATCTGGAGACGGGCGTACGGGTGACCCCGCATGATACCCTGATTATCCTCGACGAAGTACAGGAAGCGCCGCGGGCCATCTCGGCCCTCAAGTATTTCTGCGAAGATGCGCCGGACTATCACATCATAGCAGCAGGCTCACAGCTCGGTGTGGCAATCCATGCGGGAATCTCATTTCCTGTCGGGAAGGTCAGCACGATGCAGCTCTATCCGCTTTCTTTCTATGAATTCCTGCATGCCGTAGGAGAAGAGGGGCTCGCTCGTGTCTTAGATAACAAGAATACAGAGATGATGGCGCTGTTCCACGACCGCTTCACGACATGGCTCAAGAATTATTATTTCATCGGCGGCATGCCCGAAGCTGTGCAGGCCTTCGCCGAGCATCGCGACTATGCAGAGGTGCGCACGATCCAGCAGGATTTGCTGGCCATGTACGAGGCGGATTTCGGCAAGCACATCGAGCCGCGCGAACTGCCTCGCGTGCGGATAATCTGGAACGCCATCCCTGTGCAGTTGGCGAAAGAGAACCGGAAATTCTTCTTCGGTCAGGTCAAAAGAGGAGCCCGTGCCAAGGATTTCGAGATGGCCGCACAATGGCTGATTGACTGCGGCCTGATTGCCCGGGTATATCGCGTGGCGAAGCCGGCCATCCCGCTCAAGGCATATCTGGAAGAGAATGCCTATAAGTTGTTCTTCCTGGATATCGGCCTGCTCGGTGCAAGCAGCGAACTCGACGCACGCACACTCTTGGAAGGGAATCGCGTCTTCATCGAGTTCAAGGGGGCACTGACGGAACAGTACGTCTGCCAGCAGCTGCTCTCTGACTCATCCTGTGAGCCGTATTACTACACCTCTGAGAGTGGCAGATACGAGATCGACTTCATGATCCAGCAAAGCGGCAGTGTCATCCCCGTTGAAGTGAAAGCAGAGCGCAACGTCCATGCCAAGAGCCTGCGCGCATACTACAGCAAATACCATCCCGAGAAAACCATCCGGTTGTCCATGAACGATTACCGCCAAGACGAGTGGGTCGAGAACATTCCGCTCTTCGCCGTGCACGCATTCTTCTGAGTGTTTCACGTGAAACAGTGATAAAATACTAGCTATGCTTTTTATAATAGAGAATGAAAAAGGCATGTGGACGATGAAGACGCTTGAAGAATATATCAGGGCAGTTCAAAACTGCGCATTGAGGCGGATTAGTTCGCTATTATAAAACGAGGGAATATTTCATATGAAATATTCCCTCGTTTGTTTCGTCTATTCGATTACTTCAAATAGAATCTCAGCTGTCAGGCAGCCGAGTGCCTTGAAGATAAGATTCTGTTATGACAGATGATGATATTGCCTGCTCAGTTCATTTCTTTTAAAGCAAGGGCCGTATACTGATCGGTAATCAGTACATTCACATAACCGGCTTTGAGCGCTGCATGGATGGCCCGGAGCTTTTCTTTGCCACCGGCAACTAGGATACGCGTTTCCTTTTTTTGAAATTCGTCAAGCTGTATGCCGACAGTGCGGTTGTTGAGTTCTTCATCTACGATTTTTCCATTATCATCATAAAATCGAGAGCAAAAATCACCGGCAGCTTTCTGACTAAGGAGTTCGCGATCATTTTCGTTGATGTAATATCCGAGATGGAACAGAATGGATTCATCTGATGCTGGACCCACTGTTACAACAGCGATATTAGCTCGTCTTCCCATGTCGAGGATGTTCTTTACATATTTATCCTGTTCGACCAAGCGTTTTACTTCAGTATTGTCGAACATGACAGGGATGGGTAAGAATATTCCTGTAGTAGAGAAAGCTTTAGCAACAAGAGTAATGATTTCATGTGCATATGTATTGAGCTTCGAGTAACTGATACCACCTTTTAGCTGTACAACCTGTACTTTTTTGACAGGTTTTGACTTTAGATGCAAGGCCATTTGATAGAGCGAGGATCCCCAGCCCATGCCGATGATATCATTATCTTTGACAATTTCATATAAATATTCGGCGGCTTTCAGCCCAATTGCCTTTTTGATTTCATCGTTTTTATTGAGAGGAACGTTAGCAATCCTTACAGTCTTCAAATTGTATTTTTTACACAGTTCATCTGCCAAAGAAAGGCCTCGTTCGGTAGGATCGATAATCCTTATCTGTACAAAGCCATGCTCTTTGGCGTATTGCAATAATCTCGAGACAGAGGGCCTTGAGATTCCTAGTTCGTTGGCTATTTTCTGCTGGCTCATATCGGATTCATAATACAATTTTGCAACATTGATGCTCAATTGGTCCTTATCCTGCTCCATGTCATCATCTCCTCGTATATCGTTAGCTGTACTGCCAAGCTCATCATCTATTATATATCGGATGCATCCAAAGGTTCAAATTTATATAGTGCTCACAAAAAAAGACTCTCCGAGGGGGACGGAGAGTCTTCTTGTTATGCGTTAAGCAGTTTTACCACATCATCTTTTTCCGGATACGATTTTTGTGTGCCACGTTTTGTGACGCTGAGTGCAGCGAATGCACTCGCTGTCTTCATGGATGCGAGGATATCGCCGGATTGTACATAGCAGCAAGCAAAGCATCCAATATAGGCGTCTCCAGCACCAGACGTATCGATGGCATTGACTTTGAATGGCTTTACGAGATGCTTTCCTTCTTTGTCGATCCACATGGATCCATGAGAACCCATGGTGACGATGACATTTTTCAGGCCTCGATTGACAAGACTCTTAGCTGCGGCTTCCACCTCATCGAGTGTCGAGACTGGCATCTCTGTCAAGATGGCTAACTCTGTTTCGTTTGGCATGAAGAAGTCACATTGGCAGGCTTTATCTATACGTAGTTCCTTTGTTGCTGGTGCAGGATTTAATAACACTGGGATTCCGTGCCTTTTACCAAAGTCGATAGCGTAATATACGGTTTCCAGAGAAATCTCTAACTGCAGGATGATCAGCTGGCAGTTCTTGAGATCTTCTTCAGCGTCATCGATGTCTTTGGGTAGCAGGTATTTATTGGCTCCTTTAATAATCAGGATGCTGTTCTGTCCGCTTTTGTCTACGAAAATCGGTGCAACGCCGCTAGATACACCCTGGACTTTTTGAACGTATTTTGTATCAATGCCAGCTTTCTTGAAATTGGCGATGGTATTATCTGCGAAAACGTCATCACCAACTTTTGTCATCATCAATACATCGGCACCGTATTTTGCAGCTGCAACTGCCTGATTGGCTCCTTTTCCGCCGCAGCCCATGGAAAAATCAGGTGCTTCCAGTGTTTCGCCCAGTACAGGCATGCGTGTGATATATGAAGTCAGGTCAACCATATTCGACCCGATTACAGCTATTTTCATGGGGAATACTTCCTTTCGCAATGATGTTATTTCAGGCCCGTCAGAACTGTGAAGGTCTTCTTTTCATTGGGTTTCAAGTAGAGAAGCGTACCAGCTTTCTTAGCTGCGAGGAATCCTTCCGGATGGCAAGTAGCAGGCAGGACAAAGGCTGCTACCTGAAGGTCGTCGTTCTTCATGATCCAGCGGGTAGCACTGGTGAAGTCTTTTGTGGAGAAATCCGTACGGAAGCCGTATCCTTTAGGGGAATCAATCTCTACCGTGACATCTGGGGCGTACTGGTCGATATGGTCTGCCATAAAGACAATCTCAGGATCGTACATGTCAGGCTGGTCAAGAACCTCTAAGCTGCGGCCTTCTTTCTGCAACTTTTTAATTTCTTCATTGTATGCAAGCCATTTTTCAGTTGGATGAACATGCGAGGGGATGGATTCGCGCAGTTTAAATGCTGTAGCAGGGATGTTAGAGGAAATGCGTCCCTGATCAACGTAGGCGTAGTTCATATGGCACATGTACTGCAAAGGCATTTCTGTACATGTGAGGTTCGTGACTTCCATGTGGATAGTAAAGCGAGTGGCATCTTTTTTCAGGGAGACACTTGGCTGCGCGATATAATGATAACTGAAGCCTTGGCAGTATTCATATTTGCTGACGAGCGAAACTGAGTCATCGCTTATCTCAAGCCATGCTTCATCCATCTTAGCACAAGAGAACTCACCATGCATTGGATGTGTATCTTCAGGTCCTGGGCAGCCATTAGCTAATAATCCGGAATGGAAAGCAAAACAGCCGTACGTATCAACAATGCATGTGGCAGGTTTTGGCTCTTTGAAAATATTCTTGAGACGCAAACTGATGCCATTGAATTCAGCATCCCAGATGATTTGTCCCATATAAGGAAGCAATTCTACGTATCCCTTGGAGTTAGCAATCTTTACGGATTCAATTCCAGATGGATAGCGGAATAACGTGACTTTGAAGTCATCATTCTCGATTATATCTGTATGATTTTCTTTAAAATAAGATTTATTCAGATAAATTTTACTAGAAATAGACATGAAAATGACCTCCTAAGTGAATCCATTGCGAATCAATCTACAAGCATGGAATTTCTTTATGCAGGTGCTGTGCACAGTCTTATGCTTCTTTTGCCTCTGCACGATACTTCTGGAAGAAGTAGATGCCGACATAGAGGAAGCAGAAGAAGTTGACAATGAACGAGAACTGCATGGATCCGGTTATATCAGAGACATAACCTTGGATTGCCGGAACGATGGCACCGCCAATGATGGACATGACCAGGACAGCGCCAGCCGTAGCTGTGTACTTTTTATCGACAGTTTTGAGCGTTTCACCGTATATTGTAGCCCAGCAGGGACCCATCAGGATACTGATAGCGACGGCAGCATAGACAGCAGTGAAGCTTGGAATAAAGGAAACATAGAGGACTAGGAGACAACCAATAACGGAGTAGGTAACGAGTACTTTGTTGGTGGAGAAACGAGCGAGAAGGAAATTGGCGATAAACTTGCCAACAAAGAAGCAAGCATAGCTGATGACCATAAAGTTGGCTGCCATGCGCTCATTGATGGAGGCATCCATTGTCAGAGCCAGGCGGATGGTGAAGGACCAAACTGCTACTTGCATGCCGACATAAAGGAATTCTGCCGCGATACCTTTCTTGAATTTGTGGTTGCCAACAAGATAACGCAACGTTTCGCCGATACTGGGATCTTCTGCCTTTGGTGTATCTTTAGGTGCGACTGGTTTACAAGATGGATATTTCGTCAAGGCAAAGAGAAGAAGAACAGCCAAGAGCACGATGATTAAGACACGATATGGTTCCAAGGTGTTCATCAGCATGTCGAGACGGTAAGCATGAGCTTCTTCTGCCGTCATGCTGGCAATCTGCGCAGCCATGCTCTGTCCATCTTCAAAAATCAGATACTTGCCAAGCAGGATGCCTGCAGCCGCACCGATGGGGTAGAATGTCTGACTGATGTTCAGACGCAAGGTTGAATATTTCTCAGGTCCAAGCATGGTACTGTAAGTGTTCGAAGCAGTTTCTAGGAAGCCAAGGCCGATAGCGATGGCAAATACAGCTGCAAGGAACATCGTGTAAGTGGCCATGTGAGATGCAGGGAAGAAGAGTGAGCAGCCGACAATATAGAAAATCAAACCGCAGAGAATCGCTGTTTTATAGGTAGTCTTCTTGATGACCATCGACGCTGGAATGGAAATCAAGAAATATCCGCCATAGAAGGCACTCTGTACCAATGCACTGGCGAAGTCGCTTAAATCAAAGACACTCTTGAACTGCGTAATCAATACATCGTTCAAGCTTGCTGCTGCTCCCCATAAGGGGAACAGGCAGGAAAGAAGAATGAACTGAAAAATTGGGGTCTTGTTGAGATAGCCATTATCATATTGGATCCATTTTGCCATGTTCTCTTTCCTCCTATTCTGATTTCATGATGGATTCCGGGGATTAGCCCTGCATGATATCGATACCGTGGCTGGTGCCGATACGGTTGGCACCGGCGGCTACCATGGCTTCGGCTTCTTTGCGGTCGCGGACGCCGCCAGATGCCTTGACACCCATATCAGGACCGACGGTCTTGCGCATAAGCTTGACATCTTCAATGGTGGCGCCGCCTTTGGAGAATCCCGTCGAGGTCTTGACAAAATCAGCGCCTGCCTTCTTGGCGAGTTCACAAGCCTTCACTTTCTCTGTATCCGTCAACAGGCAGGCTTCGATAATAACTTTCGTTGTTTTACCCTGTGCTGCCTCTACAACTGCACGAATGTCATTTTCTACATAATCATATTCTCCATCCTTAAGGAAGCCAGTCGGGATGACCATATCAACTTCATCAGCACCGTCAGCGATAGCCTGTTTCGTCTCAAAGGCTTTGACAGAAGTCGGTGTAGCTCCTTCTGGGAAGCCGATGACCGTGACGACGTTGACATCAGAGTCAGCGAGTTCTTTGTGGGCATAAGAAACCCAGATTGGGCTGATGCAGATAGAAGCGAAGTGATACTGTTTTGCCTCAGAGAGAATCTTGTCGATATCTTTCTTTTGAGCATCTGGCTGGAGATATGTGTGATCAATGAATTTAGCGAGTTCCATTTTTATCCTCCTGTAAATCAATTGTTATTGTTCCGACATGATTTATCATACCACTTGTTAGAACAAATGTAAAGATAAAAATGAACAAAATTTACAACGACATATTCCGTGACAATCTTGTCCGCAAGGTGCGGAGCGAGGTTTTCTTTAGTACAGACAAAAATCCCGGCGCATGAGCAGTACGCCGGGATTTTTGCTGTGTATTATATCTTAGGAGAGCTTTGCGCTTCTTGAAAGAAGCTGCTAACGAAAGCCTATAGATAATATAGCATATATGAGAATGAATATCAATAGTAATCTTGTTTTTTATGGGAAAATATCCTCGGCTACCCGGATTCTGCACGGTTCCCGAACACGAAAAAGGCTGCCGGACTTGCGGCAGCCTTTTGCTGTATATGAGGAAGAAGCAGGATGGGAGTGTGGTAAGCCAGGGAGCGGCGGCGTGTTACTTCTGCGAGTAGAAGCCGGATGGCTGTCCCGAGAGATTGACGAGGATGTTCTTCATCTGCGTGTAGTGCTCAAGGATGACTTTGTGCGTCTCGCGTCCGATACCGGACTGCTTGTAGCCGCCGAACGGCGAGCCTTCGGGAATCTGGTTGTAGGTGTTGACCCAGACGCGGCCCGTCTCGATGGCGTTGGCGACACAGAAGGCGCGGTTGATATCCTGTGTCCAGACAGCGCCGCCAAGGCCGTAATCGCTGTCATTGGCCATCTTGATCACTTCTTCTTCTGTCTTGAATTTGATGACAACGGCGACGGGGCCGAAGATCTCTTCACGAGCAACGCGCATATCGTTCGTAACATCGGTGATGAGTGTCGGCTTCATGAAGATGCCGTTTTTGAGCGCACCGTCAGTTGCCTGTTCACCGCCGCAGGCGATGGTCGCACCTTCTTTTTTCGCGAGTTCGACATAGGAGAGAACCTTATCGAGCTGGGCTTTATAGATTGTCGCACCGAGCTGCGTGTCTTCCTCCCACGGCAGGCCAATCTTGACTTTATTGAAGCGGTTGACGAGCTCTGCCACAAATTCGTCATAGATATCCTCCTGGACGAAGATGCGAGAACCCGCGCAGCAGACCTGTCCCTGATTGAAGAGGATGCCGAGCTGGGCACCATCATAAGCTTGTTCGAGGTTGCAGTCCGCGAAGAAGATGTTCGCGGATTTGCCGCCGAGCTCGAGCGTAGCCGGGATGAGTTTTTCGGCCGCAGCTTTGGCAACGGAAAGACCGACTTCCGTTGAGCCTGTGAATGCCAGTTTGCAGAAGCCCTTGTGGTCGAGCATGTACTGACCGGCTTTCGAGCCTGCGCCCGTGATGACGTTGAAGACACCTGGCGGCAGGATATCCTTGATGAGATCGGCAAAGTACAGCACGGAAAGAGAGGTTGTCTTTGACGGTTTCAGGACCGTGCAGCAGCCGCTTGCGAGTACTGGTGCGAGTTTCCACGCTGCCATGAGGAACGGGAAGTTCCACGGTACGATCTGGCCGACCACGCCAATCGGCTCACGCAGGATGATGCTCATGGTCGTATTGTCTAGCATCGTGGCGGAGCCTTCCCCGGCGAGGATGCAGCCGGCAAAGTAACGGAAATGAGCAGCGGAAAGCGGCACATCGATATTCTTTGTCTCGCGGATGGGCTTGCCATTGTCGAGCGTCTCGATGAGAGCCAGTTCGTCTGTATGCGCATCGATGATGTCGGCGATCTTGTTGAGAAGGGTGGCACGCTCCTTGACCGTGGTCTTTTTCCACGTGGCAAAGGCTTTCCAGGCTGCGTCTACGGCAGCATCGACATCCTGCGACGTGGCTTCTGCACAGCTGGCAAGTTTGTCACCAGTCGCAGGGCAAAAAGAATCAAATGTCTTGCCATCGGCTGACGGACGCCAGGCTCCGTCGATGAAAAGGCCATACTGACGGTTCAGTTTCGTAACTGGAATCATGCGAATCCCTCCTATATATCTGGATTGAAAAGTAAATCTTCTTTATGTAAAAGCCTTGGGCTTTACATGCACTACGACGCTTGTTTCTCGGCTCCGGCATCTTTTGCTTCCGGAGCATTCTTTATGGATTCGGGCAGGCCTTGCAATTCAGGACGCGTGATCAGGCGGCCAAGGCGTGTCCCGGAAAGATAATTGAAAATCCATTTAAACGTGACGGAGATATTGGCATGGAACCCCGCTTTCGTGAGCAGATGAATCCAGAGCCAGGCCGCCCAGGCGAGAAAACCACGGCCGCGCAGAGGGCCTGCTTCCATGACGGCTTCACTGTTGCCGATGATGGCCATGACGCCGTTGCTCTTGTAATGGAGATGTTCCATCTCTTCTCCGCGTACATCGTGCAGGATGTTCTTGGCGGCGAGCTCTCCTTCAGCCAGTGCAACAGGCGCAAGCGTCGGCAGAGGACGCTGTTCACCGGGAGGCGTGTAGCTTGAGCAGTCCCCGATAGCAAAGATATCCTGTGTGCCCGGAACGCGAATCGTATCATCGATGAGCAGGCGCTTGCCGCGGTCTTTTTCACAGGCAAAGCTGCTGAGACAGTCTACAGGGCGTACACCTGCCGACCAGACAACTGTTTTCGTCTTGAGCGTGGCGCACGGCGCATCTTTTGGAGCATGCATCGGGCGATAGAAGAGATTCTCTCCGTCGTAGCCCGTCACGAGCATGGAACACTGTACGTCAATTCGCTTTTTCTGCAGGACCTTGAGCGTCTCTGCGCGGAGCTTTTCGGACATCATGCCGAGCACGCATGCGTCGGCGCCAATCAGATGGATGCTGACTTCATCAAAGTCAATATGATGGAACTCTTTCTGCAGGACGTCGTAAACGAGTTCGGATACACCGCCTGCACCTTCCACACCAATCGGTCCGGCGCCGACAAAGACAAAGGTCAGCAGAGCCTTGCGCTTTTCAGGGTCTGTCTCAGCAGAAGCTTCCTCAAAGACACTTAAAAGATGGCTGCGGATGCGGATCGCGTCCTGCAGGGTCTTTAATGGGAATGCGTTGCGTTCTACTTCTTCATTGCCGAAGAAATTTGGCGTCGAGCCAAGAGCGATGATGAGATAGTCGTAGGGAACATCCCCGTGACTCGTCTTGACGATCTTTTCGTTTGGCTGGATGCCACGGACTTCTGCCAAAAGGAAATCAACGTTAGCTGCTTTTTTGAAGAAACCGCGAATGGGGTAGACGACCTCATCCGTCGAGAGCATCGATGTCGCTACCTGATAAAGGAGCGGCTGGAAGACCTGGTAGTTGTTGTGATCGATGATCAGCACATCCATCGGCTGATTGGCCAGTTTCTGCGCCGCTTTGATGCCGCCGATTCCCCCGCCGAGGATGACGACACGTGGCCGTTCTTTCATGTCCGATCCCGCCTTTCCATTCAAGGATGAAGAGAATACGCTTGTGTAGAGGAAAAACCAAAAACATCTGTGTGACGTTCATCACATTTTGATACTCACTTCATTTCAATATCTATTATCATTTAAGTATATTATACACTTATTTTTCAGAAATATAAAATACTAAAAATTTATGATATATAGCATATTGATATTCTTTATCATGAATCATATTGTGTAGTGTATTTCGAGAAATCGTCACCTGCATCTATCCCTATATACTGTATTCGGTTTTCTATGTTATACTAGTTGCGTTGCTGCCTCTATGCCGGAAACGGAAAGGAGGTCTGCTTCATGAGCATGGACGTTTTCTTGATGTCCGTTCTTGCTGGTGTCGTATCGTGTGCCATTTGGTACGGCATTCAGAAATGGTTAGAGCGGTAGCAGCAATACGTTCTAGCCTCTATGCAGCCAGCTTAGTTTATCTGAGCTGGCTGTTTTATTGCGCAAAAAAAGGCCCTAGGGGTGTGCCACCCTAGGGCCTTCGTCTACTTCCATAGACGTTTTCTTGATCATCTTTAGTATATCATACTACGGAATCAGATGCAATGTCCTAGAGAGATGTGTATGTGTCAAGCTTTTCTCGGTGAAAAATTTGCCCTTCAGTAAAGATGTGGTTTTAGCAGGCTTCCAAATCTGTAAACGGCTGATATTTATAGTAAAGGGCAGGGCATCAAGGATTTTCCAGATTTCCGTCGTGGTAGAGGAAGTCAAGGTAGGGGATGGCGGGGAGATATTCCGTTCTGGCAGGGATCCAGCTGTCGGTGTAGAGGATATCGGCCTCTTCGAGGACTTTGCGCTGTGGGTCGTAGCGGACGGCGAAACTCGGGAAGAGCAGGTTGGCGAGGCCGTCCTCGGTATTGGCCAGCGAGCAGTAGAGCATGCCATCGATGCGCTTCATGTTGAGCTTATCGGTGTAGAGCGGCGGGTCGAGCAGAGGGATTGGGCCCCAGCCCGGCTGCTTGAGATGAGCGTATTCGGGCAGCTGCAGCTGCTTGCAGACCAGGCGGCGATAGTAGTCGTCAGTGGAATAGGTAGCAATCGGCAGCATGGTCGTGCGCGCGTTTTTGAACTTCAACTCGACGGTCTGGAACGGTTTCTCGGTGATCTTTGTGATCTTGTAGATGCGTTCGGTATTATCCGGATAGGAGAGCTCGACGTGGAACGCATAGAGCTGATCATCGTCCACGGCTCTTGTGAACCGGTTGTAGCGGATCAGGCCCGTCGCCTTGTCGTAGCTCACGCTGTCGACATCGTAGCCTACGTCACAGACCTTCTTGAGCAGGGAGCTGTTTTGGGCAAATTTCTGGAAGTAAGCCGTGCCGTATGGCAGCTCGCCTGCCTTGCCCTGGCTGTGCTTGAGGCCTTCGATGACGGCCTTGAGCTCCCTGTTCTCGCCCTCGATGTTGATCTGCTGGATGGCCTGGTTGAGGTCGACCTGGTCGAGCTGGATGTAGGCCGTCAGATGGCAGGTGACGAGCGTGTAGCCGTCGTTTGTCTTGCTCATCGCATACGACTCGTTCTGGACGGCGAGGATGTTGCCAGAGATGGATTGAATCTCATCTTCAGTAAGAACATGATTGTGTGTCTTGGAATAACTCTGGACAAAGACGCCGGCCTTCTCGGTTGCCAGGCGCAGGGCGTCCTTGTGCGCTTCTTCGCGGGCCTTCTTGAGCCCCGCCTCCGAGATGTCATCCGTCAGATAGCTGCCCGTCACCTCGACAGTCTCGATATGGGCATTGCCGTGCCATTCGGCATAGGCAGGCGCTGCTGCTACGAGCACGGGCACCATGGCCAGTGCTCCGAATTTCTGAAAAACCATACAATCGCCTCATTTCTCATCGCGCAGGTTACGGCATGTGTTGCCGCAGTACACTCATTCTACTCCCTATTGTAGCGCAAGTGGGGGCAATGGTAAAAGACTTATTCGAATTTTGCATATCGCTCAGCGCTGGCTCATGGCGACAAAAATCCCGGCGCATGAGCAGTACGCCGGGATCTTTGCTGTGTATTATATCTTAGGAGAGCTTTGCGCTTCTTGAAAGAAGCTGCTAA
>ERZ779855.1701-NODE-1701-length-13975-cov-4.032759_pt1 | contig 13975 bp, 12 predicted proteins | sample MGYA00511370_ERZ779855 | MGnify/ENA primary metagenome ERZ779855 (study PRJEB29588, sample SAMEA1967319) | human gut metagenome | biome: human gut; feature: human-associated habitat; material: faeces | place: Denmark | collected 2008/2010 ...
ATCCACGCGGACTGTCCTGCAAAAGTAAAGGGAGAGCATCCGAAGACACTCTCCCGGTTGTACATATAATTTTTTGCTTAGCTGATGCCAAGCTCTTTCATCAGCCGAGTACGGTACTCCTTATCTTCAGAAGCCCGTTTTGCATCCTCAATGCGGTTTTGATCGAAGAGCTTTTTCATGAGCAGAGCCACACTATTTGCGCCTTCAGCCTTTCCACGATTTTCCACTTTATCAAGCACATCACACATATTGCGTGGGCCTCCTTTCTGGCCATCGGTATTGGTATTATACGCTTCCTCAAACCGATTATCATTCGTCATAATGCTCAGCAGTTGAAGCGTTTCCTGCACATGGGTCAGATCCTGCGAACTTGGAATATAGTCGCCGTTTTCCTGCTTCTGCACGAAGTAGTCTGCCACGACCTTAAAATCACTCTGGAAAAGCTCTACCTGCTCGTGGGTCAGATAGGCGATCTGGAACAGATTAATCTTATAGTCGTTGACATACGGCTCGAACTCTTTGGGAATATTCAGCCGCTCTTTCAGGGAAAGCGGCCCATTCCACGGTTTATCATGGCCGAAGTAGAGTACCAGCGTCACAACGGGATAGAGATTTTCGCTGTCATTAAGCAACTGCGCCCGGTATTCTGCGCCATCATAGCCCATGACACGGAGCGGCATATTCGGATCAGAAGCGGTCTGGTTTTCAAAGCCAATACAGGCTACACGAATATTTCCGTTCTTCCAGCGTTTGGCAACATCCCGTTCGATTTCACGAATCTTGCCATCTGCCTTGTAGTAGGAGCGTGGAGCCTGATCTTCCAGTTCATCCGCAGACAGAACCTGTTTGCCGTTGAACAGAAGCACATTCACAATGTCCGAAAAGACATCGTTATAGGATTCCAGAATTTTTTCAGATGTATCCTTTTGCGCCATGCCATCACCTTCTTTTCTCTTGTTATTATAGTAGCATACAGATGTGAAATTTACAAGCATTTGCCTTATGCTACGTTCAATCTGGTTGCCTTATAGCAGTCTGCGCACATTCCCTCATGGGTGGCTGCAAACTCTGCGGCCTGCATGATGGTTCCATCTTTCAACTTGACCCGTTTAATAGGCTGATTGCAGCGGGCGCAGATGCAAGGGACTGGCGGCTGTTCCGGTTTGGGAGTAGTTGCAGCTTTCTGTTTGGTTGGCTTCTGGGAATCATCCACAGGCTGCGCAGCATCATCCGGCAAATCCTCTCCGGCATAGACATACAAACCCAGACCAAACATAGCAAGATTCTTGACCAAGCAACGCATAATGGCCTTGTTTACATCAAACATGGATGCAGCATCTACTGTACGTTCCTCCATGCCGATTTTCTCTCTGCGGCGGGTCTGCGGGTTGTAATCCCACTTTGGCGTAGTATAAGTATACGGAACTGCTTTCATCGCTTTGTTGGAACTGCCCAAAACCGGAAGCCACATTTCGTGCGAAATGCCCTCAATGGTAACGGTAGTGTATACCATGAAGCCTGTGATCGGGTCATAGACATAGGGCAGGCCGTTGAACTTTTTGACCTCGTAACTTGCCGCAGGATAGAGCTTTTTCACTTCCGCCCATGCATAGGCCCAGCTCACATATTTCAACTCTGTGTTGCCGGATTTCTTGACTTCCAGATGATCCTTGAAATCCACGGCAGATAATTTTACAAACGGATTATCGGTTACCATAAAGATACCTCCATGAAAAAAGACGGCAGGAAAATCACTTCCTGCCGCCATCGTGGAAAACTCACCTACCAAGGTGCGATTATCGTCCAGCCACAGAGCATACAGAAAATCCAAGATATTCCGCTGCACCCGCAGATGGTTCCAATAGCGTTCGTCCAGCTTGTTTTCGCTGGCAAGGTCGATCAGCGCACTTGCAATGGTGCTCTTGATTGTAATTTCGTAAGCCAGAGAAACCCGCATCTCAGGTGGAACACTTTCGGTTTCTTTCAGGAACTCAGAAAATTCGTAGAAAATGCGGTTGTTTACATCGTTCATAGCAACCTCCTTTATGCTGCGGCCAGCACCATCTTATAGGCGCGGTCAATCATGGGATTTCCCTCTGCGGTACGCAGGAACAGATTCTCGTTGTAGTTCCGGGTCTTACGGATGGGATCTGCATGGGTGGCAAAGTCCGATACGGCATTGACAAACCGCCAACCATTCTTGCCGACCCAGGACAGGTCAGGAGCATTGTAATAGCGGGCCTTCAAATCTTCCTGCAAACGCAGGTTATTCTTCCGCTGGCCATCGGACAAATCCTCTGTAATCGGGAAAAACTCATTGATGAACTCCTGCACCTTGCGGTCAGACAGTTTGATGTTGGTCAGGTCATAGATTCCCTTTCCAAGTTCTGCCATGTAGCTGTTGGCAAGCTGCAAAGTTTCGCGGGCATCCTGCACCCGGAGCAGGACGTTTTCGGTGTGCTTTGCCGTCCAGATACGCTTTGCAGAACCGAGAGCCAAATTCAGGGTGTTCTGGCAGACCACCCGAACAGGGGTCATGGCGACCTTGACACCAGAACTGCCATCATGGCTGTTGAAGAACACAAGATATGGGGTCACTTCGTCTCCGGCAATGATGTACTTTTCAGGCAGCTTTGCCAGCATCCAAACCTTCTTGCCACCCTGCAAGGAGCCTGCGGTTTCGTAGGTAACACCCTCGCCCAGCAGATCGTCGGTGAACTGGAATGCTTCCTCGTTCTGCACGATGCGATAGCGGTCAGACACCACGCCGAGAACGGCATCATCGGTGCTGCGGACATTGGCACGATAGCCGGAGATCACAGCTCCGTTGCCAGAGTAGATGTTACGACTCTCGACCTGCCAATCCAGGCCAGCCAGTTCCAAGGCTTCACGGCTTGCAGGGGCTTCCATAACGATGCGGCCAAGGCCATGCCAAGGGGTCTCACGGACAGAAAACATGATTTCAACATTTGCAGGCATAATAAGTTCCTCCTGTTTTTGATGGATAATTATTTCTTTTCGAGTTGATGTGCGGTCCAGATGATGAGTGCAGCAGCGGCCTTTCCGATTGCTTTTGCTGCCTCAAAGGATACTTTTGCGATGATCTCAGCCATTGGTATTACCTCCCATTTTTCAGTAAAATAAATGACCTGAGGACAGTGCGAAACTTTTCCTCAGGTCTTTTCAATAAGATAATATATAAATAAAATCCTACGAAATACGCTTTAATTCGTGCCGAGTGTGTCAGTTGTGTCAGAAGTTCATAACAAACTTTTTATATCATCATCCATATTTTCCCATTTTTTCTTTACTTTTCTCTTGTTTTTAACAGAAGCGATAGTCTGTATAGAAAGAGAGATAGATAGTCTGATAAAAGTATAATAAAGTTTTCTTGAAAACACTGACACACTCGACACAACCGGCACACTCCCTTACGGATGAATTTTCGAGCGGATTCCTACTACTACGGTGAGATCAGTCCAATCCCTTCTATGGATTTTCTGGTTCCGCGAAGCCTTGAACGCTTTGGCATCTTCAAATGGAATCACGAAGCGAGCCAGCTCCATAAAGCCGTCCATCGTACAAGATGTCATATTGATGCCTTTTACCTCGGACAGTTGGAAATCCAGTACCCACCGAAATTCCTCATTGCTTATAGGCGTGATCTGTGCTACACAGCTGTTAATAAGTTCCCTGCTGACATCCGTTTTGGCCGCTTTCTGCCACTCGTCCAGCTTCTGGGAAATCAGCTTCATATCAATACTCCCACTGCGTTCATCCTCCTGTTCGATGCTCTCATACTGGGATTGTAACTCGGCGATCTGCTCGTCCAGTCCCTTGCGGCGTTCCATCAGCTCCTGCTTCGTGATAACTCCGTCAGCACACAGGTCAATATACCTGTCCAGCCGTTCTTTCTGTTTGGCGATGCTGTTTTCCAGCATTGCCTTTCTGGAAATACGCACAGTCTTTTCCTCTGCCATGCAGCGGTTCAGAATCCGGTATACCTCTTTGACGGTCTTACCTTTATCAAACGTCAGATTCTGGAATACCTTAGATGCCATTAGATCCAGCTTCCATTCACTGATGGCTTTGATTTGGCAGCTGATCCCCAAATCCAGACCATGTTCCTGTAAGTAGCTGATGCTTGGCCTGCGTGTACGTCGGTAGCACTGAAACCCGTGAACAACTGCCCCGTCACGGTTTACTCTCCATTTGAACTGGATAAAGCCCGTTCCACAGCTACACCGCAGCTTTGCTGTCCAGACAGATTTTGGCGTATTCCGCATATATTTGTGCTTTTTGCCGTTCTCATCGATGACCCGTGCAGACCGTGCCAGCAGAATCTGTTGGCATCTGTCCCACATCTCTTCTGATACCAACGGCTCAAAATCCCCTTTCACATAGACGTAGCTGCTCTCGTCCAGATTTTTCACACGTTTCTGCGTCAGATAGCCGTCACTGTGGGATTTGTTATAGCAGATGCAGCCTTTGTAGGTTGCATTGTGCAAAACACGGCTCACTTTGGAAGCGTCCCATGATACATGACCGCCTGCATCCAGTCGTCCCAACCGATATAACTCGTTTACGATTTTAGTAAGCCCTTTTTCGCCATCCGAATACATCTGGAAAATCAGCCTCACAGTTTCGGCCTGATCCGGGTCCGGAATGTAGGTTCCGTTCTCCCTGCGGTATCCCAAAATGTTTCCGCTGCCATACAAAACGTGTTTTTCCCGGCTGATTTTCTGCCCAGCCTTTACTCGCTCTGAAATCTTCCGGCTTTCATCCTGCGCCATAGAGGACATGATCGTCAGACGGAGTTCTCCATCGTTGGTTGCCGTATTGATGCCGTCATTGATGAAAAACACATTGACCCCCATTGCCTTCAGTTCACGGGTATAGGACAGAGCATCCACCGTATTTCGTGCAAAACGGCTTACTTCTCTTGTAATAATCAGGTCGAATTTACCTTTTCTGGCATCCTCCATCATACGTAGGAACTCCGGCCTTTTCTGCGCCTGCGTTCCTGTGATGCCCTGATCCACATAGACCTCTATAATTTCCCAGTCGGAATGGCGTGAAGCTTCGATTTTATACCATTCCAGCTGGTTTTCCAGTGCATTGATCTGTGCCTCGTGTTCTGTTGAAACACGCGCATACACTACAGCTCTCATACATACCTCCGTTGATTTTATGCTTTTTCAGGCAAAAAGAAAGGCTCTGATGGAAAATCCTCCATCAGAGCCTTTCGCTGCGGTTTACGAAGCCTTTGCAGGCGGTTCCTCTTCCTCCTGCTCATGCTTCATCTGAAGGAAGTTCTGATATGTAGGGTTGTTGATATATCCCCCTGCAAAGAGAGCCTCAATCAGATAGTAGGCCATTGCCTTGTCGTCAACCTCCAGCATTTGTGACACCTCCTGTTCGTTGTTATGCTTGGATTCGGTGATATAACATATCATCGAAAATTTCAGCATTACGGAAGAAGCCGAATGCCCTTGAATGCTGATACAGGATTCGTGTATATCGTCATACCGCTGTTCGGACACCGCGAACGATGATGCTCCAGACCAAGCTTTTCCAAGGTTTCCCTGAAATCTGATTGGCTGCATGCCCATTCGTCCTTCTCCTTGCAGTAGCCAAGATAAGCATTGTACAAGTCTTCCAGTGATGTGGATACACTCGGATCACACCTTTCACAGCATTCCTGTGCAAATGGCTTCACGCTCCTGCTGTAAGCGTCCTTCGTCGAACATTTTGCCCGGTCCACCTGCGGAATTTCAGGAAATCTGTAGTTTAACTCCACCAGTTTCTGAGCATACCGCAGTGCCTTTGTGACAATGGCATTTCGTTCCTTCCAGATTTTTTCCTCAAGATCCGGGTCCTGCTGGTCATCTGGAATGGATGTGTCGAACGGGAGATAAACGATACGTTTGAGCAGAGCATCGTCCTCGCCTTCGATGCAAGGAGGATGGTTGCTGGCAAAGACGAACTTGATTCGCCTCGTAAGCACCACAGAACTAAGGTATTTGCGTTGAACATCGATTGAGTCACCTCCTGTGATCTGTTTAAGGCGGGAAATGGCCTCCGCATTGAGCTTTGTGTTTGGCATATCAAGCTCAAAATTGATAACGGAACTGAGTAAGGGCATCAGCGCAAACGTTCCCTTCATCTCACTGAGCCGCAGGTTACTGACTGACTCCTTAGGATAAAGCCGCTGAATAAAGTTTCCCAAAACACTCTTGCCGCTATCTCTGGCATAGCCCATGAGGATGAAGAATTTTCCACGAGCCGGATAGATAAACAGATAGCCGATTGCCATCCAGAATCGTTCCAGAAGCTGCGGGTTTCCATGTGTGATCTGCCACAGAAAACGATCAAATACCGGGCATTTTGCCTGTGGATCGTATTTGGCCTTGATGCAGGTAAATGTCAGCTGATCCGGACTATGTGGATACAGTTTTTCCTCTCCAAGGACGAAAATGCCGTTCTTCAGTGGTGCATAAATCGGCTCACCTTTCGGCTCCTCGCGCTGGATTTCCGGATCGGTAGCACAGCACTGATAAAGGTCTTTATGCCCATACAGACTCGATTCGTGGTTAAGGTCGTAGTCCACATACTCGCGGTACATCATTAACAATCGATCTGTGTCCAGATATTCGTAATAACGCCCATTGAAGAAGTAGAGTGCGCCATGGTAAGAGATGATAGAGACCTTCTTTTGGAGTTCCCTTGTCATTCCCACAAGAGACTGTGTTTTGGGTCCCTTTTTGACAATTGGTTCTTCAGGAGAGGGCGGAGCAGGCTGATTTTGAAGTTTCATCCCGATCTCCAGCAGTTCTTCAAAACTAGGGTTGTTCGGTGCTGCAACAGAGCGTGCATCGTAATCTTCCGTTGAATTCGGGAACGAACTTTTGTCGATGGCGAGTGCCAACTTTTTCTCCGCTCGTTTTTTTCTTAAATCTTTCAAGCTTTTCTTGTTTTGCATCAAGATGTGCTTGTGGATTGCACATTCCAAACGCTACCTGCTTCTCAGTCAAAGAAGGGATTTCATCAAAAGGTTGCGCTTTGGACAGCTCTTGAGAAAAATCTTTTTCCTCAGCTGATTCTGCAAGGATTAAACTATCTGTCGGTTGTGCCTGTTTATGGCGCATTGTGTTAAGTCTATTCTCGATTTTAGATTTGCTCATGGCTAGTTTCCTCCATATTGTCTTTCTTGAAGTAGCACTGTTCCATCAGATTCTGGATGGGATTTTCTTGACCCCAACCGCCACTCATAATCAGGTAATCGATCCGTGTCAAACCATTGGGTCGATTGATATTCGTCCAAAGATAGCCAAAATCATTGTTCCATACATGGACCATGATTTTGTACTCGGCATCGGGTCTGATGTCTTTAAAGGAATCTGTAATGACTGGCGATTTCATTGACCCACCCTGAATAAAAACGCTGCCAATGATTTGATCGTTTTCATCATCGGTGTAGGTACTAAACGTAATCGGGCACAGATTTATCCCCTCTTTTTCAGTCCAGTAGCAATCTGCAAGGACTTCTTCGCCAACTAGAACTCTGGCTTGGATTCCTTTGATTACGCTGCTTTCTCCATCACCGCAGATGAACATTCCCTCCTTCGTTCGTGCAAAGGTAATGTATCCTTTTTTGCCTTTTAGACTCTTATTGTGAAACTTATCGTGGGTGTCCGCCATGTCTTCCTGCACTTCTGTTAATTCCTGCATAGCGTTGATGTTCTTGATTTGTGTCATAATATGACCTCCATATAATTTATATTGCCTTTGGACTTGTCCCTTGGGCTTGGCTGTATAGTACCATAAAGCCATATTTGAAAGGGCATATACTTTTTTCCTTTTTTATATTCAATAAAATATATCTTGAAAAAATAAAATGCCATGTAGCATAAAGCTGTGCATGGCATTCTAGATGGACTTTCCTTGAGGCTCTTGTTGTTTATCAAGAAGAACCTGTATCATCTTAATTATAATTTCTTGATTATCTTCATTCAGCAATGTATACTTCTGCGGACAGGATCTTTGCCTTCCCATCAAATCATCCATCGATACATCCAATGCTTGAGCAATACTGTATAGCTTCACACAGTTAACTATGCGCCCAGATCCATTTTCGATAGTAGAGATGTAGGATTGGGTACTCCCTATAGCCTTTCCCAGTTGGCTCTGTGACAAACCACATCCTTCTCTGCGTTCTCGAATGTTTTTACCCATAATTTCCCTCAATTCCACACTGTCTTCGGTATAAGAAGCCATTTCCTACACCTCCCTTCATCGAACAGGATTGTTTCAGAATTCTGTGACCGTTTCTTACAAAATTATTTTACATCATTTCCTTTTTGCAGTCTCCACCGGAGTTTTTCACCCATTTCATAAATTTTTTCAGGGTCAACTTTATCACATTATATCATTAAAGCAAAATACCCAGATGCATAAATCTCTGCATCTGGGCATTTTGCTTTAAATTATATTATTCTATCCCGAATCAGTTATCTAACCAGTCCATCATATCAATCTCATTTTCGCAATCTTGCAATAGATCAATAATTTTATCAAGATTATCTCTGTATTTTCCTTTTGCATGTGCATATCTAAATGCATATCCTTCAACTGTTTCTGTTAAGTTACCCACTTTAGACATCACATCACGGTATATCCGAGGCATCTTAGATTCTTCCAGAAAAAGTTTATTTATCCTCTTTTCTATAAATTCACCTGAAAAATTCATTTCTTGATTCACCGCTAAGGATCTCAAGCCTTTTTCAATTTGAAGTTCTATATGTCTATCTTCTTTTTCCAATTTTCCTTCTTGAGCTCTCTTTATAACAGCGTTTACATCTTTAGTCTCACTTAAAAGTAGAATAAAAAATTCAATATTAGATTCTGTAAGTTTAAGTTGTCGATTTCTATTTTTCCTTAAAAATTCCCTTGCCCCACTGTATCTTCCTTCTGATATCTCAACATCGCCAACCACTGTGTCAATAATCGCCTTTAGTCGTTCTGAAAGATCAGATATGCATTTAATCAGTTTTGTTCCCCGTGTCCCACATTGTTTTACTATGTTTTCCTCAAACGAACTATCGCTGATTTCTTCATATCTGCCCCATGGTCCACCGTGATTTTTCGGATCTTTATACAATGTAATTCCATTTTCCCACGCCCAATATCGTTTAAGAAATTGCGTATAACCCATTACTCGTTCTCTGGCATCCATATATGGGACTTGTTTTGCATTTAAACTTTTTTCTTGATTCATCTTATAATTTCTCCATAACCAAAACCCTCCCCGGCAAAACCATTCAGTTTCACCGGGGAGGGTTTTATCATACGCTTATCTTCCCATGTTTTGCAGGATTAGTGCATCTTCATGCAACAATCTTACTTTCTGGGATTTTTGATGGCAGCCTGTTCTGCACTTTATAAACGGAGAGTACAAGAAAACGCACATTTACGTTATTTATTTTTTCAAGTATTCAATTTTTTATCCCTTTCGTAATATTTTAAGAAAATAACACATTTTTGCTTTTGCAGTTTTCGGAACAAACTACAACGCATTTTTTTCATCTTTTTTCCATCCATTTTTTCTCAAAAATGGAACTTCAAAAAATTTTCCATATCGCAAAAAGGAGGTGTTTTTCCACATGAACGCACCCATACAGTTGAAAATCCGAGGTCACACCAAATGACGCTGGACTACTTCTATGGTCAGTCGGGCGAATTGTTCTCCTATTTCCGCATCCCCAAGGCACTGTTCCAAGACCGCCGCTTCCGGCAGCTCTCCACCGATGCCCGGACACTGTACGGCATTCTACTGGACCGAATGAGCCTATCTGTAAAGAACGGCTGGCTGGACGAGCAAGGTCGGGTGTATATCATTTACACCGTCCGGGAAGTGCAGGAATCCCTTTGCTGCGCCGAACACAAGGCGGTCAAGCTGTTCCGGGAACTGGAACAGGCCAATCTTATTGAGCGCAAACGGCGAGGGCTGGGCAGACCCAGCTTGATCTATGTCAAGAACTTTTCGTCTGGACTGCCGCCAAAAGCACAAGTACAGAATTGCGCAAACAGCAATTCTTGTGCTGCTGAAAATGCAGTTCAGGTGCAGCCAAAACCGCAATCTAATAAGACTGATAAGAATAAAACAGAGAGGAACAATCCTTTCCTCCCGGATGAATCGGACAGAGAACAACTCGAAGATTATTTTTATCAGGCATTGGAGGTCGAACTGCTGCTCCGGCTCTGCCCGGATGATGAGGACGCCATCTATCAAATCGTGGACTTGCTTGTGGACACTTGCTCCACCAAACGCAAGATGTTGAGGATTGCCGGGGATGATAAGCCTGTCGAAGTAGTGCGCAGTCGGTTGAAAAAGCTGAACGCAGACCATATCCGCTTCGTGCTGGGCTGTCTGGCAGAGAACACTTCCCCTGTGCGGAACATGAAGCAATATCTGCTGGCGGCATTATTCAATGCGCCTACGACCATGAATCTCTACTATCAGAACAAAACGAACCACGACTTTGCGCGTGGCTCTCCGGGGAGGTGATATTATCGCAAAGAAAGCAACCACAATCGCCATCGTCAACCAAAAAGGCGGCACGGCCAAAACCACCACCTGTGAAAATTTGGGCATCGGTCTGGCTATGGAGGGGAAGAAAGTTCTGCTGGTGGATGTTGACCCGCAGGGCTCACTCACCATCAGTATGGGCTGGCAGCAGCCGGATGAACTGCCCACTACGCTTTCCACTCTCATGCAGAAAGCTATGAATGACCAGCCCATCCAGCCCGGTGAGGGCATCCTGCACCATGCGGAGGGTGTTGACCTTATCCCGGCCAACATTGAGCTGGCGGGAATGGAAGTTGCCCTTGTCAACAGTATGAACCGGGAAAAGATGCTAAAGCAGGTGTTGGACAGTGCCAAACGCGAGTACGATTATATTCTACTGGACTGCACTCCTTCGCTGGGAATGCTCACCGTCAATGCGCTGGCTGCGGCAGATACCACGTTGATTCCGATGCAAGCGCAGTACCTCTCTGCCAAAGGACTGGAACAGCTCTTGCAGACGATTGGAAAAGTGCGGCGGCAGATAAACCCAAAATTAAAAATCGAGGGTATTTTGCTCACCATGACGGACAGCCGCACCACCTATGGAAAGCAGATCGACAATCTAATCCGGCAAGGCTATGGCCGGAAGATCAATGTATTCGAGCAGACGATTCCCCGGTCTGTCCGTGCCGCTGAAATCAGTGCGGCAGGAAAAAGCATTTTTGCCTATGACCCAAAAGGAAAAGTGGCAGAAGCCTACAAATCTCTGACGAAGGAGGTGCTGGCCGATGCCGATAGACAGCGGAAACTTAGCTCTGAAAGGGCTAGATGAACTTTTCTCTACGGAGGAAAAGCGACAGGAAGAGCAGCGCGAACAGGTGCAACAGATTCCCATTGATGAGCTGCATCCGTTCACCAACCATCCTTTCAAAGTCGTGGACGATGAAGCCATGACCCGGACGGTGGAAAGCATTGCCCAGTTTGGTGTGCTGGCACCGCTTATCGCAAGACCGCGTCCGGATGGTGACGGATATGAGATTATCTCTGGCCACCGCCGCCAGTTCGCTGCAAAGATGGCTGGACTGGAAACGCTGCCCGTCATTGTGCGTGACATGGACGATGATGCCGCCACGATTTTAATGGTCGATTCCAACTTGCAGCGAGAACACATGTTTGACCGCCTAGGCCGCCGTGACGATGAAACGCCCTTTATCGTAGAGTGGTTCACGAAGCAGGGCATCGAAGTCTGGAGCGTGAACGAGGGACAGCAGCGATTTGACACCCATGTGGACAAGCTGATGAACTACATCCGCTACTGGCAGGCATCCGGCGAAAGTCTGAAAACCTCTGTCCGTACCCGGACAAGGCTGGAACAGCTCACCGGGGAAGGCCACTATACAGGCGGCACCGTGGCTTTTGGCTACAAGCGTGTCCGCCTTGGCCGGGTAAACAAGAAAAGCCAAGAGGTCTGCGACCTTGTGATTGATGAAGCGGAAGCTGAAATCGTCCGGCTGATTTTCCACAAGTACGTTTACGAGGGCTACGGCGCACAGAAGCTGAGCCACTATCTTTATGAACAGGGAGTCGTAGGACGGAACAACAAAAATATCCCCAACACCAGCATCGTTCGGATGATCAAGAACAAAGGATACACGGGGTACCTCATCAACGGTGCAGTGGAAACCGAGTGCCCACAGCTCCGCATCATCGAACCAGAGCTGTTCGAGCAGGCACAGGAACTGCGGCAGGCACGCACTTGTGAGCGTGGCGGTACTTCACTGGGCACCAGCTCCAAAGCCCTGTTGACCGGGCTGGTCTACTGTGCCCACTGCGGCAACCGCCTGAGCCTGACCAGCAGCGGCCGGACGCATACCTATGCCGATGGGCATACGGTGAAAGAAGTCCGGCCCCGGTATAGCTGCTTTTATAAGATCCGGCATCCGGGTGACTGCGATGGGCAGTCCGGCTATGGTGTTTCTAAGCTGGATTCCATCGTGGAAGAAGTTGTCCGGCAGATCTTCGCGCAGTTCCGGGAGGTTTCCCGGAAGAAGCTGCTGGAATCGGTCAAGACTAACGATGCCGCCCGCATCCAGAAGAAAATCAAGAAAATCCAGAAAGACTTGGAAGCCAAGCAGAAAGAGCTGGACGACCTGAAAGCCGAAACCATTCTGGTCATTCGTGGCGTAAGTGCCTTGGACAAAGAACTGCTGGGCACACTGGTAGCCGAGGCAAGAGAGGCTTTGGAAACTCTGGAAAAGCAGCTCGTGCAGGCACAGGAAGAATACGAAGAAGCCACCAAAACGGCAAAGCGCAGCAACTACATCTGCAATGAACTTCTTACATGGGCGGATGTGTACGACACCGCCAACCACGATGAACGCCGCGCCATTTTGCAGCAGTTCATTAAGGAGATTCGTGTCCGAAAAGACTATGAGATCTCGATCACCCTGAACGCCAGCTTCAATCAAGTGGAGCAGCTCAAGGCTGTGTCAACCTACGATGGTGCGGAAATTTTTGAAGGAATTTCCGAGAAGGGGGCATAAAAGCGATGTGCTTGCCCGCAGAACTTTGCAAAATGCAAAGAAAGAAGCGTGAAACCGATGGATTTTCAAAAAATATATTGATGACCCCGCCCGGTTCGCATCCGACTTCAGGGTTCGGAGCCCGGCACGGTCTGCCAAAGTTTTTTAGGCATAAAAAACGCCGCATCGTACAAAACGATGCGGCAAATTGGTGGACCTAGAGGGATTCGAACCCTTGACCTCTCGGATGCGAACCGAACGCTCTCCCAACTGAGCTATAGGCCCATGTGATGACCCTGTAAGTGTAACTCTGTTCGGGAAATTTGTCAAGTATTTTGGGCAGGGCCAGAAAGCATCGCTCAGCGGTTGCCTAGCTGCCAGAAAGAAACAGCGCTGGCAGCGGCAACGTTCAGGGAATCCACGCCGTGGGACATAGGGATTTTTACGGTGTAGTCACAGGCGGCAATGGTGCTGTGGGCAAGGCCGTCACCCTCTGTGCCCAGCACGATGGCGAGCTTCGGCTCGGCGGAAAGAGCGCTGTCGTCAATGCTTACGGAGCGGTCGCTCAGAGCCATGGCAGCAGTCTTGAAGCCAAGGCCGTGCAGTTGAGCAATTCCGTTTTCCGGCCAGTCGGCAGGGCAGGTGCCGATCTGCGCCCAGGGCACCTGAAACACGGTGCCCATGCTTACACGCACGGCACGGCGGCACAGCGGGTCGCAGCAGGAAGGAGTAACGAGCACGGCATCCATGTTCAGTGCAGCGGCGCTGCGGAAGATCGCTCCCACATTGGGGGAGTCCACAATGCCCTCCAGAACGGCCACCCGGCGGGCATTGCGGCAGACCTCTTCCACGCTGCGCGGCAGCGGGCGGCGGAAGGCGCACAGCA
>ERZ779855.1726-NODE-1726-length-13810-cov-3.628426_pt1 | contig 13810 bp, 16 predicted proteins | sample MGYA00511370_ERZ779855 | MGnify/ENA primary metagenome ERZ779855 (study PRJEB29588, sample SAMEA1967319) | human gut metagenome | biome: human gut; feature: human-associated habitat; material: faeces | place: Denmark | collected 2008/2010 ...
GACACATCCTTCAGAGGTACGCATCCCTTGAAGAAGCGGCTGCGGATTTCAAAACCGCCCGCCATATTCGGAAAACCGACGGCGAAATATCGCTTGCCACGCACACCGTAATTCAGTCGGCAGCAATACCGGGATGCAATGCCGTAAGGAATGCCCCGTTCCGCCAGATAGCCCGTTAGTGGGGAACGAAACAGCGGGGCGGCTTCCACTCCCTCAAAGACCGGTTCGGAAGGTTTAGGCAGGAAAGTCGGTCTGCTCACTTCGGGAACAGGCATAGGTATATTGGCGGTTTCCGCTATGAATTTCACTTGCTCCATGAAGTCGTTGCTTCCGATAAACTCCCCCGCAAGCGTGAATATGTCGCCACCTTTGTCCAGTCCGAAGTCGTACCAGAGATTTCGCACGTAGTCCACTTTGAAGCTCGGCGTGCGCTCTTCCCGTAGGGGTGAAAGATACATGCCGTAACCGCTGCGTTCGTATTTGGGCTGAATGCCCCGACGGGCGAGAAAATCACGGATGGAAATCCGGTTGCTGTGTGGTATGGCAGTCATTTTTCCGTAAGTTTGTTGAGAAAACGATGTAAAATTCAGTGAAAGAAAAGGTTGGAGTCTTACAACTCTCTTACACGGCATCCGGCACTGTAAGTCCGTAAGAACCCGTAAGACTTTGTAAGAGGATTTGTAAGAAATGTAAGATTATGAAAATAAGAAAGCTACCTTCTTTTTTCAACATTCTTACATCGCTGCATCGTTCAGCAATCCGCCGAGGTGTTCCCGCAAGACGGTATAGACCCGTGCCGTCTTACTATCCTGTCGCTGCGTTTCGCCGTTGTAGGTTATCGTATAGCGTTGGTAATAGGTCGGAGGTGCGGGACGCAGCTGCCAATTTTCGGCAAGAATCCGCCGCACGGTGGGATGGTCAACGCGGATGCCGCGTATCTCCAGCATATTGACCATATCGCTCACGTCGAACCGGTACTCCGCAAGGTTTTCGGCCTCCATAATGTCGCGGATGATCGACAGCATTTCGGTTTCGGTCTTGCTGCGGTTGTAGTGTACGATCCGCCGCAGGGCATCGGTGACCAGCAGTCGGGGCGCAAACCACATACGGCTCTCTTCATGTGACGAGAACATACGTTGTTGCAGATAAAAGAGCAGCCCCGGTATCTCGGCCCGCATTTTGGCCAGCAGGTGTTGGTCGTCATGCAGGAGCGGCGGCACGCGCCGCACCCAGTAGCGGGTTTCCGCCGCCTCGATCAGGACGGGATTGCGCTCGTTATTGGAGCAGAGAACGAACTTGCCGAAAAACTCCACCTCCCGGCGGTCACGGCCTTTCGCCTCAGCCTTGTAGCTGCGTGCGGTCGATAGGTTTTTGATCCGCTCGGAATCCTCGCGGCGGTTGAGCAGCACCTCGTCCACGCAGATCAATAGTTTACCCGTCCAGTCGTCGTTGAACTGCGAGCGGAAATCTTCGTTGGTGTTGAAGGTAACGTTTCCGCCGAAGATCGACTTTAAGAGATTGAGGAAGGTCGTCTTTCCCGTGTTGCGTTCATCCGACACCAGCAACAATACCGGCAGCCGTTGCAAGGGGCGCCGGTAGAGCAGTTGCAGATAGTCGTATCCCAGCTCGACCTGCTCGCCGAAGATATGGGTGAGAAAGTCGTGGATGTGCGGAAAGATGCCCTCGGCAGGCTGGAAAGGAATCGGCGCGTAACGGTTCAGGAAGCCGTCGATCTCCCGGCGGTAGTTCGTGTGGTCGGGAACCGTGCAGAAGCCGTCGTATTTCGGAATACGGGCCAGATAGCTTTTCCCGTAGTCCTGCCGCAAGGTCTCGACATTCCACGGGATAAGCGTCTCGACGCTCCGGCCGCTGCTCAACGGCTGCCGAACCCGCTTGTAGATAGTCGTTCCCACGCGCAGGTAGGGGCTTTCTCTTTTCACTGTTTTAGCGGGCATGGCGACCTCCATTTAGAATCCGTTGCACATCCGCCACACGATAACGGCGCTGCCCGCCGTACTCCACGGGAACAAGATAACCGCTCTTGGCCCATCGCCACAACGTAGAGGAATCGACACCCAACAACGCGATGGTCTGTTTTCGCGTATACAATTCGCCCGCTTGTTGCGGAACCGGCATTGCAGACGGCGGCGACGCGACTGCCGTCAACTCCCGATGCCATTGCCGGAGATCTTCCAGACGGACGGTCACATTCACTTCACCGCCCAACTCACTCAACTGTTTTAAGTCCATAATACGATGATTTAACCGAACCCGAAAGCAGGTTCGGCGACGAAAATAACAGGTGCTTTTCCTGCACCTGTTTTTGCAATCGAATCACCGCATTTGCACCGGCAAACAATTTCAGATATTGCTACTTACCAACATTTTGCAATTGCATGACAACAGAAAGAAAATTCCCTGCACCGACCGGATGCAGGGAATATCTCATACTTATACAGCTCTTTATTTTTGGATATATTCTTTCAGATTATCGAGCAATCGGATGCGATAACCTCCGTCCGTCGCCCGGAGTTTGGCCCGCAACGTCTTCGTATTGTATTTGGCCAAAGACTCGAAGCTCGCTTTCAGCCATTCCGCCAATTCGGTCTGGTCATAAAAACGATTGGTCGCGCCCTTAAAAGCATTCCAGACGTTCCAACCGTAGTGACACAAATCCCCATAGCTCACCCGATCATGCCGAAGCCGAACCTGCGGCACATCGTTCGGAACAGGCGTCATACATGCCAGATAAAGCAAGCGTCGTCGCAAAATTCGCAGGTTCGTCTCGTCAATGGCATCGCCCAAATCCTTGTCGGTATATTCGTAAACGGTGGCGAGTGCATTTTCGAGAATCCGATCGTCCGGAATCGGGTCGGCAGAAACAACGGCGGATTCCGGCACGATCGCATCCGGACTTCTTTCACACCGCTGGTCGGAACCGACTCCCTCTGTCGTTGTTTTCTCTTCGCCTCTCGGCTGACTATGCCCAAACCGACGGAAAAACCGTTCCGAAAGATCGGCCGAACTGCCCAGGCTGAAAAAGTAAAATCCGACCACGCCAAGTCCTGCGGGGACAAGCAAGACAAGCGCCAGCCAAAGCGGAAATCCCTGTGAGACCATACCACAGAATAAAATAATCAAGGCAAGAACCACGACACCCGTCACGATCAGACGAAGACCTTTCTGGAAATAATAATCGGAATTCATAGTTACGATTCGCTGAAAAAATCATCCTCCATTACAACTTTCCGAAACCGATCCCGCAACTCCGCCATCCGTGCGATCAGTCGATCGTACGGCAGCGAATCTCCATAGATGAAATACTCCTGCATCCGCTCATAATCCCTGCGCCATACCTCCGCCAATTTTTCGGGCGGAATAAAATCGATCCGGCTTGGATGGTGCGTCCGATAATCGACTCCGCGAATCGTATTGAATATGCTGCGATGCTTGACAATCTCGGCATACATTCTCGGATCGGCCAAGGCTGCCTTTCCGAAATCCGTATCCATCAGCCGCTCCAAATCGTACAGATGGCGTGTCATTCGCTCGAAGCGCGGATTCTCTTTCTGAAACTCTTCATGCAGCAAAAACGCTTTCTCCAAAAACGTCCGTGTCGGCACGACCGCATAAATCGGGAACACCAATTCTCCGAATACATCGGGATATGCCTCGGCAATCAGCGGACGAATCTCGATCCGCTCACGCGGTTCTTTCATCGACCGGCAGCTGAATTCGATCCGGATTTGCGATTCCACATACTCGATATTCGCATAAATACTTCGATACGGCAGCAGCACCAGCGTCGGATCGGCATCGGAGTCCTGCGCCGGAACGGCACGCAACTCAAAATCGGAAGCCCCATATCCTTCCAGCAATGCCTGCATTTCCGCAACGAGCCGCTGCTCGATATAGGCCCGCGAAAGTTTCCGAATCCGATCGCGCTGCGACTTGTTGTCCCCGGCAATTCCCCAAAAGGACTTGTCGATTGCAATATCGATGTCCTCCGAGAAGCGTTCTATGACATGCCAACCCTTGCTCAACGACGTACCGCCCTTGAAGGTGATGAAGTCCCGGCACGACGATTCGAACAGGGCTTTCAGCGTCATCGTCACCCACCAGTCCTTCTCGACAGCCTGCGGAGGAAGCCCGACACGCTCGCTCGTCTGTGCAACGAACATACTTTTCTGCTCGTCGGAAAACGTCCAAAAATTATTCTTCATAGAACGACATAATGATTTTACGAATCCAAGCTGGCACCAACCGCAGATCGGGCAGAATGCTCGACTTCGGAATCCGAGTGAATATCGTCTTCAGTTGGGCGGTGTGCTCCTCCGTCACCTGCGGCCGACCGATCTCCTTCAAAGCGAACACGGCAAGCATCAGCGTTTTATTCTGATAGGCCAGATTTTTAAGCGCCACACGCTTGAATCGCAATTTGCGACCGTTGAACAGATTGACCGTCCGGGAATTGCCGTCCGTATAAAACACATAGTTCATCGGTACCTGGGCAGACAATCCCAATACATTCAATGCGTGCATACCCGTCGGAACAACTCGGGCTTCGCTCTGCCGGGCTACTTTTTCAGCGATTTCATTGATGGTCGGATATTGTATGCCCAGTCCGAACTTTCTGTCGATTTTGGGATAGCAATAGAGGCCCCTTGCAATACGGACTAAACCGCCTTTTCGGGTAAGCCGTTCCAATGCCTTCGCAACCGATACGGCCGATCCGTACACAGCGAAATCGGATGCGGAATACAGCTTACCCCGCCCGCACTTTTTCATCTTATTAAGTATCTTGTCCTCTATTGCTTGCATTTGCTTATTTGTTTATTTATTGTCGCTAATTTATACAAATTTATCGACAAAACAAATTCTACTCCAACACGCTCACGGCATCCCGTTTTATATCCATGTCGATATCGCGGTAACGGGCGAACGCCCGGCTGCCGTCCTTATGCCCGGACATCGCTCCCACGATCGCAGGGTCTTTCACGCTTTTATAAACATTCCCGATGAATGTCCGGCGCGCCATGTGCGACGAAGCAAGGTCGCAGATCGGCACCTGAACATTCTGCCGCGTCCGCTGGTCAATCGTCGTCACCATGCGCGTCAGTCCCGCCTTACGGAACGCCGCTTTGATATAAACATTGTATTTCTGCTCCGAAATAAACGGGAACAGCGTTCCACGGTTCTCGTCGAGGTATTTGCGAATCAGTTCTTTCGCAGCACCGATCAGCGGCACCGAGACCGTCACCACCCGATCGTCGCGCGTCTTGCGGGGAACGTATTCGATGCAATCGCCGATGATATTGGCATAGGTCATCTTATAAAGGTCGCTCACCCGACAGCCGATCATGCACTGAAAAACAAAAATATCTCTTTGCGTTTCCAGCTGCTTGTCATCCCCCATATCCGCTTCGGCCAACTGTTTGCGTTCGTCGGTCGTAATATAGATAGGCGTACCGTAGACAATCTCCGTGATCTTATACTGCTTGAACGGATCATTGGAAGTATGTCCATTATCATTGAGCCATACATAGAACGACCGCAGACGAATCAACATGTCCGAAACATAATTCATGCCCCGCTCTTTCGGACGGCCGGGAATTACCGTTTCTCCCGCAGCGTTGAGGTACGGGCCGCGCTTCACAGGCAGATTCTTCCTCACCTTCGGCCGAGCATACGGCACCTCGTCGTACAACTCCGGATGTACGTCGAAGATTTCCGGTTCTTTCATCAGAAATGCCCCGAAATCATCAAGTGTCGCCGGGGATACAGTGTGTACATCCAGCACGAACCGTCGGTTCGACAGTTTCCGATACAACTCATATCGCTTCAGCGTCCGCACCAAGACATTGAAATGCTTGACACGCGACTCGGACAATTTGTGTGTAGAGAGATATTCATTTGTCAACGAGAAAAAATCTATTTTCTTATCCTCGACAGAAGTCGCCGTCTTCGGCCGCAAAGTGCGCCGGATCAACTTTTCGAGCCACTCGCGTGTAACGGTCGATTTGTCATCTGCTGCCTCGACCGATGTCTCGATCACGTCAACCAGCTCTTTCAATTTCGCCCGCTTCGCCAACAGCGCATCGCGTTCCTCCCCCGGAATATTCGGAATATTGATATCGTTTTTCTTTCCCCAACGTCTCCGATCGACCCAAATGCCGGATGGCACTCGTACACGTGATTCGCGGGAAACGTAGACTCGGAAATTAACTTGCGATTCTCCCGCACTATTCTCCCCTTGCGCCAAAACATATGTAACTTTTGCCATACATCCTCATTTTATGCTCTACAAAGATATGATTTAGATTCGAATACAGCAATACTTTCGTGTCCGCACCGTGTCCGCATTTTTGCAAAACAACTAAAAACAGACAAAATACATTTCATAGCATATAATTTTAATATACTATATTTCAATATATTATAAATATATTCGAATTTCAGTTGTTTGTATATGTTTTCATAAATCAATCCCTGTCCTGGGCACCAGAAACCCCGTCAGAGTTTCCTCTGACGGGGTTTTGCTTTTTCCATACAAGGCGTCATCCCTGACGAACGCAATACTCCGACACACCCCTTCGCACTGTCCGACGACGCTCCTCTTTTCCGGATGACAAAATTTTCCCATTGGGTCCGTACGCATTTCTTCTCCGATCGCGTTCTATAAATGCGACAGAAAAACAGTATCTTTGTTTCATGCTCCAAGAATTTCTGCAATACTTAGCGACGGTCCGCCGCTTTTCCCCATTGACGGTGCAGAATTACCGCCGTGACGTGACAAACTTCCTTGAGTGGCTCGATGTTCCGGAAGCGGATTTCGATCCCCGGCGAATCACCGTGGAAGACGTCCGCGAATGGATCGTGCACCGTACGGAAACAAAACATCTGGGAGCCGCCTCGATGAACCGGGAGCTCTCCTCCCTGCGGAGTTTCTTCCGTTACCTCCACCGTACGGGGCGAATCGACAAAGAGGTCATGTACCGCATCCACGCACTGAAAACCTCCCGGCGAATCCCGGCATTCGTTCCCTCGACACGCATGGAGGGGATTCTCGACGAACTGGACCGGGAGAGCGAAAGTCCGGAATTCAAATTTGTCCGAAATTCGCTCATCGTTCTCCTGTTTTACAGTTGCGGACTGCGGCTTGCGGAACTCGTAGGTATCGACCGCGACGATTTCTCGGGCGACTATACCGCACTCAAAGTCCGCGGCAAGGGCGATAAAGAGCGTATCGTCCCGATCCTGCCGCCCGTCCGGGAAAAAATTTTGCACTATTTGGACGAAATTGACCGGCAGGGAATTTGCATTTCTAAAGAAAAAGCACTATTTTTAAATCAGCAAGGAAAACGAATCTCCCGCAGCACCGTCTATCGGACCGTACAGAGCCAATTGCGACAGGGCGGCGTTCAGGGCAAAAAGAGTCCGCACGTACTCCGGCACACCTTCGCCACCGAATTGCTCAACAACGGCGCCGACATGAGGGCGATACAAGAATTGCTCGGACATGCGTCCCTGCAGGCGACGCAGGTCTATACGCACAACAGCATCGCCAAGTTGCAGGAGATCTATTCCAAAGCTCACCCGCGCGAGAAAAACGGAGCGGAGCAAACAAAACAACAGAATTGATCGGCCGGAGCACAGTTCCGCAGATAACGAACCTTATAAAACATAGTATTATGAACGTACAAATTCAATCCGTAAAATTCGACGCCGACAGGAAGTTGGTCGAATTCGTAGAGCACAAAATGGACAAACTCGACCGTTTTGTCGAACGGGCTATCGGAGCCGACGTCATATTGAAACTGGATAAAGACCACGAACTCGGAAATAAAGTCGCCACGATCAACCTCCATATTCCGGGAGACGACCTGGTGGCCGAGAGCCGGGGCAAAAGTTTCGAGGAGGCGGTCGATCTCTCGATCGAAGCGCTCAAACGCCAGATCGACAAGTACAAGGGCCGGCTCGAAAAATAGAATAATGTTATGGTAATGCATAGCGGCGACCTTAAAAGGTCGCCGCTATGCATTTATTCACCTCATTTTATCCGTAAAATTCCATCGTATTATATCAATCGAGAAAATTCAGCAATGCAAATGACGCGACAAGCGGCCAAAACAGAAAAGCCAACACAATTCCAACGAGCAATAAAAACACCGCTTCTCCGAAACTAAATACCCCACAAAGGGTTAAAATAACGAGAACGATAAAATAACCGATAAAATTAAACAAAACGGCTCCTACTACCAAAGAAACATAACCGAAAAAAGAAGAGAGACATCCAGTGGTTTCCCGGGTCGATTCGGGTTTCCTCTGATCCGTCGGAATAACCTTTATCACCGTTTCCTGTTGGAGAGGCCTTATCAAGTAAATCGAATGTCCGCATCGGGGACATGTCGGAGCATAACGCGACACCTCCAATCCGCAAGCAGGACAATGGATCAACAACGACTCTTCGGAATTATCTTTTACCTCCGGAAATAAAGTCAAATCAACCGCCGACGCACATTCATCGTTTGACAAGGATTCCTTTCGCATATTATCCTTTTTCTTCTTCAAGTGCCTCCGCCATACAAGTAACACAACTATTCCCGCAAGTGTTAACCCAAGTAAAATTTCCACAAAAGCATCCATCGTATTAAACACTTTTAGCAATTTAATTAGAAGCCTGCTTCAAGCCTAAAACACCCACTATTTCACTAAAATCACTCCTTCTTCCGCCACTCCTGCACTTCATTCTCCCGTCCGAACGGATTACGAGTCATCAACCGTCGTGTCTTCTTTATGTCGAGTTTCTCCTGATTCTCGGACAAATACGCTCCGATTTGGGAATGAACCCGATGAAATACACGCGACCGATCGTTTTTATAGGCCGCAAATAATAACTCGACATAGATAATTTCATGTTTATCGGCAAATGCCTCGATAAAATTGCGGGTCGTAAAAATTTCACCCGCCATCTCCGCAATCACCTCTCCGGCATACTTGGTCATTACTTCATAAACCGATTGTCCGTTTTTCTGTTCCATAGTTTTTTATTTTCGAGTTAAAAATTATAATCGTAAAGCAGCTCGAAATCATCCAGGCAAAGGATTCTGGAGCCTGCATCACAGGTAATTATCAGGTGAGTCGGCTTCCGGTCTGTTCGCAAATACTCCAGAGGAATCGTAAATTGCTGCCAATCGACATCCTCAGCCACTTGCAATTCACCGTAAGCAATCAAATCGGAACAGGATGGATCCAAGGCCTCTTCAAGATATTGATCAACAACAGGATGCTCCGGGATTTTAACGTCATGATCTGGTACCGGAGACCATGTTCCCAATGCGATCCTAATTGTCGCCTCCTGCTCCTTCGTATCTGTACTCATCACGTTCCTGCATTGCAACCACCCCCGCAAAGCAGTCGGTGTCGCTTCGAAAAGCTGTCCGTAAATATTCCAAAGCATTGAAAGCACCCCAATAACACCACTACCAGCAGCAGGATCTACATTTATCCCAGTAAAAATATGCCCTCCATATAAATCTTTTACTATACTATCCCACTCTTCTTTCTGGAGTTTCACGGCATATTTCCCAGAACTCCCGGGGCGAATCGTCGGTTGGGGCAATCCCATCTCTGGGTAACCCCTCACGATTGAAGTTGCCCAAAACGCCCCCTCCTCCGAGAAATTCCACTCTTCAAAGTCGCCGTTCGGGAGTTTCAATGCGGGCAGCGTAGTCACGATATGAATCCGACTCTCCTCATCTCGCCAGCAGGCCATTATCTCGTAGGTCGTCTCCGGTTCGGCTTCTACATGTGCGGAAAAATCGTTGATCGAACCCGCTCCGGCAACTTCCACCCACTCTTTATCACCTTGTTTCCGATAACGGAAGCCCGCCTGCGCAACATCGGATGCACACGAGCCGGACAACCAAATCACCTGGGTCCAGACATCGGCACGTTCGAGTCTGACGTTGACAGAGCCCGAAGTAGCCTGTGTAAAACAGATACTGTCCAGTAAATTCCCCTCGGAATCCACCAGTCTAACCGTAGCCTGGCGGCTTTTCACATCGGAATTGGGGCGGAAAGAGAATACGAGCGACTCTTCTCGCTGATCGGTACGGGAGGTCTCCACTCTGATCCACGTCCGATCTTTCTCAGCAATCTCAACCGTGTAATCGATGTTCGTAATAAGCGTTACTTGCAAAGAGGTGCCTTCAGCCTCGATAAGGTAGGAGTTGGCGGAAAGATCAAAAACAACATCCGATTTCGCCTTGACCTCTAAATCGATATAACGGCTTACTGTCTCGTTCCCTTCATCGGAGAGGATTACGACAATCCGCTCGTCCGTCGCAGTATCGGGCAGATAGATAACGATTTTCCCCGACCAGTGATTCGTTTCGATGACATCAACCCAATAGCCGTCCGGAGCGACAACCCTCACTCGTGCATTTTCACTCGCCCCTTCCAACGTATATCCAACCTCACAGGTTTCACCGGCAACAACCTGCAGCGGCATTGAACAGTCGAATACAATATTCAAATTCCCCGACCCTCCATCCGGTCCATCACCACTACACCCCGCCAACCATAGACAGGCGGCCAATAAAGCAAGCATTTTTTTCATAATTATAAAAGTCTGTTGCCACCCGGCTCCGACATGGCGGGTTATAATTAGGGGATAAAAAAGAAAGTGTGGAGCCGTTCGTTTATCTGATAAGAGGTTCTGACAAAACCCAAGACGAATAAACCAACACAATACCCCACACCTGCTCAGTATGGGGTGATTGGAATAATGTACACATACCGAAACAGATGATGAGTGTTGTCGTTATCCTCGTCTTGCTTGAAACTGTCAGATTTCTTATCAAGGATAAAAGCGAAACACTTTCATCAAAATATGTCTGTCGGACGAAACCGACACCACAAAACTATAAAATATTTTGTTCCGGACAACACTCGAGGGGGTATTGTCCTGCAAATTTCCAAAAACAGCCCGTTATAAATACGATTGCGGAAAAAAGAGTATTTTTGTGCACTGAAACCGACGTTTCCAATGCGTTACACGAACAAGAAAATCCTGAAAATCACCTTCCCGGTGCTGGTCTGCCTGCTGATGGAGCAGTTGATCGGACTGACAGATACGGCCTATCTGGGACGCGTCGGAGAAGCGGAGCTGGGGGCTTCGGCCCTGGCGGGTATCTTCTACCTGATGATCTTCATGCTGGGCTTCGGGTTCAGCATCGGCGCCCAGATTCTCATCGCCCGCCGCAACGGAGCCAAGGAGTATTCGCAAATCGGGCCTCTGTTCATGCAGAGCACGGCGTTTCTGCTGCTGATGGCCCTCGTGCTGTTCATCCTCTCGAAAGTCTTCGTAGCCCGCATCATGGGTACCCTGATCGAAGCTCCCGATGTACGGGAAGCCGCCGTCCGGTACCTCGACTACCGGGTTTACGGTTTCTTCTTCGCCTACGTCGGGTCGATGTTCCGGGCATTCTATGTCGGCACGACCCGCACGCGCATCCTGACGATCAACTCGATCGTCATGGTACTCACCAATGTCGTATTGAACTACCTGCTGATCTTCGGAAAATTCGGATTCCCCGAAATGGGCATCGCCGGCGCTGCGATCGCCTCTTCTATTTCGGAAGGTGTATCCGCCCTCTTCTACATACTCTACACCCGCTACCGGACCGACTGGCGCCGCTATAAATTCCGATTCACAGGATTCGACTTTTCCCTGCTGAAACAAATCCTGAGCCTTTCGGTCTGGGTGATGATCCAACAGGGCGTGGCTTTCCTCGCGTGGTTCCTCTTCTTCCTCTGCATCGAACATCTGGGCAAGCGCGACCTGGCCGCCACGAACATCGTGCGGGCCGTATCGTCGCTGATCTTCATGTTCATCAACGCTTTCGCCTCGACAACCAGCTCCCTGGTAAGCAACCTGATCGGCGCGGGTTATACCGAACAGATCATGCCCCTCTGCCGGAAGATGATCCGCCTCTGTTTCTGCTTCGTCCTCCCGCTTTGCATCCTGGCGGCCGCGATTCCTTACTGGACGCTCCGCATCTATACGGACGACGTATCTCTGATCGAATACGCCATCCCTTCGCTCTGGGTAATGCTGACGACCAACATTCCCTGCACGGCCGCCTTCATCTATCAATTCAGCGTATCGGGTACGGGCAACACCCGCACGGCCCTCACGATCGTCGCCTGCACCAGCATCGTCTATGTCGCTTATACGGCGCTGCTGGTTTACGGACTGCATGCCGACGTCGCACTTTGCTGGACCGCCGACCACGTCTATTACGGCTGCACCCTCACGGCTTCCTATCTTTATATGCGTTACGGCAACTGGCGTGCCCGCAAGATCTGACACCGGACAACACCGCTTCATAAAAAATACCTCTCCCGCCGGGGAAGAGGCATAAAAAAAGAGTATCCTTTGGGGATACTCCCGTAAGTTCCGAAAAGGGAAATTACTTGGCAGCTTCAGCAGGAGCCGGAGTTTCTGCCGGAGTCTCGCAGGCCGTTGCGCAGCTATCGGCTTTCTCGCAAGCGGCAGGCTCCTCGCAGCAAGCAGGAGTCTCTACGACCTCGGTAGCCTCAACTTCAACGGTTTCAGCCTGTTTTGCCTGTTTGCCGGCGCAGCTTACCATGGCAGCGGCAGCAACGACAATCATCAGAGATAAAACTTTCTTCATAGTTTTAATTATTAAAGGTTTTTAACGCGGCAAATATATAGATTCGGGTAGAATCTATCAAATTTTTTCGTTATTTTTAATCTTTTGGAAAATTAACGAATCAGGTCGGCCACCGTGAGATCTTCACGCATTAGATAAGCCTCCGGAAACTGGCTGCGAATCTTGCCCAGCAACACGATCGCCTCCTCGGAAGTGACGCAATTTCCGGCAGAAACCTTGAAATAGGGATTTTCATAAACCAGATAGACCGGAATATCCGGGAATGCGGTTTCGAACGTCTGCTTGGCGGCAAGCGCCTCACGCATGGCCTGGGAGCCCCAGGTGATGGAGTACTGGTGGTAGTCCTCGTGCGCGACCTCGGCCAGCCGGTCCAGAATTTCTTTGGGCGGGTCAAAATCCGGGAAGCCCTGGGAAAGGTTCACCGCGCCGTATTGGTTGGAGATACGGGTCATGCGGCGGATGACGGAATCGGTAAAGCCTGCGGTACGGTCAGAAAGCGGCTGCATTGGTAGATCACCCCTGTTGTTTATTCCTATCTGTTTGCTTGGTTACTTTGCATTGTACCGCGGCAGCACGGGTTCGTCAATGCCGTTCCGCGGAAATTTTGCATTTTGGAAAATCGCTGGTATAATAAAGGAAACAGACAAATCGTAAATCGGAAAGGATGTTCCCGATGCCGCAAGATAAATCCTTACAGATGAATCAAACCATCGAAACTGCCATTTTGCAGCTGCAGCAGTCCCCTACCCCGGAGCAACTGGCCCACACGCTGACCGTCGTCCGCCGCTGTATGCAGGCAGGCGGGCAGTGGATCGCCGCCGTGGAGACAACGCCCGGCGCGTCCGCAGCGCTGCGCCCCAAAATCGTGCAGACCGCCGCCGGGTCGTGACGACGGCGGACGGCGCAAGCTGGTGGTACGCCTTCACCTCGTTTGAGGAGCAGATGAAAAGCCCTGACACGGTGAAATCGACCTTCCTTGCAGACATTGACAAGCTATTTGCCGCAGCGCTCTCCGCACCGGAAATCGCGGGCATTATTGTAAATCCGTGGCACTGCACCCTGCAGCTGGATAAGGAACTGATCCGCATCATCCAGCCGGGCCGTGCCGA
>ERZ779855.1727-NODE-1727-length-13807-cov-4.701716_pt1 | contig 13807 bp, 12 predicted proteins | sample MGYA00511370_ERZ779855 | MGnify/ENA primary metagenome ERZ779855 (study PRJEB29588, sample SAMEA1967319) | human gut metagenome | biome: human gut; feature: human-associated habitat; material: faeces | place: Denmark | collected 2008/2010 ...
TTACCGAAAAGTGACGTGCCTCCGGCACGTGCCGCCTCAGCCATCTGTCTGTGCGAGAGTATATCCGAAGAGATTGCACCTTAGCCAATGGACTGTGCGAGAGTATATCCGAAGAGATTGCACCTCAGCCAATGGGCTGCGCGAGAGTATATTTGTGTAGACCCGTTATTTCCCGATTACAAATTCTACTTCTTTGAAAGCGAAGCGAGGGCGGGAGCCGTCGGGGCGGGCGAGGGTCAGGATGCCGTCGGAAGCCACGTCGGCAATCTCGGCGCAGAACTCTTCGCCGGCTGCGAGATGGTAAGCCATCCGGTCGGCAACGTTGCGGTAAGTGTGCAACCCGTTGCGGCGGTATAGGCGGCTGAGAAACTCGGCGTGCAGCGACTCGGCGTTGTCGGGCAGCGAGTCGGCAAGGCGCAGCAGCTCTTCGGAAAGATGGTGCAGCACATCGGGCAGCGGGGTGTCGCAGCCGATGATTTGGCGTAGTGACACGGGGTTGGGCGCGTCAGACAGGAATTTCTCTTGGTTGATGTTGAGTCCGATGCCCGCTATCGTGTGGTCGATTTTTCCGCCTGACAGCGAGTGTTCCACGAGGATTCCGCAGATTTTGCGGTCGTTCCAGTAAATGTCGTTAGGCCATTTTATGCTTACGCCGTTGTCGATGTAGCGGTCAAGGGTGTGCACCACAGCAAGCGCCACCGCTTCCGACAGCCAGAACTGGCAGCTTGGCTTCACGTTTGCCGGGCGCAGCAACATCGACATCGTGATGTTTTTGAAGTCGGCGCTTTCCCACGAGTTGCCACGCTGTCCGCGTCCTGCGGTTTGGCAGTCGGCGTAGACAACGGTGCCGTGGACAGCACCTTCGGCGTTTTGCGCCAGATAGGTGTTGGTGGAGCGTATCGACTCAAGATGGATGTATGTTGGAGTCATCGCGATTATGATTTTTTTGTAGTGCGGCGCACGGTGCGGCGAGGTTTTTTAGGCGCATTTGCCGCCTCTTCGATAATTGCGCGGCAATCATCGAGCGAGAGCGCCGCCGCATCCTTGTCCTTCGGAATCTTGTAGTTCTTCTTTTTGTATGAGATATAGACTCCGTAAGGACCGTTGAGGATTTCCATCTCCGGCTCCTCGTCGAATGTTTTTACCAGACGTTTTTTCTCTGCTTCGGCTTTGTTCTTGATCAGCTCGACCGCCTCGTCGAGGGTGATTGTTTGCGGTGATAGCGTCTTAGGCACCGAGACAAACATTTTGCCGTGTTTCACGTATGGGCCGAAGCGTCCGATAGCCACCGTCACGGTCTCGCCCTCGTAGTCTCCGAGAGTGCGTGGCAGCTCGAATAGCTTTAGAGCCTCCTCGAGTGTTATGTCGCTTACCGACTGTCCCTTCTGCAGCGATGCAAATTGCGGTTTCTCCTCGCTGTCGGTCGATCCGAGCTGCACGAGCGGACCGAAACGTCCGATTTTCACCGACACCTCTTTGCCTGTTTTCGGGTCGGTGCCGAGCACGCGTTCTCCCACCTTGTGCTCGAGGCGCAGGTTGGAAATTTTTTCCACTTCCGGGTGAAACAGTTTATAGAAATTGGCAATCTCGTCGTTCCATTTTGTCTGACCTTCAGCGATATGGTCGAATTTCTCCTCCACGTTGGCAGTGAAGTTGTAGTCCATGATGTCGGGGAAATATTCCATAAGGAAATCGTTTACCACCATACCCACATCGGTCGGGATGAGCTTGTTTTTCTCGTTTCCGTACGACTCTTCCTTCTTCGTTTCTTTGATTTTGCCGTTTTTCAGCTCGAGCAGGCAGATGTCGTGTTTTGTTCCGGTTTTCTCGCCTTTTTCCACGTAGTCGCGGTTCTGTATAGTAGAGATTGTTGGGGCGTAGGTTGAAGGACGTCCGATGCCCAGTTCCTCGAGTTTCTTTACGAGCATCGCCTCGGAGTAGCGTGGCGGCTGCTGCGTGTAGCGCTGTGTGGCGTCGATTTCATCGAGCGCGAGAGTCTCGCCCTTTTTCAGTTCAGGCAGGCGAGTGTCCGACTCCGCGTCGTTTGATTCATCGTCGGACGATTCCATGTATACGTGCAGGAAGCCGTCGAATTTGATAACCTCGCCCGTAGCCACAAACTTTTCCTGGCGTCCGCCGATGCTGATTTCGGCGGTGGTTTTCTCCAGTTCGGCATCAGCCATCTGAGTGGCGATGGTGCGCTTCCAAATAAGGTCGTAGAGACGTTTCTCCTGCGCCGTTCCCGAGATTTCGTGGTGTGAGATGTATGTAGGGCGGATAGCCTCGTGAGCCTCCTGTGCGCCCTTTGCCGTGGTGTGGTAGTTGCGCGCCTTGTAGTATTTGTCGCCGAGCGTAGTTGCGATTTCTTCCTTGATAGTGCCGAGAGCAAGCGACGACAGGTTGACACTGTCGGTACGCATGTAAGTGATATGTCCGGATTCGTAGAGGCGCTGAGCCACCATCATTGTCTGCGACACGGTGAATCCCAGTTTGCGTGAAGCCTCCTGCTGCAGCGTCGACGTGGTGAACGGGGCTGCCGGCGACTTCTTCAGCGGTTTCACTGTCAGGTCGCTGATGCTGAACGTTGCGTTTTTGCATGATTCGAGAAACTCCATTGCCGCCTCTTTGCTTGGCAGACGCTTGTTGAGCTCAGCGCGAATAGGCTGCGCCGCATTGTCGGTGTGGAGCAAAGCCACCACACGGTAGTATTCCTCAGCCTTGAAATTCTTGATTTCCTTCTCGCGTTCCACAATCAGTCTTACCGCCACGCTCTGCACGCGTCCGGCGGAGAGAGCCGGTTTGATTTTTTTCCAAAGCACAGGCGACAGTTCGAAGCCCACGATGCGGTCGAGCACACGGCGCGCCTGCTGGGCGTTCACACGGTCGATGTCGATGCCGCGCGGCGTCTCGATGGCGTGAAGGATTGCGCTTTTGGTGATTTCGTGAAAGACGATGCGTTTTGTCTTTTCCGGCGTCAGACCGAGCACCTCGTACAGGTGCCAAGCGATGGCTTCTCCCTCGCGGTCCTCATCGGAAGCGAGCCAGACCGTGTCTGCCTTTTTCGCTTCAGCCTTCAACTGCTTCACAAGTTCCTTCTTGTCGGCAGGGATTTCATATATGGGTTTGTAGTCGTGTTCCACGTCGATGCTGAAATCCTTCTTTTGAAGGTCGCGGATGTGGCCATAACTTGACATTACTTTGTAGTCGTCTCCCAGAAACTTTTCGATTGTCTTAGCCTTTGCAGGTGACTCGACAATTACTAAATTTTTCGGCATATCAATAATTCTCTCTTGTTTTTGCGCCGCAAAATTAGACAAAAAAAACCACAATGCAACTGATTTCACACCTAAATATATGAAAAAGGGGTCGCCGTATGGTTTCGGCAACCCCTTTTAGATGGTGTTTATGCGTAGTTTATTATGCAAATTTCGAGAAGTCGGTCTTCTGCATGTCGCCCGAAGCGTTAAACTCTTCGTGGAATGCGAAGGCAGCCTTGAGGGTGTGAGGCGTGTGTCCGCCTTTGCTCAGCTTCAAGTAGTCGCGGAGCAACGGACGGTAGGCCGGGTGTGCGCAGTTCTCGATGATGAGTTCGGCGCGCTGCAACGGATCCTTTCCGCGGAGGTCGGCGATACCCTGGTCGGTGATGAGCACAGCCACAGAGTGCTCGCTGTGGTCGAGGTGTGACACCATCGGCACGATGTTGCTGATTTTGCCCTCTTTTGTGATTGATGGGCAGCTGAAGATAGAGATATAGGCGTTGCGAGTGAAGTCGCCTGAGCCGCCGATACCGTTCATCATCTTGGTGCCCACCACGTGGGTTGAGTTGACGTTGCCGAAGATGTCGGCTTCGAGAGCAGTGTTCATAGAAATCACGCCAAGTCGACGGATAATCTCAGGGTTGTTTGAGATTTCGCCCGGACGGATAAGCACCTTGTCGCGGAAGAAATCAACGTTTTTGAAGAATCGGTCCATCGTCTCGTCGGAGAATGTGAGCGAGCATGTGCTGCTGAAGCGGCATTTGCCCTTCTCCATAAGGTCGAGTACGGCGTCTTGAATCACTTCGGTGTACATGTCGAATTGTGGAATTTCCGGGCTTTCCTCCAAACCGTGGAGCACGGCGTTGGCAATGTTGCCCACACCCGACTGCAACGGCAAGAATTCTTTAGGGATGCGTCCGGCACGGAGCTCGCCGATGAGGAATTTGCAAACGTTTGCACCGATGCGCATAGTGGTCTCGTCGATAGGCGAGAATCCGTGCACTTTGTCGGTGTTGTAGGTTTTTACGATACCCACGATTTTCGACGGGTCGACCTTCAACACCGGAGAACCGATGCGGTCGCTTGGCTTATAGATGGGAATCTCGCGGCGGTAAGGCGGGTCGAGCGGCATGTAGATGTCGTGCAGACCGCGGATTTCAGCCGGGATATGCTCATTGAGCTCAATTACAATCTTGTCGGCAAGGTGAGCGAGCGAAGGGATGTTGCCCACACCAGGACCGAGCAGAATTTCGCCGTCGTCGGTCACGTCGCCAGCCTCGATTACCACCATGTCCATCTTGCCGAAGAATCCGTAGCGGAGGTTCTGCGCAAGCTGAGAGAGGTGCATGTCGCAATAGTTGATTTCGTGAGCGTTGAGGCGTGCGCGGGTGTCTTTGCATGACTGATACGGCGTGCGGAAATTCACGGCATCGGCACGTGCAAGCTCGCCGTCGATGTAGTCATTGGTCGAAGCACCTGTAAATACGTTGATTTTGAACGGACGTCCGGCTTCGTGTTCTTTTTTCGCTTTAGCTGCGATTGCAGGAGCGACAAATTTAGGCGTGCCGGCAGCGGTGAAACCAGAGAAACCGACATTGTCGCCGTTGTTCACCAATTCAGCCGCCTGTTCTGCGGTAATAAAAGGAAAAGCCATATCTTTAAGATTAAATGATAATAGTTTTGTTTGTTATTAGTTTCACAAAATTAGACATTAATTTTTATTGCGCAAATATACAGTTGGGAAAATCGGCGGTGGTGGGGCGATTTTTTTAAATGCCGCACTGAAATAAAAAGCGTGCGCGAGCGTTAATATTATGTATGAAGTGCCGGACGGCGACATATTTGACGGTTGTGGTGGCAGTGTTGTGCTCCGTGTTGCTGTCGTGCAGCACGAAGAAAAACACCGCCGGCTCCCGTTTTATGCAGTCGTTCACCACCCGCTACAACGTTTATTTCAACGGAGAGCAGCACTATAAGGAGCAGTTGAAGAAGATGGAGGAGGAATATGAGGACGACTATTCCGACTTCGTCTATGTGCATCCCGCTGAGTCGTTTGCCGACGACAAAGCCACGCATCCGTCGGTGAGTTTCGACCGCACAATCGAGAAGATGCAGAAAGCCATCGCCCTCCATTCCATCCAGAAGAAACCGAAGAAGGACCGCAGCAAGATGCGCGACCCGAAATATCGTGATTATCTGAAGCGTAACGAGTACAACCCGTTTCTCCACAATGCGTGGCGGCTGATGGGCGAGGCGCAGTATCTGAAAGGCGACTTCTCCGCGGCGGCGGCTACGTTTATGTATGTGGAGCGCTATTTCCCGTGGCTTCCGAAACTCGTCACAGAGGCGAAGATATGGCAGTTGCGCAGCTACTGCGCGCTGGGATGGACAAACGAGGCTGAGAACGTGTTGTCGCGGCTGAAGCAGGACGAGCTTGTGAACAAGCGGCTGCGCACGATGTACAACACGGCTTATGCCGACTTCCTCGTGAAGACGCGCCAATACGACAAGGCGGCGCCTGTGCTGCTTGCGGCGTACAAAGACACTGGCGGCGCACAGAAGACGCGTCTGGCATTTTTGCTCGGGCAGGTTTATGAGGCCAATGGCGACAAGGCTGCCGCCTACCGTATGTTCAAGTCGGTGGCAGGAGCATCGAGCGCCACCTACCGCACGCAGTTCAACGCCCGCATCAAGCAGAGCGAGGTCTACACTGGACAGAATATCAATTCAGAGGTAAGATCGTTGCAGCGCATGGCGCGGTTGGACCGCAACAAAGAATACCTCGACCAGATATACTATGCCATAGGCAATCTCTACCTGTCGCGCCGCGACACGGCAAACGCCATAAAAAACTATGTGCTTGCCAATGAGAAAAGCACGCGCAACGGCATCGACAAGGCTATAAACCAGATTACGCTCGGCGGACTCTATTTCGACCGCTATGAATATGACAAGGCGCAGCCTTGCTATTCTGAGGGTGTGGCGCAGCTGCCGGAGGACTATCAGAACTATGCGATGCTGAAGAAGCGCAGCGACGTGCTCGACGAACTGGCTGTCTACTCGCAGAATGTCACGCTGCAGGATTCGTTACTGGCGCTTTCAAAACTGTCGCCGGAGGAGCAGAAGAAGGTGGCTGACCGATTGGTGAAAGAGTTGAAAGACAAGGAGAAGAAAGCTGCTGAGGAGGCTGCGCTGCAGGCGCTTGCGTCGCGGCCCGACGCTGCCGGAAGCCAGCTGAAGAGCAACACGCAGAACTATACGCTCAACACCGACAAGTCGTGGTATTTCTACAACACTGCCACTAAAAATGCCGGCAAGACGGAGTTTCAGCGCCGCTGGGGTAGCCGTAAGCTGGAAGACGACTGGCGTCGCGCCAACAAGACCACATTCTCTGTCGGCGACTTCAATTCGGAGGCAGACTATGGCGACGACGACAAGCAGAAAGAGATGGTCGACTCGCTCGGCAATCCGCTAAGCGACGAGGAGATTGCCGCCCGTAAGAAAAACGAGGAGCAGCTGGCGCATGAGCAGGATCCGCACTTCCCGGAATACTATCTGGTGCAGATTCCAAAAACGGAGGAGGAAATACAGAACTCTCACAACATCGTGCAGGAGGGACTGTTTAATATGGGCATAATCCTGAAGGACAAACTTGAGGATGTGAATGCCGCCGAAGCCGCGTTCAACGAGCTGCTGACTCGCTATCCCGACAATGTGTATCGCCTTGACATATATTATAATATGTATCTGATGTATGTGCGCTACGGATATGCCGACAAGGCAGAGACATGCCGGCAGAAGATTCTTGCCGACTTTGCCGACACGAAATATGGTATGGCTCTCGCCGACCCTAATTATATCGAAAACCTGCGCAACATGGAGAGCGAGCAGGAGCGGATGTATGAGAAGACGTATGCCGACTATCTTGCAAACCGCAACGCAGCGGTGCATGAGGGGTATCAGGGGATTATGAACCGATATCCGTTGTCGAAAATTATGCCTAAGTTCATGCTTCTCGACGCACTCTCCTACCTCTCGGAGAAGAAATACGACCGTTTCCAGGAAACGCTCAAGGAATTGCTTGTACGCTATCCCGACACCGACATCACACCGCTCGCCTCGTCGATTCTGAAGGATCTTGCAAAAGGCAGAAAACCGAATTCGGGAGCCGGAGGCAACGTGCGTGGCATGATTTGGTCGATACGGCTCACAAACGACACTGCGGCGGTCAACTCCACGACGGAGTATACGCCGTTTGACACGTCGCGCGAGGGTCCGCACATCTGCCTGCTCACGTATCCTGTCGACAGCGTGTCGTCAAACCGTCTGCTCTTCGACGTGGCACGCCACAACTTCTCGAACTATGCTGTGCGCGATTTCGACATCGACCGTCAGACGTATGGACAACTCGGAATAATCATAATCAAGGGATTCACCAGCTACGCCGACCTTGAGGACTACAGCCGTCAACTGTTTGCCGACCGTCATGTTGTCATTCCTCGTCAGGTGCGCCCTGTGTTTATCAGTGAAAAGAATTTCGACCTGCTGCTCAAGGAGGGACGCTCGTTCTCCGACTACTTCCTCTTCCTTCAGGAGCAGAGCGACGATGCTGTGGAGGCACCGCTGATGGAGTGAAAAAAACGACAAGAATATGGACTATCTGCCAACCGACCCCGCAATACTTGTGTCAACAATCAATATGCTGCTGCGCGACGAGGAGTTTGACTCGCTCGAACAGATCTGCTATGCCTACAACCGCGACCCGGAGCAGCTGAAGGCGTATCTTCTCAGCCATGGCTACGTCTACAGCGTGGAGCAGCGTCAAATGCGTCCGGAGGGTTACGACCGATGATTACGCGCGCCGGTATCGAGACCGCCTATTGCTTCCTGCACCAGAAGGAGCGTGTCTATGCCCATTCGACAATGGACTGGCAGCGCGACGACATCGAGTATGCCATTTCCTCGTTTGCCGACGACATGAATCCTGAGCTGTATTTCTTGCTGGCAGACGGCCGCACAGACTTTCTGCGTTCGCACGCCACGTTTCATGCCGATATGCTCCACGCTCTCGACATCCTTGAAAAGATGCTCTGAACGATGATTCTTTTGAGGAAAATCAGTAACTTTGCCGTATGAAGTATTGGATGATAAAGGACGGAAATAGCGAAGGCCCGTTCAGCCTTGAGGAATTGACCGCGCATGGACTTGCGGCGGAAACGAAGGTGTGGCGCCAAGGGCTGCCGCAATGGACAGAGGCAAGACTCGTGCCTGAGTTCGCGCAAATCTTTGGTGTAAAGGTCGTTGAGAAGCATCGGGCGGCTGATGACGCCGTGCGCCATTGCCCCACGCATCTGCGTGCCGCTGTTGTCACGACGGTAATCATCGCTTTGTCGTTTTTCAATGTGTTCGCGCCCCTTTCACTGCTCTACAGTCCGTTTTTCTATCTGTTGCTTCCGCTGTCGTGGCTGTCGATACGCTCGGCCGTTACCGCACGCCGCATGCTGCGCGCCGGCAACATTGAGGCGGCGATGAAACGCGCCGACCGCACCGTGCTTCTCATCACGCTCAACGCAGTGGTCGCCATCACTCTTTTTCCGTTCCACGTCGTGGCGGAGATATTCTGGTGAGTAAGTCATTTAAATTGATTATTTAGTCGCTTCGTGTTTGTATTTTTCGTGGTAAGTGATTAACTTTACACTGACAAAAATCTGAATACGATGGACATAACGCTTCCGAAACGAATAGACGGGCAGCAGCCGGTGTCGCTCAACGGTCGCCAGCAAATCACAGTGGTCGGAGCCAACGGCTCTGGCAAGACACGCTTCGTCAACCGGATGATTGCCGACCTTGGCAACCGTGCATTCACAATTTCCGCTCTCAAAGCCTTGTATCCGATAAAAGACGGCGACATACAGGCGCAGTCTGTCACAACGTTCTATCAGCAGGCGCTGCAGTCGGTGCAGTTTGTGAAACCCGTAGCCGAGACAGAGTTTGAGATGCTGCTGTTTATGCTGCTCAACGATGAGATGAACGATATGTTCACCTACAAGATGAACCGTATCGGCGCAGCCGCCGACATCCCGTTGCCGCGCACGAAAATTGATGCCGTTGTGAAACTGTGGAAGGAAGTGTTTCCGAAAAACGATGTGCAGAGGTCGGGCGGTAAAATCAAGTTTACCAACCGTCTTGGCGACAATGCCTTCAATCCCCGCCAGCTGTCGGCGGGCGAGAAAGCCGTGTTTTTCTATATCGGCGCGACGCTGTATGCTCCGAAGGGCAGCGTGATTTTTGTTGGCTCGCCTACGCTTTTCCTGCACCGCAGCATCACGCAAAGCCTTTGGACAACTATCGAGGGGCACCGCCCCGACTGCACGTTTGTCTACATGACCCACGACATCGAGTTTCCTACGTCGCGCACCGACAACGTCACGGTGTGGGTGAGAGGATGCAACATCCAGGCGGAAACGTGGGACTATGAGATAATCCGTCCGCACGAGTCGCTGAGCGACCAGCTGATAATCGACCTTATGGGCAGCCGCAAACCGGTGCTTTTTGTGGAGGGCGACAGCACCCACAGCCTTGATTTCAGACTATATTCGCTGATTTTCCCGGAGTACACGGTGAAGCCGATGGGAAGCTGCAACAAGGTGATAGAAACGGTGCGCTCCGTCAACGACATTCAAGGCTTCCATCATCTTGACTCGCGCGGCATCGTTGATCGCGACCGGCGCAACGCCAATGAGGTTGACTATCTGCGTCAGAAGAAGATTTATGTGCCGGATGTGGCTGAGATTGAGAATATAATGATGCTTGAGGGGGTGATACGCACCGTGGCGCGAGTGCACGGCAAGGATGATGTGAAGGCTTTTTCGCATGTGCGTGGCAACATCCTCAAACTCTTCAAGGCAGAACTGCGGCAGCAGGCGTTGATGCACACCCGGCATCAAGTGAAACGCACCATCGAGGTGGTCGTTGACCGCCGTTTTCAGAACATCAATGCCCTTGAGGACCATCTCGACCATCTTGGACAGGAGATACGTCCGCGCGCAATCTATGAGGGACTGTGCCGCGACTTCAACCGCTATGTCCAGGAGGGCGACTACCGCAGCGTGTTGCGTGTCTACAACCAGAAAACGATGCTTGTGCAGAGCAACGTGGCGCAGCTGTGCGGCTGCCAGAACAAGGATGAATATATCAAATCGATATTCACCATCCTTCAGCGCGACAATGCCGACTCCGCCGCCATCCGCGCCGCCATCAAGCAGTGTCTCGAGATTGATTAGGCGGCCGTATAGGCTGCCAACGGAAAGATAAAAGAATTTAATGAAAGAAACAATACAGAAGAAAATACTGTTCCTGCATGGATTTTTTGCCACGGGAAGTTGTGCGATGGCAAAGGCGTTGCGGGAGGCTTTCGAGGGGTCGGCAGTTGTGCTGACACCCGACCTGCCGTTGCATCCCAAGGAGGCACTGAAGGAGATTCGCTCAATCATCGACCGGGAGCATCCCGACTTGCTTCTTGGCAACAGCTGCGGAGCATTCCTTGCCCAGATGCTTGCCCCTGTGGTGGGCATACCGGCCTTGCTTGGCAATCCTCATTTCAAGATGACCGAATTTTTGAAGCAGCGCGTCGGCGAGCACGAATACAAGGCACCGCGCATTGACGGCAATCAGCGGCTGGTCATTGACGAGGCGTTGATTGAGGAGTTTGCCGAACTGGAAGCCGTACAATTTGATTGCTGCAACCCATATTACAAAGACCGCGTATGGGGACTTTTTGGCGAGCGCGACAGCATCGCCCATTTCTGCCCGTTGTTTATGGAGCACTACAGCAATGTGTTCCGTTTCCCGGGCGGCCACACGCCTACAGAGCAGGAGGTGAAGGCATGGTACGCACCGCTTGCCCAAAAGATGCTTATGGAGTGTCAGGTAAAAGAGTATCGGTATTTTCAGCACTTCAAGGGCGGAAAGTATAAGTTTTTCCATTCCGCCTTTGATTCAGAGACGCTGGAGCGCATGGTGGTTTATCAAGCCTTGTATGGACAGAAGGCATATTGGGTGCGCCCTGAAAAGATGTTTTTCGGGAAGGTTACAAGAGACGGTCGAACTTTCAATCGTTTCACAGAGGTGGATATGTGAAAAAGGGAACGGGTATGAACACATTGCGCACCTCCCTGCGATATATTCTCGGCATCATTTATTCTTACCGACAACACGCCAAGCCTATGGGAAAATGTTTTGCAATATAATTAACTAAAATTAACTATTGTATTCTTGTTTGTTAATTTTGCAGATTCGAAAAACAAATTGCAAAAACATGAAGAGTCCCAAAATCATGAAGAATCCATGGTTAAACATTTCACTTAGCGACACTGTCGCCGATTGCGACAAGTCAGTAATCAACAGCCTGACGACTGCTGTTAAATCAAAGATTGTGCTTGACACACTTCCTGAACCATATCACGGCGATCCTGAGGCTAAGGTCTATCTGCTTAATGGCAATCCTGGACATAGCGAAAAAGATTTGACTTTTGTGGGCTGCGGCAACGCGATTCAGGCGGCGTCAGTGCTGCCAAACGGTAAGAATGCTTTCTCCAACATTTATGAGAAAGAGATTTGTGAGGAGTTGTGGCATATCAACAAGGAGTTCATTTGGCTGCGTGATCCAGAAACAGTTGTGAATGCGATAGGCGAGTCCCATCTAGGCTATAAATGGTGGAAAGACCGCGTGCGAAAATTGAAGAAAGCATGCGGATGCGAGATTTCAGAGAAAGTTTTCTGTATAGAATGTTTCCCGTACCACACTAAACACAAAATGGCGTTCGACTTGCCGTCTGGCAAGTATGTCGACGATTTTATTTATAGCGCGATGGAAGAGGAGAAAGTCATAGTGCTTATGCGAAGTCGGAGAGAATGGTTTGCAAGAATCAAAGGTCTGGAGAATTACAGCAATCTGATTTTGCTCAACAGCTGCCAGAACGTCTCGCTGTCGCCTGGAAATATGATAAAGTCAGACTGGGAAAAACTTGTGAAGACGCTGAAATAAAAAAACGACAAAAATGTTTATGAAAGACCATCGTTTCGTTTGTCGAAGCGATAGCATTAGTTTATAAGCAAAAAAGTGAAAATATAAACGAATAGAAAGGCTTGGAAAAGATGGCGTGAGGAAAAGAGTTCTTGCGCCATCTTGCAGGCTGTTAAAATAAACTAAATATATATATCATGGAAAAAAGGGATGTAGTGGTGTACAGTGAGGACTATAAGAAACTTGTTGATGCAGCCGCACTTAAAGACAAATATTACGAGATTGACGAACGTGTCGAGGAAATTTGCAAAGAGGCATTCAAAGGTTGCGACAAGTTGGAAGAGATTGTCATGCCAAAGAAATTAAAAAAAATTGATAGCGAGGCTTTCCAGGGTTGCAGCAGCTTGACCAAACTTACATTGCCTGACAGCGTGGCGAGAATCGATGGTCTTGCTTTCTGTGGTTGCAGCGGTTTGACCGAACTGACATTGCCCAACAGCGTGAGGCTTATCGAGGTTTTTGCATTCGAAGGTTGCAGCGGTTTGACCAAGCTGACATTGCCGGACAGCATCACGAGCATCGGGGATTGTGCGTTCTATGGTTGCTCTGGCTTGACCGAACTGACATTGCCCAACAGCGTGAAGAGCATTGGGGAATCTGCTTTCTGCGGTTGCAGCGGCTTGGAAAAGATTATGGTAGAGAGTGGAAACAGTCGCTATGACTCCCGGGATAATTGCAATTCAATAATTGAGACGGCAACCAACACATTGATTGCAGGATGCAAAAACAGCATCATCCCTAACAGCGTGACGAGCATCGGGTGGTATGCTTTCAAAGGTTGCAGCAGTATGACCGAACTGACATTGCCTAAGAGCGTGAAGAGCATTGGGGATTGTGCTTTCGACGGTTGCAGCGGTATGACCGAACTGACATTGCCGAGCAGCATTACGAGCATCAGGTGGTATGCTTTCCAGGGTTGCAGCGGCTTGACTGAGCTGACATTGCCAAACAGCATTACGAGCATCGGGAATTCTGCTTTCGAAGGTTGCACAGGCTTGACTGAGCTGACATTACCGAACAGCGTGAGGAGTATCGGGGATTCTGCTTTCTATGGTTGCACAGGCTTGACTGAGCTGACATTGCCCAACAGCGTGAAGAGCATTGGGGATTCTGCTTTCTATGGTTGCAGCGGCATGACCGAACTGACATTACCGAACAGCATTACGAGTATCGGAGTAGGCGTTTTCCAGGGTTGCAGCGGCATGACCGAACTGACATTGCCTAACAGCGTGATGAGCATCGGGCGGTCTGCTTTCAGTGGTTGCAGCGGCTTGACCGAACTGACATTGCCTAACAGCGTGATGAGCATCGGGCGGTCTGCTTTCAGTGGTTGCAGCGGCTTGACCGAACTGACATTGCCTAACAGCGTGATGAGCATCGGGCGGTCTGCTTTCAGTGGTTGCAGCGGCTTGACCGAACTGACATTGCCTAACAGCGTGATGAGCATCGGGCGGTCTGCTTTCAG
>ERZ779855.1742-NODE-1742-length-13731-cov-3.439529_pt1 | contig 13731 bp, 10 predicted proteins | sample MGYA00511370_ERZ779855 | MGnify/ENA primary metagenome ERZ779855 (study PRJEB29588, sample SAMEA1967319) | human gut metagenome | biome: human gut; feature: human-associated habitat; material: faeces | place: Denmark | collected 2008/2010 ...
GCAAGGGCTACGCTGTGGAAATGGTCTGCCGCGCCGCCGAAGCCCGGGGCTTGACCAGCGCACTGGTGAGTGTAGGCGGCAACCTGCGCGCCATCGGCACAAAGCCCGGCGGCAAGCCCTGGACCGCGGGTGTCGAGAATCCCTGGGGCAATGACCCCGCGTACATACAGGCCGTCGAGCTGGCAGACGGTGACAGCCTGGTCATCGACTTGGGCAAGGAACGTACCGTTTCTTCTTTCCACTTCCTGCCCGACCAGGGAGAACCGAATAAAGGACTTATCGCCAATTATGAACTGTCGGTGGGCACGGATGCCGGTCACATCAATCGGGTGGTGAAAGCCGGTGAGTTTTCCAACATCAAGAACAATCCGGTCATGCAATCGGTGTATTTCACTCCGGTCACGGCCCGTTACATCCTCTTGAAGGCCACCCGGATGATTGTCCCCGGCGAGGCCATGGGATTTGCCGAGATAGCCGTTCAGTGATATTCTCTCTACAGGGAGTTTTTTCATATTTTGCCGTCACTCCGTCACTGCTGCCCTGAAACTCCCTCTCCATCGGCATTTGCGTAGTGACGGCAAGCGTGACGGCAACGTGACGGCAACTGCTTGCCGTCACGTTTTTTTTCTTTAATATCAACAGTTTTCTTCTGTAACTTCTTGTTTCATAGGCCTTACGTAAACTTTGTGAGACCCTCTTCCCATTGTTCCCAAATAACCTTTGTTAACAAGCAAATTGAGGTCATTCAGCGCTTTGTTCTTCAAAAGTCCTGTAATTCCGCTATATTCCTTGCGTGTAATGAAGGGATGAGTGTCGAGATACGCCGTCAGCCGGCGGTAACGTTCGCCTCCGCTCACTTCCTGGCTTTGCCGGAAACCATATCCGGGGCGGACGCGCTCCAGAAATCCGCCGCACTGCTTGCGGAAGGCGGGCGACACGCGGAAATTCACTTTCCCGAAACTGATACTCTGTGCGTGAATCTCACCCTTGTCTTCTACGGGGCGGGCGGTGAGTCCGGCGGAAAAGAATCCCATATTTCCCATCTGCACGTGGTGCCCCTCGGAAAGATAATAGGAAATGCGGTCCTCAAATGCCGCGAGCAGTCCCTTGATGTCGCCGGGCGTGAAACTGGACATGTGGCTGATGTCGCTCACCAGCCGTTCGGTGTCGATGGTCCCTTTGTTTACGATGCGTGGATACATGAGTTGTGGTTTGTCGTCGCCTTTAGCGTGCGGCATGGGTTTGAAATCGTACTTTGCTGCCATAAAGCTTGTTGTTTTAAAGGTTGAATCTATAGATTGGAGTTTCGGGACATTGGTGTATTTTCTCCTTTCCATAGGTATATGATGCCGGAAAGAGTAGTGCAGAATGCCTTGAAGCCTTATGCAAAACTTCGTCCCACGACCCTGGGCTGTCCGCCACAGGCACGTGAACCGTCGGGCACACGTACCTGCCCCGTCGGGCACACGCCCGTGGGACGAGGCTTTGCATAAGGCAAAGATACAAAATGTATAAGGCAAATGCAAGTTTATGATTAATCTTTTCTTAATCTTTTGTCTATCTTTCAGACGTTGGGAAACGTTGTTCTTGATGAGCGCAAATGCCTTTGTTTATTTGGATATATGGACTTTTTTCCGTACCTTGCGGAAGCTAAGGGAATAGTCCTTTTAGTGTTTGATATTTTCAAAAATAGATAGAACGTGAAGATCACATTGATAAGAACCGGTGCGGACACCGGAAGAGAGAGTCTCGTCACCTGCGAGGCGGGTGCCTTTATAGAACGGATAAAGACGGAGACCCAAGGGAAGTATGTCAGCGGTTTGCGCACCATGCTGGCCTATGGCTTCGGCACGGATCATGGAAGCTACACGCATATAGACCGCCTGCCCCGTGTCTGTCCCGGTGTGGAGTGGGGGCGTACCAGGGAGGGGGAACGGAAGTTGAAGCACTACAACGGCCTCGTGATGCTGGAGGTGCAGCGGCTTTCCGGATTTTCGGAGGTGGAGCTGGTGAAAAGACAGGCTGCGCTTCTGCCCCAGACCTGTGCCGCCTTTGCCGGAAGCAGCGGGCGGAGTGTGAAGATATGGGTGAATTTTGCCCTGCCGGACGGTAGCCTGCCGCAGGGGTCGGAGGAAGTCAGTCTGTTTCATGCACATGCCTACCGCATGGCGGTGCAGTGTTACCAGCCCATACTTCCTTTTCCCATTCTGCTGAAAGAGCCCTTGCCTGCGGACAGTTTCCGCATGACGCAGGACAGCGCACCCTACTATAATCCTTCCTCTGTACCTTTTTGCCTGGAGCAACCCCTTTCCATGCCTGCCGAGCAGACCTTCGGGGAGCATAAGCTGGCGGAACGGAATCCCTTGCTGCGCCTGCAGCCGGGATATGAATCGTCGCAGACCTTCACGTTATTGTTTGAAACGGCGTTGGGCAGGGCGTTGGACGAATTGGAGAACTGGCGCCGAGGTGACGAGCTGTACCCCTTGCTGGTGCACCTGGGCGAGCCGTGTTTCCGGGCGGGCATCCCCGAAGAGGAGGCGGTGCGGCAAGTGCTGGTGCATTTTTACAGGCAGGCGGACGAGCAGACGGTGCGTGCCACCTTGCATAACATTTACCGTGAATGTAAGGGTTTCGGAAAGAAAAGCATACTCACTCCGGAACAATCCACTTGCCTGAAACTGGAAGAATTCATGGAACGCCGTTACGAAATTCGTTACAACGAGCTGATGGGCGACCTGGAATATCGCCAACGCGACTCCATCCACTTTTATTTCCGGCCGATGGACCAGCGTGCCCGCAGCAGTGTGGCGTTGGATGCGTTGCAAGAGGGCATCCGCGTGTGGGACAGGGACGTTGCCCGTTACCTCACCTCCAACCGTATCCCCCTCTACAACCCCGTGGAAGAATATCTTTGCGATACAGGCCGTTGGGACGGCAAAGACCGCATCCGTGCCTTGGCCGACCTCGTCCCGTGCGACAATCCGCATTGGAGGGAGTTCTTTTATCGCTGGTTTCTCAATATGGTGGCGCATTGGCGTGGGTCGGACAAGCTTCACGCCAACAGTACCTCGCCCTTGCTGATAGGTGCGCAGGGGTACCGCAAGAGTACTTTCTGCAGGATATTGTTGCCGCCGGAACTCCGTTTCGGCTATACGGACAGCCTGGACTTCAATAGCAAGCGCGATGCGGAGATGTATCTGGGGCGCTTCCTGTTGGTGAATATAGACGAATTCGATCAAATCAGCGTCAATCAGCAGGGGTTTTTGAAGCATCTGTTGCAGAAGCCGGTGGCGAACTTGCGCAAGCCCTACGGCAGCAGCATTCGGGAGGTACGTCGTTATGCTTCGTTCATCGGCACAAGCAACCATAAAGATTTGCTTACAGATACCAGCGGCAGCCGTCGTTTTGTTTGTGTGGAGGTAACGGCGCCCATCCGTACGGATGTAACGATAAATTATAGGCAGCTGTATGCGCAGGCCATGCATGACATCGTGAAGGGGGAACGTTACTGGTTCAACGACGAGGATGAGGCGATTCTGAAAGAGACCAACCGTGAATTTGAACAACTCAGTCCGTTGGAGCAGCAGTTTCATTGCTGCTTCCGCCTGCCCGGGGAGGGTGAAGAGGGCGAGTATCTCTCGCCGATGCAGATATTGGAGGTGCTGCATGCACGGAACCGGGAGATAAAGTTGAGCGGCAGCCATGTGAGCACTTTCGGCAGGATACTGAAAAAGAATGGAGCACAGTCGAAACGGACGAACAAAGGGGTGGTTTATCGAGTGGTGAGGGTGTGACTTTTTCATTGCTTCAGCTTCAAAGTAAGTTGAAAGTTTGGCTGGTAAAAAATAGATATAGGATGTATTTAAGAGTACTAATAGCTCTTTATTGACTGAGCCCGGGCAATTGCAAGGCAAGTTGAAAGATATTGCTTCAAAAATGGGGGCGGAAGACAATGGGGTTTTGATGCTTTGTAGATTCAAACAGAATTGAGAATGGAAGGTTGTAGCTATTGTTTGTTTAATTTAAAAAGAGGAATAGGGAGTAAATAGATTCCCAAAAACGAAATTCAGTAAATACAATCTTGATTAGAGTAAACCGTTTCTTGTATTATTTGTGAATTTTGCAAGAGTAAATTATCAGGCAAATTAATAATATTTATATCTATGAAACGATTGATACTATTACTCCACATTCTGTTTCTTTTCTCTTGTGCGTGGGCGCAGCAAAGCAAAGACATCCGGAAGATGGCGTTAGTAGAAGGGGAAGTAAAGGACAATGCGCTCCATACTCCCATACTCGGTGTGTTGGTGGAACAGCTCTCGGCAGACAGCGCATTGATACAATCCGCCAAAACAAAGGGGAAAAAATACAACAATGGGACAGATAATATGGCTAAAAGTGCCAAATACCATTTCATTCTTGAAAGAGGCAAAAAGTATATTCTCCGCTTCTCGCACGAAGATTATAATACTGCATATCTGGACATCGACCTGACAGACCTGCGAAAGAGGGAGTTGGACAAAGAGATACCTACAGCCTTTCTTGTCCGTATGATGACCCAGCAGCTGGACGAGGTGGTGGTGAAAGCCACCAAATTGCTGTTTTACAACAAAGGAGATACAATAGTGTATGATGCCAGCGCTTTTCATTTGCAAGAAGGCTCCATGCTGGACGCATTGGTGCAGCAGATGCCTAATACCCGGTTGAATGATAACGGGGAAATCTTCGTCAATGGGAAGAAAGTGAATGAACTGTTGCTCAACGGGAAAAAATTCTTCAAAGGAAACAACCGCATCCTGCTGGATAATTTGCCCAATTATATGGTAAGTACCGTTAACGTGTATGACCGGCAGAGTGAACAGAGCGAGTTCTTGGGCTATGACACCGGTGACGAACGGTATGTGATGGATGTGAAATTGAAAAAGCAATACTCTGTGGGATGGATGGGTAACATAGAAGGCGGTGGAGGTACTGAGGAACGTTATCAGGGAAGACTTTTTCTCACCCGTTTTACCAACAACTCGCAAGTGTCGCTCTATGGCAACGTGAACAATGTCAACGAAAATCGGAAACCCGGGCAAAACGGTAACTGGTCACCGGACAAAGTGGGAGGTGGTGAACTCGCTACCCACATGGCAGGAGTAAACTATGCTATAGACGATCGTTACGACCGTTTCAAACTAAATGGTAACGCACAATTCACGCATACGGACAATGACTTGGACAGCTATACTGACCGTATGAACTTCTTGCAGGCGGGCAACACCTACGACCGCATACAGAACCTTAGCCGGAACAAGAACCTGTCGTTCACCACAGACCACCATTTTTACATGAAGCGCCCGCATGCGGATTTCTCTTTGGACCCCAAATTCAGCTACAACAAATATGACCGTGCGAGTAACTATTCATCAGCAACGGCGGATAGCGAACTTTCCGGATTGGGAAAGGAATTGGCCGACCAACTCTTTGCGCCGGACGCAGGAGAAACGTTGCGCCGAGTGCTGATAAACCGTAACATGCAGGAAAGTTTGGGAAACGGTTCCAAATGGAACGGTACACTGAAAGCCGGTTCGAATATCAAGATGAAGTATTCACCCGATGCACTGAACCTTAGTGCTTCAGCTTCTTTTCAAGGTGGGACAGAAGAGCAATATGCGCAGAATCGCGTGGATTACTATCAAGGAACCGTGGCACATTCTTCCGACTTCCGCAACCAGTATCGGGACAACCAACCGGAACGAGGATATGATTATAAGCTGAAAGCCTCCTATATCTATAAGAATTGGACATGGCCCACTTGGACTTTCTTTTATCAATATGGGCAGAAATATACGTCAAGCCGTTCATCTTTGTACCGACTGGATCAGCTGGAGGGATGGAATATAGATGCTGAACACGAAATAGGCACACTGCCCTCGGAACAGGACTATCTGGGTACCATGGATGTAATGAACAGCTACGACAGCCGTCAATGGAACCGTACGCACGAAGCCGGTATTCATCTTAACTGGAACAAGAAGACCTCCAAGGGTAAATGGTGGGCACAGGTACGTCCTACCCTAACCATGCTGAATAGTAAGCTGATTCATTTGCAAGCGAAGAAAGACACCGCTTTCACCCGGCGGACAACGTTGGTCAATATGGGAAGTACATTCCTTAATTGGGAGGCTCCCAATAAAAAGAATTCCATCACTCTTTACTATGACATCCATTCCAAGGCGCCCGAAATGACTTATTTTGTCAATGTCAGGAACGATGCAGACCCGTTGAACGTGACCGTCGGCAACAAGAACCTGAAAGATTCCTACCAACACAGTTACAGAGGCAGCTACACCTTTACCAACAAAGGCAAACAAAGGAGTGCTTACTTGCTCCTTGGCTACAATAGGATTCGCAATGCCATTGCCATGGGATATACGTATGATCGGAAAACCGGTGTGCGCACCTTCCGGCCGGAAAATGTGAACGGGAACTGGGATGCCAATGCCGACGTCAGTTTTTTCATGCCTTTGGATAAACAGCGTAAGGTAGAACTGTCCAACCTTATATCGGGCAACTACATTCATAGCGTGGATTTGGTGGAAACCACCGATGCTCCTACTGACAGGAAAAGTATCGTCAATACTTTCCGCTTGACGGAGAAGTTAGGAATCAAATACCGTACGGAAAAATTCACGGTAGGATTTAATGCCAATGTGGCATGGAACAATAGCCAAAGTGACCGGGAGACTTTTGCCACCATCAATGCGGTTGACTTGCATTATGGTGCCACCCTGCAATGGAAGTTGCCCTACAAGTGGCAGTTCGATACCGACCTCACCATGTACACTCGCCGGGGATATTCCGAATCAACGATGAATACGGATAATCTGGTTTGGAATGCCCGCATCAGCCGCCCTGTCTTCAAGAATCGCCTGCTTTTGTCCGCAGACGGATTCGATATCCTCCAACAATTGAGTAACGTTACCCGCACACTGAACGCACAGGCACGGGTGGAAACTTATACAAACGTTGTCCCTCGGTACTTTATGGTGCACCTGACATATAGATTGAACATACGCCCCAAAGCAACACGTTAAGACTCAATATGGAATCTATTCTGACACAGGTATTAATGAACTCAAAAAGTAGCTCATCTAAAAAAAATATGTATATCATGAAACATGCAGTAGTGTTTTACTTTTTTATTCTCCTTTCTATCATGGGGAATACCTAAAATCAAAGAACGGAGCTGGTAACCGGAACATGGCTTTTGCTGATGCATTGGTTCGGTATAAATATAAACAGACCGAATGGGAGCTGGAATGTAACAATCTGTTTAATGCCAAGCGATATGTATCTACCACTTATTCCGCAATGAGCACTTACGTTAGTCAGTATGAATTACGTCCTCTTAGTCTTTTACTGAAAGTGAGGTTTAAGTTGAAATAAGTAGTTTTCGGAAATATGAGAGGAAAGTTCCATTTATATACTCAGTTGGATGCCATGGATTGTGGTCCTTCTTGTCTGCGCATGATAGCCAAATATTATGGTAAGAATTATTCATTGCAGTCTTTACGTGCCCGCTCTTTTATTTCCCGTAACGGTGTCTCTATGTTAGGTATCAGCGATGCCGCAGAGTCTATCGGTTTTAGAACATCGGGGGTACGTGTCTCTTTTAAACAACTGGTGGAAGATGTTCCCATGCCCTGTATCCTGCATTGGAACCAGAATCATTTTGTGGTTTGCTATGATGTGAGGAAAAAGAGAGGGCAATATTGGTTTAAAATAGCAGATCCGGCAAGCCGGTTGGTTACCTATAATGAACAGGAACTGAGAAGGTGCTGGCTGGTTACCAAATCGGACGGAGAAGAAAAAGGAACGGCACTTGCACTAGAGCCTACTCCGGACTTCTATGCCGGTGACGACGAACAAGAACTGAAAGCAAGAGGATTGCGCTTCTTTCTTCGTTACCTGACACCTTACAAGAAGCAATTGGTACAGCTGGTACTGGGCATGTTGGTGGTGAGTCTGCTCCAACTCATATTACCTTTCCTTACGCAAGCTCTGGTGGATGTGGGTATCCGTGACGGGAATTTTGGCTTTATCACCGTAGTGGTGGTGGCTCACCGCCTCAGTACGGTGAAGGATGCCGACAAGATAGTAGTGTTGGACAACGGACACATTGCGGAGGAAGGTACCCATCACGAACTGACGGAGCGGAAGGGGTTGTATTACAGACTAGTGAAGAACCAACTGGAATTGGGGAGTTGACGGATGGAGGAAGAGAAGAAATATATGGACATAGAGCTTCGTAGTGAAGAGGTGCAGGAGGTGATGAGCCATATTCCCTCCCGGGTGCTGAGGTGTGGCATTACGGTTCTGGCAGTGATTCTTTTGACGGTACTGGCGGGGTGCTGGATATTTAGGTGTCCGGACACCCTGGCTGCGGAGGTGACACTGGTCACGGAGGAGCCTCCCGCCTTTGTACTGTCGCATGCTACGGGGAAACTGGACACGCTTTATGTGGAGAACGGAAGCCCGGTGGAGGCGGATGCCGATCTGGGGGTGCTTGGCAAGGCGCTGCTTCCGTTGCAGGGCTCGGGCAAGGTACATACGGGTCAGCGGGTGCATATACGCTTGGATAACTATCCCGACCGGGAGTTCGGCTATGTCAAAGGGCGGGTGAAGAGCGTCTCTCCCGCTTCGACGGAAGAAGGCATGTATGTGGTGGAAATCTCTTTACCCGACGGACTGCGGACCAATTACGGCAGGTTGTTGCCCGTTTCGCGCGAACTGAAAGGCACTGCGGATATCATCCTTGCTGACAGGAATGTGCTGGAACGGTTGTTGGCGCCATTGAGGAGGGTAGTTGAGTATGGGAAGTAGTATTTCTGTTGTTTGAACCGTTAAATCTATCTTTTTTTCTCTAATATTTTGTAGTCGAACATATTATTTATATCTTTGCATGCGAAAACGGATGAAAGGTGGAGGGGCGATAAAGCTCCTCTTTTTTGTTCTTATTAGTTAATCTATGATAGAAAAGAAAACAGTTTGTCAGATTGTTGACGAGTGGCTGGAAGGAAAAGATTACTTTCTGGTGGAAGTAACGATCAGCCCTGATGACAAGATTGTGGTGGAAATAGACCACAAGGAAGGCGTTTGGATTGAGGACTGCGTGGAGCTGAGCCGCTACATCGAGTCGAAGTTGAACCGTGAGGAGGAAGATTATGAACTGGAGGTTGGCTCTGCCGGAATCGGACAACCGTTTAAGGTATTGCAGCAGTACATCAATCATGTCGGTAAAGAAGTGGAGGTGCTGACAAGGGACGGACGTAAACTCGGCGGTGTGCTGAAGGAAGCGAACGACCGGCATTTTGTGGTTACTGTGCAGAAAAAGGTGAAAGAAGAGGGTGCCAAACGTCCCAAGATGGTGGACGAGGACCTGACTCTGAAGTATGATGAGATAAAATACACTAAATACTTAATCAGTTTTAAATAAGACTATGGCCAAAAAAGAAGAAACTATCAGCTTGATAGATACATTTTCGGAATTCAAGGAACTGAAAAATATCGATAGAACCACTATGGTAAGTGTGCTCGAAGAGTCATTCCGTAGTGTAATCGCGAAAATGTTTGGCACCGATGAGAATTACGACGTAATCGTGAACCCCGACAAGGGTGACTTCGAGATATGGCGTAACCGTGAAGTAGTAGAGGATGCGGAACTTGAGAATCCGAACTTGCAGATTGCGCTGTCGGAAGCACAGAAGATTGATGCATCGTATGAGGTGGGTGAGGAAGTGACGGATGAGGTTATATTCGCCAACTTCGGACGCCGTGCCATCCTGAACCTCCGCCAGACGTTGGCCTCTAAGATTCTGGAACTGGAAAAAGACAGTATCTATAATAAATACATTGATAAGGTAGGCACCATCATCAACGCGGAAGTCTATCAGATTTGGAAAAAGGAAATGCTGCTGCTCGATGACGAAGGCAATGAGTTGCTGCTGCCCAAGACCGAACAGATACCGAGCGACTTCTACCGCAAGGGCGAGACTGCCCGTGCCGTTGTAGCCCGTGTGGATAACAAGAATAACAACCCGAAGATTATCTTGAGCCGCACGTCGCCCGTATTCCTTCAACGTCTGTTTGAGATGGAAGTGCCCGAAATCAATGACGGACTGATTACCATCAAGAAGATTGCCCGCATCCCCGGTGAGCGTGCCAAGATTGCCGTCGAGTCATACGATGACCGTATTGATCCGGTAGGCGCTTGCGTAGGTATGAAAGGCTCTCGTATCCACGGAATCGTTCGCGAGTTGAGAAACGAGAACATTGATGTGATTAATTACACCTCAAATCTCTCTTTGTTTATCCAGCGTGCCTTAAGCCCGGCTAAGATCTCTTCTATCCGTGTGAATGAGGAGGAAAAGAAAGCTGAGGTTTATCTACGTCCGGAGGAGGTTTCTTTAGCGATCGGTAAGGGCGGTCTGAATATTAAGTTGGCTTGTATGTTGACTGAGTATACGATTGACGTATTCCGTGATATCGAAGGAGCGGACGAGGAGGATATCTACTTGGATGAGTTCTCCGACGAGATCGACAGCTGGGTGATCGACGCACTGAAGAATATAGGATGCTATACGGCGAAGAGTGTCCTTGCTATGGACCGCAATGAGATTATTGAACGTGCCGATCTGGAAGAACAGACCGTGGACGATCTTTTAGCTATCTTATCTGCGGAATTTGAAGATGAAGGTAACGAATAAGTATTACGACAAAGTTAGATATGCCTATAAAATTAATTCAAGTACAGAGAAAATTGAACGTGGGAATCAACACGGTGGTTGAGTTCCTGCACCGGAATGGGTTCTCGGTTGAGGATAATCCCAACACGAGGATCAGTGATGAACAGTATGCTTTGCTCGTAAAAGAGTTTGGAAAGGATCTGCCAGAGAAAGATCGTAATTTTGCGGCGGATCGTGTGCGGAAAGAGGTTCCTTCTGTGAAAGAAGAGAAGACCGCGGAAATAAAGACAGTGATACCGGAAGAATTCAGACCTAAGATCGTAATGAAGGGTCATATCGATTTGGATGGTGGACAACATAAAAAACAGCAGGAAGAGCCGAAGGCTAAAGAGGAGCCGAAGGTGAAAGAAGAGCCTAAGGTAAAGGAAGAGCCGAAAGTGAAGGAAGCGCCTGCCGCTCCCGCTGCTCAAGCTCCTGTTAAACCCGCGCAGCCTGCGCAGGCTCCCACGGAGAAAAAAGAAGAAAAAGTTATAGTAGTGGAAGTGGAAAAAGAAAAAACCGTAGAGAAGCAACCGGTTGTTGCGGAACCTAAGGTGGAAAGTGTGAAACCGGAACAGGAAGTAGAGAAGATCGAGGAAAAGGATGATAATCTTTTCCGTTTGAACTCGGTTAAATTGGAGTCAAAGATCAAGGTAACCGGTAAGATTGACTTGGATGCGCTTAACCAATCGACTCGTCCGAAAAAGAAAACGAAGGAGGAGAAGCGGAAAGAGCGTGATGAGAAGCAAAAGTTTAATAACAATCGGCCGGGTAATAATAGCAACGGTCCGGGCGCTCCTCATAAGAGTCCGAATTCGCCGACTTTGATTAAACCGAACGCTCCTGCTAAACCGGGTGAGGAAGGTGACGCTAAGAAGAAGCGTAAACGTATCAAGAAAGATCGGGTAGACGTGAATAATACGCCGGGTACGAATTATCTGCGCCCGAATCGTGACGATCGTCCGAATAACGACCGTAAGCCTCGCTTGAAGAAGCCGGTGAAAGCGGAAGTTAGTGAAGAGGATGTTCAAAAGCAGATCAAGGAGACTTTGGCTCGCTTGACCAACAAGAATAATAAGAATAATAAGGGGGCTAAATACCGTCGTGATAAACGTGACGCCGCTGTGAAACGTGAGCACGAGTTGATGGAACAGGAAGAACTGGAAAGCAAGGTATTGAAGCTGACCGAGTTCGTTACGGCCAACGACTTGGCGAACATGATGGACGTATCTGTAACGGAGGTTATCGGTACTTGCATGAGCATCGGCCTTATGGTTTCGATCAATCAGCGCTTGGATGCGGAGACGATCAATATTGTGGCTGAGGAGTTCGGTTATAAGACTGAATATGTAAGCGCGGATGTTGTCGAGGCGATCAACGCTGATGAGGAAGATGATAACGAGGAGGATTGGGTAGCCCGTCCGCCTATCGTAACGGTGATGGGACACGTTGACCATGGTAAGACTTCTTTATTGGATAATATCCGTAGCGCGAACGTAATCGCCGGTGAGGCCGGTGGTATCACGCAGCATATCGGAGCCTACAACGTGAAGTTGCAGAATGGCCGCCGTATCACGTTCTTGGATACTCCGGGTCATGAGGCGTTTACCGCTATGCGTGCCCGTGGCGCAAAGGTGACGGATATCGCGATTATTATCGTGGCCGCTGATGATAACGTGATGCCTCAGACGATCGAGGCGATTAATCACGCTTCGGCTGCCGGGGTTCCTATTGTTTTCGCTATTAATAAAATCGATAAGCCACATGCTAATCCTGAGAAGATCAAGGAGGAGTTGGCGAATATGAATTACTTGGTGGAAGACTGGGGGGGTAAGTACCAGAGTCAGGAGATCTCCGCTAAGAAAGGTATCGGTGTCGAGGAGTTGTTGGAGAAGGTCTTGTTGGAGGCCGACCTGTTGGATTTGAAAGCGAATCCGAAAAAACGTGCGGTTGGTTCTATCATCGAGTCTTCTTTGGACAAGGGACGTGGCTATGTATCTACCATATTGGTGGAGAACGGTACGTTGAAGATGGGAGATATCGTTTTGGCGGGAACTCATCAAGGACGTATCAAGGCGATGTTCAACGAGCGTAATCAACGGGTGGAGAAGGCCGGTCCTTCCGAGCCGGTATTGATCCTCGGTTTGAATGGTGCTCCTCAGGCCGGTGATACATTTAATGTATTGGAGACTGAGCAAGAGGCGCGTGAGATCGCTAACCGTCGTGAGCAATTGCAGCGTGAGTTAGGTCTTCGTACGCAGAAGATGCTTACTTTGGATGATATCGGACGTCGTATCGCCGTGGGTAACTTCCAAGAGTTGAACGTGATCGTGAAGGGTGATGTGGATGGTTCCGTAGAGGCTTTGTCCGACTCCTTGATCCGTTTGTCTACCGAGGAGATTCAGGTAAACGTAATTCACAAGGCGGTTGGCCAGATTTCCGAGTCGGATGTGGTTTTGGCAGCGGCTTCGAACGCTATCATTATCGGATTCCAAGTTCGTCCGTCTTTGCAAGCACGTAGAAACGCCGAGAAGGAAGGTGTGGAGATCCGTTTGTATTCTATCATCTACGATGCGATCGAGGAGGTGAAGAGCGCTATGGAAGGCATGCTTTCTCCGGAGATCAAGGAGGAGATTACCGCTTATGTGGAAGTTCAGCAGGTATTCAAGATCACCAAGGTCGGTACGGTTGCCGGATGTATGGTTAAGGAAGGCAAGATCAAACGTACGAACAAGATTCGTTTGATACGTGACGGTATCGTTATCTATGCCGGTGAGCTAGGTTCTTTGAAACGTTTCAAGGACGATGCGAAAGAGGTCGTGGCTGGCTTGGATTGCGGTTTGAATATTACGAACTTCAACGATATCCAAGTGGGCGATATGATCGAGGCTTACGAAGAGACAGAAATAAAGAAGACGTTATAACGATGAACTGGTTGGACATTACATTGCTATGTCTG
>ERZ779855.1745-NODE-1745-length-13693-cov-2.768808_pt1 | contig 13693 bp, 5 predicted proteins | sample MGYA00511370_ERZ779855 | MGnify/ENA primary metagenome ERZ779855 (study PRJEB29588, sample SAMEA1967319) | human gut metagenome | biome: human gut; feature: human-associated habitat; material: faeces | place: Denmark | collected 2008/2010 ...
TGGCAGGTCGAAAGAGGTAGAGTTGGATATGATTAATCCGTCCGCAGCCGTTTGTTTCACTGTGAAGCTCCCTACTTCGCTGCCTCCGGCTTTCACCGTTACCTTGGCTTCACGGTCACTCGTGTCCGTATTGGCTTCTGCCATAACGGTATACTTCAAAATACTACTCGAAGCAGAACTTTCGGCAGTAACCTTACACCACTCCGGTGCACTGCTGGTAACTTCCAATGCAACGTTCGACTTGATGTTCAGCGTACTTGTTCCTCCGGTCTTGGAGAAAGTCATTCCATCCGTCAGAATGTTCGCGGGAATCGTTATTTCCGGAGTCACAGTATCATCATTGCCGGAACATGCGGCAACGAAAGAAGAGAAAAGCAGTGCCGACAGCACCAGGCAAATTTGGAATTTTTCAATGATATTCTTCATCATGTCTTTACGTATTAAAAATAATGGTTAAATCAGTGAGAGCAAAAGTAGCGGAAAAGGCGGAAAACACACCGATGCCATGTTATCTGCAACGGTATCATTTGTTTCCGAATAGGGCTCAAAAGTTATCATTGAATGACATCAGACACATCCGGCTTGCTTGAACCGAAAGAATACTTTATTTTTGTGTATAAACACTTCCTTCAACTACCCTGATTCATATATCTGATAAACTATTTAAAATACAATGTATTTATGAGAAAGATGATGTTACTTTTAGGACTGGCGCTCAGCCTGTCCTGCTTTTCACAAAACCGGCAAGGTTATCAAAATCCCGTTATTCCCGGTTTCCATCCCGACCCGAGTATCTGCCGCGCAGGAGATGACTTTTATCTGGTCAACAGTAGTTTCCAATATTTCCCGGGCGTACCGTTGTTCCACAGCAAAGACCTCATCAACTGGGAACAAATCGGACACTGCCTGACGCGCCCCTCACAACTGCCGCTTCACGACGCCGGCCCATGGGGAGGAATCTATGCACCTACCATCCGCTACAACAGCGGTACATTCTACATGATTACCACCAACGTGTCCGACAAAGGCAACTTCCTTGTACACACTACCGACCCGCGTGGCGAATGGTCAGAACCCGTATGGCTCAAGCAAGGCGGTATAGACCCGTCCCTCTATTTTGAAGACGGCAAGTGTTACCTCGTCAGCAATCCGGGCGTAGGTATCTATCTGTGCGAAATCAACCCCAAAACCGGCGAACAACTCAACGAGTCCAAACGCATCTGGAACGGCACGGGCGGACGGCACCCTGAAGGGCCGCATATTTACAAGAAAGACGGCTGGTATTATCTGCTGATTTCCGAAGGCGGCACGGAATACGGCCACAAAGTGACAATAGCCCGTAGCCGCGATATAGACGGCCCGTACGAAGAGAATCCCGCCAATCCCATCCTGACCCACATCAACAAGAATGCACAAAACAGCCCGATACAAGGAACCGGCCATGCCGACCTGATACAAGCCCCTGACGGTTCGTGGTGGATGGTGTGTCTCGCTTTCCGTCCGCAAAGCGGCAACCATCACCTGCTGGGACGCGAAACGTTCCTTGCTCCCGTGCGCTGGGACAAGAATGCCTGGCCGGTAGTAAACGGAGATGGCACAATAGCCCTGCAAATGGATGTGCCAACCCTACCGCAATATCCTCTTGCCCCCAAGCCTGCACGCACCGATTTCAAAAACGGCAAATTAGGTCCCGAATGGGTTCATATCAGAAACTATCATCCGGAAAACTATACCTTTGCTTCCGGTAACCTCCGTCTGAAAGCAACCCCCGTAAACCTGAACAACGGGAAAGGCAGTCCTACTTTTGCCGGCCGCCGGCAAGAACATATCGACTTCACAGCCACCACTTCCATGCAACTGAAAAAAGCCGCCAGTGGCGACGAAGCCGGCCTGACGGTCTACATGTTCGAATCATCCCATTACGATTTATTAGTCAAGCAATTGGCAGACGGGAAACAAGCTGTAGTATTGCGCTACCAATTGAATGAATTGACCCATACGGAAAAGGAAGTTATTCTGCCCCAGGGGAAAGTACAACTCCGTGTAAAAGGCAGCAACGAAATCTATTCGTTCGAGTATGCCACAAACGGAAAGGACTTCAAAGAACTGGGCCGAATGAATACGCGCTATATCAGTACAGAAACTGCCGGTGGCTTTACGGGAATCATGCTGGGATTGTATGCCGTCTCCGGTTCTCAAACCTCAAAAGCATATGCAGACTTTGAATACTTTGATTACGAAGGAAAATAGCAGCCAATCTTAGAGAAAGCCCCTGCTTTTCTCCGCTTCCGCCCTTTTGTCTGTCCGGTTCAGTACAAAGATTCATGAACGGCCCACTTAGGTGAACAAGTTTGTTCACCTAAGTGGGCTGATTTGTTCACTACTATGAACAAGGCGGACCACTTTAGTGGAGATACCATAAAATCACTATGTTTATCGCAATAAGTACCCATCCCGTCCGAACAAAGTACAAGGCAAAGAGCTATCAAAGCGCCGCCTTACGGACCACCTCCTTTATTTTATTCTCTCTATGGTTCTTCAATCTATATCAGAACGATGCACACCGGTGAGGGCAAAACAAAAAATCCGGGATGGCCTGCATCCCGGATTTCCTATCTAACCAGTATATTTCCGTCTATCCCTCTTACCATTCAGGAACAGAGAAAAGAGTGTGGAACGTGAACTTCACTTCCATAGAACTGCTGAAACCAAGTTCCTTGATAACATCACCATCAGGAGTACCGAAAGCGCACCCTTTATCCTTTGTTGTCCCATAGCAATTCCAAAGTTCCAGACGATACTTCGGGGATTCATTGGCATCGAGCACTTTGGATGCATCAAATGTCACTTCCTTGCCATCCAGATAGAGGTTGTCAAGTGTGGCATGTAAACCGGGGAAATACTTGTAAATGTCAGCCACTTCAACGAAGGTCATGATGGAACCTGCCGCATAGTCGGCAGATTCGTACTTAATGTCGAACTGAGAAGCCACAAGGCTGTACTGGAAGTTCTCGTATTTCACCTCGAACGTAGCTCCTGCGTTATATCCCCATGCACTTCCCCAATCCGGATTGACAGTAACCAGATTGGGCGTATAAATACCTGCACCGGTACCGTCGGTAATGACGGTGCAGACAATCTCAAGCTTCTCCTTGAAATGGATGGCAGGCTCGGTACCTTGATTTTCTACATTGCTGAACGGACTGAGAGGAACAGCATTGCCTACAGAACCCGCCCCATAAGCATTGAACAACTGAACACGGTACTTGCCGTTTCCTTCAATGTCGCCATAATAGAAGCGGTTGGCATCAAACCGGATGGAAGTACCGTCCAGCTTGATGTCGTCAATGCGTACAAACGAATTGGGATAGCGCTTCGCCATACCGGCAAAGTCAAGCGTAAACACCATAGCATCGGTACAAGTTCCCTCGAAAACAAACGTGTGCTGTCCAGCCAAGTCTTCGGGTGAAATGGCTACAAGCAGTGCATCCCAACTTCCTGCCCATGATGAATCGGCGATATTGAGCAATACAGGAACCTGCGCATCGGCATCGGCCTTGGCCTGGCTGTAATAGTTCAACGAATAGCCATAGTCGCCATCGGGCAGGGCAATCTGCAAGCCGTCGGCAGTCAACGACAGAATGTTCAGCTTACCACTCTTCGTGCCAATCCAAGTATTGGCACAAAGCACATCTATGTCGATGTCAATCACTTTATTCGCCTCGTCAATCGTAAACTTACCGGTTTCATCGGTCACGGTACCGTCTTCGGCAATACGATGAATATTCACCGTACCGTCCTCCTTGAGCTCCATATAACCATAGTCCTTTCCGTAAGTATAACCTATCCAGCCATTATCCGTACCCATCTCCCAATGAATCTGCTGTTCAATGTTGGGTTGTCCGTTGGAAACTGTGCTCCAGTTGTCCGTAACACCCCACTGCGTGAAAGGTCCTTCAAACACGTGCTGCTTACCGTCCTGGCCATTGTCAAGATACCACTTCTGATAGAGCAGAGCCTTGTTGAACGGTACGTTCTTGGCTGTGGAAACAGCGCGTACAGCCATACCTTGATAAACTGCGGCAGTGATACGGTGATTGACAGAAGCTGCAAACTGGTAACCTACCGCAAATTCTGTATTGGAAGAGTTGACAGTACCGGTGAGGTAATATCCTTCAGTACCCAGCGCCGTCACATCGTTTGCCACACGCGTACCGGCTGCAGGCAGGAAGATGGAATTACCATTAGGACCGGTGAACTTGAAACCTGTCACTCCATTCTGCTCAGTCCACTCTTTCTGGCACAACGTGAAGAGTTCCTCGAAATCATCGGCAGTAGGCAGTGTGGCACGCCCTTGAAATGCACGGAAAGCCAAGTCGGAAGCCGTTTTATAAGTATCGGCCGAAGCATAGTCGGCAGGGTCGATGCTATTGTTGCATCCGGTCAGGTCACCGAATCCGAAAAGGCCACCCAGTCCAGTCTCGCTCTTGGCACCCACATTGAAGCGAGCCCACATCACGGAGAGTCCCAGGTCGACAAGGTCATTGTCGAGATCGAAGTCATAGGCAGGAGTAGTGAAGCTCTTCACCTCACCATACACAATGCCGCTACCCAGATTGAGGTAAGCCGCATAATAGTATTGCGTTTCGGGCACCAACCCTTCATGGACGAATGAATAGCTGTCCTTAAGTTCCTCACTCTTCACTATAAGGCCTGCACGAACCGCTTCTACATCGGATGAAGTAGAGATAACAACACCACAAGTAGCATCGGCCGTAGCATCGGTCAATGTCCCACCCAATACAGCCGAGGCGAAGTCGACAGATGCGGCATCGGCAGTAGCCACCTTGGCATCGGTGGTGAGCAAGCTTTTCACCTCACCTTTGTAATACACCTTACCCTGCAAGCATACATAAGCCTGATAATAGAGCGTAGAGTTATTGTTCAACCCGTTCAACTGAGCACTGAAGGCGCTACCGTCATAAGCAGCCTGCACGTCCTCGGGCAGGTTGTCTTGCGCAAAACCATAGAAGAAGCCGGTCTTATAGCTTCCGGCATCCATGCCATCCAACCCGGAGAGCGTGGCATGGAGTGTAGCGGTAGTGGCGGTCACATCGGACGACCCCGTCACCACCGACGATTCGTTCAGAATCGGGGTGGTGTGGATAGTATAGTCGTCATCTTCATTGCACGAAGCCAGCGAAAGGCCCAGTGCAAGTGAAAGTATTCCTAAATATATCTTTGTCTTCATATATACTAAATTCATTTAAGTGGTTATTCAATGGTCATCGAAATTATCTCAACCTTCACATCCGGCTGTCCGTCTTCGGTGGCAGCCACAGTAGCAAGTCCCTTATTCTGGATACCGATACAGATACAACTGCTTCCTTCGTAAGTCACAGTGGCACCGGTGGTATTGGTCACGGACACAGTCTGTACAGCTCCTTCGGCAGTATCAAAGGCCACGGCATGAGCCAAGTTGTAGCAGTCATCTTCCCAAGCATTTCCGATGTTATTGTCCATAATCACGGTCTTAGGAGTCGCGCCCTCGTTCCAAGTGATTCCACTCAGCACTTTGTACTGTATCTTCAGCGTCTGGTTCTTTTTCAACTTCACCTTCGTGATGTCGATCGGCCATCCCGCGTCACCACCGCCCCAAGGATTGTAGAACTGCAAGCGCAAACGATCGGGATTTCCGTCACCGAAAAGAATTTGTACCTTGCTGTTGTCTACCTTGATTTCAGTAGGCCCGGTAGGTCCGGTAGCGATAGGTTTGTAGTTGAGGTTGGCACAAAGATAAGAATCCACGGCTCCCTTGTCATTGGTCGTTGCAGGCACACCCATCTGGAAAGAGCTGGTGACATCGCAAGCCATTACGGTAAACTCGCTTCCCTTCACTTCCACCGTGCGCTTATCACCGGTAGCGGTGAGGACGGTTATCTCAACCGGATTGCCGTCGGCATCCATAAATTTCAATTTGCCGTCTTCAATGGCAAGCTTACCGGCATTGGTACCGTCATCCCATTTGTAGCCATCGGCCGTGCTGCTCAATACCAGCTCATAGTCGGCAATGGAAGCATCGGCCACAGGTGCCCATGAAGAACCGTACTGTCCCTTCACTACGCTTTCCCAAGCAGCAGAGCCACCATTCCACCATGTCCAGTCATAAGGTTCTTCATCATTGATGAGGAAGCGTGCCTCATTGCCCACATAGGTGACACCGTTGATTTCAGTAGTGAACAGTTTGGTTGCCAAATCTTCAATGGCAGGCTGTTGTACTTCGGCAGGCTGAAGCAAACCCGGATCTTCAGTCGGTATGATACTGGGGTCATTATAAGCCTCTTCGGAAATGAAGTTCCACACCAGCCACCACGGACCTTCGCTATTGGTACGCATCGTAGCTACCTGCAGCAGATAAGGAGTACATTCTATAATCTTGATGTCGTTGGTATAGTTGGAACAGACATCATCAAAACCCTCGTTATGCAATGAATAGGTACCGCCATAGAAAGATATGACAGGGCGTTTCGGGTCAGACACATTCAAGTTGAAAGTTCCGGTGGCATCCGTCGTGCCCGAAGCAGCCACCCGATGAAGTTCCACCGTACAGCCTTTCACAGCATCCAGGCCGAAAGTGATGTACGACTGGAAATAGGGGTCGTCTGCCGGAATGAGCCACGATTGGATACCCGGATCCCAGTTGGGAGCCCAATTGGCGCTACCAATCATAAGGTCGGTAATATTGCTTCCATCATTTTTCACATCAGTGTGGCTCATGTACATCACCGGTCCCGAACAACGGCCAATACCAAAGTTCTTGTCAATGGGAACCCACTTACGGCTCTTGCCCACTCCACCTGCAAGGTTAGCCCAGATAGGGTCTTCGAGCATGGCAAAGTTATTGGTCTCTACCTTGAAGGTATATGGTTCGCCATATACCGGACCTGCCGGTGTGGAAGCGCCGAAAGTCACGCTATATTCTCCGGCAAAAGGAAGTGCCAAGTCAAGAGTGGTCTTTTGAGAAGGACCGCTTGGAGTGACCCACAAGGGAGTGGCTCCCTTGATGAGCGAAGTCAGATGAATCGTATTAGGATCATTGGCATCAGGGGTCACCGTATAGGCGATACCTTCCACCAAATCATCGGAAACATAGGTTTTTGCCCCCATCTCGTACTCTTCGGGCGAGCAAGCGGAAAATATCAAAGCCGCTCCTGCCAATATGGAAAAGAATGATTTAAGTCTCATATCTTATTGTTTTTATTTTTTATTTACTCTATTAATGGTACTCACCATCCGGGATTCTGCACAAGTACACTCTGTGAAAGGTTAATTTGATTATAAGGAATCTGGCTCAAGCCTTTGGTGGCTTTCACACGGTCGGCCCGTATGGTTATTGCATCATCAGCGCCTCCACTCTTCACCTTGACACCATTCAAGGCGAGCTTCTCGGCTGCCACGTCTATACCTTGACGCAGGAGATCCCAATAATTAATGCTTTCAAAAGCAAATTCAAGACGACGTTCTTCCATAATAGCTTGTTGAGACACACTCTTAGCTTGATAGTTGGCCGATACTGTTCCGTTGTCATCAACCTGATAAGCACGCTTACGCACTTGGTCGAAATAAGTTTGCGCATTGGGGCTACCCAGTTCTGCGGCCATCAACAATACGTCGGCATAACGGATAATAACGTAGTCTTGGCGGTTCTGTGTCTGGAAGTCACCGCTACCATCCTGCTTACCGGCATGGCTTCCATCGGCATAGCAAAGGGGAGCATACTTCTTCACAGCATAGCCGGTATATTCACGCCAGTCATTAAAACTGGTGGTAAAGTCGGCCGAACCGGTGATTCCTTCCCCTACCAAATCAATGATAGAAGCCGAACGGCGGAGGTCACCAGTGGGAAACGCTTCCACAAAATCAGGATTTACCGTCAATGCGCCCCATCCCTTGCAATAGGGAGCAGCATTAAGCTGGCGCATACCCAACATCACCTGCCAACGGTTGGAGTCATTATTCCCGTTATAATCCTGAGTAGCGGTAAATTTCAACGCAAGAATGGTTTCCTTGTTTCCATCACCGGCATATGTACCCTTCAAAGTTTCATAGTCTCCTTTTTCGGCCACTTTTGCAGAAGAAGCCGGCCATAAATTCTTGAATTGCGGTACCAAACCATATTCTCCTGAAGCGATTACGTCTTCTACAGCAGCCAAAGCTTCGGCACGAGTCACCTCTACAGGTTCTTCACCGTAATATCCGGTATAGAAAAGATAGGCACGTGCCAGCAAAGCCTCGGCGGCATATTTTGTAATATGTCCGTCGTTCTTGGTATAGTCGGCCTTGGGATAAGCGTCACCGGGAATATTCTCGATAGCATATTTTAAGTCAGTAAATATGGCACTGAACACCTCTTTGGCAGGTGAAGGAGCGCGATTTTCGTTTACCGGTTCCAGAAAGAGTGGGATATTCCCCCATAAACGAACCATATCCAGATAAAGCAATGCACGCAACGTACGACATTCGCCCATATAGATACCACGTTTGCTATCCGATTCATTCCATACAATCTGCTCTTCATGAGCTATCAGCTCGTTGCAACGATAGACGCCCGCATAATAATTTTTCCAGTCACCTTCGTATAGGTTGAGGTCAGCCGGCGATTGGGAGATGTCAAAACGGTCAATGGCCTGATAGCCACGTCCATCGGCATTTCCGGTAGCGCCAAAACACTCGGCACTCATCACCTCGGAAGCCATATAAAACCCTACCATCATGGCTGATGAAGTCTGGCGCCAACCATCATAACAACCTATCAGAGCACGATAAGCATCTTTTTCAGTCTTATAGAATGTACCGGTTGAAGATTCAGTCTTCGACGTAACATCGAGAAAACTGTCGGTACACGAAGCCAGTCCCAAACTCAGGAGCAGGACACTTGCCATAAATATATTTTTGTTTTTCTTCATATCAGTCTATATTTTAAAATTTCAAGTTAACACCAAACAATACGGTACGGGGACGGGGGTAATAACCTAAATCAACGCCCGATACCCAACCTTGTCCGTTATCTCCTTCGGGACCATAACCTATTTCCGGATCCATGCCGTCATATTTGGTAAATGTGAACGCATTCTGTACCTGAGCATAGATACGGCACTGGCTGATGGCCTTACATCTCAGTAGCTTGGCAAAGTCGTAGCCCAAAGTAATGTTACTGATTCGCAGGTAATCACCATCCTGCACGTAGAGGTCTGAGAACTGCCAGTTGAGATTCTGGTCTGTGACACGAGGTATGCGATTGCTGGTTCCCTCTCCTGTCCAACGTCCTAAAATTGCAGTAGTATAATTGGCTTGCTTGGAGGTATGGTTACGATAGCTCTGGACAATCTGCTGTCCGAAAGCACCGTTGGCCACTACAGAGAAATCAAGTCCTTTCCAGTTGAAACCGAGATTGAAGCCCATAGTGAAATCAGGAATACCGTTACCAAGATCGGTCTTGTCAAGCTCGTTCACCCGTCCGTCATGGTTGATGTCCACAAACTTCACGTCACCTGGTTGTACGTCAGCTTGCAGCACACCGTTACCAGCCTTAATCCAATCCTCTATTTCTTGATTGTTTTGGAATATGCCTGCTGTCTTGAAACCATAGAAATAACCGATAGGCTTACCATTCTCGGCACGATAGAATTCAGGAGTATTGTCATACAACTGGTTGGTAGAGCCATGAATGATACCATCGTCGTTAGGAATCTCTCCGACCTTATTCTTATTGTAGGCACCGTTGATACCGATATTGTAACTAAAGTCTTTGCCTATTTGGTCATTCCAAGTAAGATTGAGTTCCACACCGGTGTTTTTCACTCCACCGCCATTAATATAAGGAGCACCTGCTCCGGCAGTAGCAAGAATAGGAGCCACCACGAGCCAGTCTTTAGTATCTTTAATGTAGAAATCGAAATTAACACCCAGGCGACTGTTGAGGAATCGGGCATCAAGACCGATATTGGTCTGCTGTGAAGTCTCCCACTTGATGTCAGCATTAGCCAGACGACTAGGGTAAGCTCCCCAGTTGGTTCCGAGCTGTGCCGCAGCATCCGAGTTGCCGTAACCGCTACCGAAAAGATAGTGTGTATTGGTACTCTTGATAGGAGCCAGATATTGGAATGCGTCAATGTTGGCATTACCCACTTGTCCCCAGCTGGCACGTATTTTCAGGAAGTCGAGCCAGTTTTGCGTACTTTCCATGAATTTTTCGTTAGTAATGGTCCATCCTGCCGATACCGAAGGGAAGTAACCAAAACGGTTGCCTTTGGCAAAGTTGCTCGAACCGTCTGCACGCAAAGTAGCATTGACCATATAAGTTTCTTTCCAGTTCCAACCCAATCGGCCGAAATAGGACACCTTGCGGCTCTCGGTATGCGGATTGCCACTGGCACCCAAGCCGTTGGTCGAATCGGAGGCCGTTCCGTTGCCCACAAAAGCATGCTCCCAATCATCAAAACCTTCTTTCAACATACCATTTTTAGCTTCGATATAAGTGCCCTCGTAACGATAGGCTTCCATACCCAGCAAGGCGTTGAACGAATGTTCTCCCATAGTCCAGTCATAAGAAGCCGTATTGGTCCATGTCATACCCAAAGAGTGATTGGCATTTTGAGATACGGTAGTACGTTCTTCATTATATATATATTGGCTGAACTTGTAGAGAGGCTTGAAACTACGGTATTCGCTGGAACCATAAACCACACCGAATACAGACTTTATCTTCAAATTCTTGACAGGCTGCAATTCAGCATAAACATTACCGGAAAAAGTAGCCGTTTTGTTCTCATTGTTGCTGTCGGTCATCATTAAACCATAAGGGTTTCCATCACCTTTATTCCAGTCACTGGTACTGGTGTCATTGTAAGGCGAATCATAAAGATTATTATCGCTATAGACAGGAGCGATAGGCGATGTTCCGAATGCACCGCGTAAGGTATTATTATATTGGTTGCCTACACTGATACCGTTATTCATCTTATATACAAAACTCACCTGCTCGCCCACTTTCAAAATATCCTTGAAAAGTTTGTGCTCGCTGTTCACGCGGAAATTGTAACGCGAATAGTTAGACACATCCGAACCGCCGACAATACCTTCCTGACTCATATATCCTAACGAAAGGGCATAAGTGGAAGTTGCGCTTCCACCAGTGACACCCAGCGTATAGCTCTCCGTTGTGGCATTATCTTTGAACATAGTATCTACCCAATCCGTATCATACACATTGCCGTTGGCATCGTAAATAGACTGGTATTGGCTCCAATCGTAAGCCGAAAGTCCGCTATTCAAAGCCTGCTCATCCATAATGGCCATATACTCTTTTGCATTCAGCATATTGGCCTTACGAGCTACATTCTGTATTCCATAATAAGCATCGAAACTAATCTGCGCTTTACCTTCGCGCCCTTGCTTGGTAGTAATAAGCACTACACCATTAGCACCGGCCGAACCGTAGATAGCCGCACTAGCCGCATCTTTCAGTACATCTATACTTTCAATATCGGCAGGATTCAAAGTAGAAATATCACCACCCACACCATCAATCAGATAAAGAGGAGCACTATTTCCCACGGTACCAAGACCACGGATACTCACTTTCATGTCAGCACCCGGTTGACCGGAAGTCGAAGCAATACTTACACCCGGTGTCTGTCCCTGCATAGCCTGCAAGGGATTGGTTGTATTCATCTTGGCTATTTCGTCACCCTTCACCTGAACAGTGGCACCCGTCACCAATTTCTTCTTCTGGACACCATAGCCCACTACAACCACTTCATCCAACATTTCCGTGTCCTCCTTCAGCACCACATTGATGACGCCCGCCACGGCCAGACAGAACAGAGGCCGCTTGGTGTCGCCCACGGCACGCAGCAGGGAGGCGTTGAAGTTGTACAGAATGGTCATCGGCATTCCGATGAAGTAGATCTTCAGGTAAAGGGTGGCAAGGTCAATGACATCCTCGGGGCTGGACATCAGTTCCAGCAGGCCGTGGGCTGCAAAAAAGCCCACAAAAGCCATCAGTACGCCGCCCACAAGGCTCAGGGTAACAGCGGTCTGCACCGCTTCGTGCACGCCCTGGTCATCCTTTGCGCCATAGCAGCGGGCAGCCACAACGTTTGCACCCAGCGCAAGGCCGACAAACAGGTTGACCAGCAGGTTGATGAGCGCACCGTTGGAACCAACTGCTGCCAGCGCGGCGCTGCCGACGAACCGGCCCACCACGACCACATCGGCAGCATTGAACAGCAGCTGCAAAAAGCTGGATGCCGCCAGCGGCAGGGAAAACAGGATGATCTTTTTCAGCATCGGGCCGCTGGTCAGATCACCGGCCTGGGACATTTGTGCCATGAAAGCTCCGCCTCCTTTGAAACTTCTCTCATACTCTTGCACCAAAATTGAAGCGTAAAAAATGCGCCGTGCCGTTTTGCGGCACAACGCAATTTGTAAAAAACATCTATATTATAATACAGTTTTCTGTAAAATACAAGATGCTGCGCAGGGGAGATCCTGCCTTTCCGGGACACTTCGATCAGGAATGATGGATCTGCAGCGTTTTCCAGTGCTCTTTCTTCTCATATTCTGTTGTCACACCGTCATCCCGGTACATCCGGTACTCCGCAGATTCGCCGTCGGGCAGGAAGCTCCACAGGGTCAGGCTGGCATCATCCAGCTCAGAGGTGCTGTTGGCGGGCTGTGCCACGGGAACGATGTGACCCGGACGGAGGAACAACAGCACTTCGTCCAGCGCACAGCGGATATAGTGGTGTCCGGCGGGCAGGATCTCTTCATCGTAGTCGTCCACAGCCCGCAGGCGCAGGAGCTTCATGGATTCGGGCAGGTAGACATGCCGCCCGTGGGCATTCTGGACATAGACGGGAGCGGCCATCAGGCCCTCGCCCAGCAGAAGCTGATCTTCCACCTCCCGGGCATCGGGGTCATCCGGGTAGTCGAAGGCCAACGGCCGGAAGTAGCTGGTGTTTTCCAGCGCGGCTTTCATAAATTCGCTGTACAGGTAGGGCAGCAGGGCATAGCGCAGGCGCAGCATCTCCCGCAGGGCGGGCAGCTGGTCGGCAAAGCGGAAATATTCCTGCTCGCGGGTCCCGGCACCGGCATGGTTGCGCATCAGCGGGGTGAGCAGACCGAACTCAAGCCAGCGCAGGGCAAGATCCGGCGTGGTATCGGAGGAGAAGCCGCAGAGGTCGGCACCGCTGTACAGGAAACCGCACATCTGGACACTGGGCATCATCTGGATGTTGGCCAGCAGCTGGGCCCAACTGGAATTGTTGTCGCCCAGCCAGATGCCGCCATAGCGGTGGCTGCCAATGAAGCTGGAGCGGCTGTAAAGCAGGGTGCGCTGGCCCGGGCGCAGGTCGGCAAAGGCCTCGCCAGCGGCGCGGGCGTCGTCATTGCCCAGAGCTGGGGCGCACATGACCCCGATGCCGTGGACAGGCAGGTGCACACGGCGCTGGTGCTGAGCATTGCCGTTGGCGCACTGCTGACCGTGCTGGGCCTTGTGACCGCCGCGCCGATAATGCGTCTGCTGGGCACGCCGGACGAGATTTTGCCCGATGCAGCGCTGTATCTGCGCATCTACTTTCTGGGCATGATCCCGCAGATGCTCTACAACATGGGCACCAATATCCTGCGT
>ERZ779855.1746-NODE-1746-length-13691-cov-2.504253_pt1 | contig 13691 bp, 10 predicted proteins | sample MGYA00511370_ERZ779855 | MGnify/ENA primary metagenome ERZ779855 (study PRJEB29588, sample SAMEA1967319) | human gut metagenome | biome: human gut; feature: human-associated habitat; material: faeces | place: Denmark | collected 2008/2010 ...
GTGGGGGGATTGGGGGTGTCATTGCCGCCGCCGCAGGCAACACAGCACAGCAGCATCATGGCGGCCATCAAGAGGGCGAATAACTTTTTCATGGTGGGATCTCCTTATCAATATTCATTTTAATATGGGTCACAGTGGACTATGGTCATTATTATAGCACCGCGAAATGGAATTGCAACCCCTTTTTGCAAGATTTTTTGTTTTTTATTCATTACAATCTCTCCTCACTCTACAGAAAGATCTCGCAGTCATCCTCTACCTTTTTGCAATTCTTAAGCACATCCGGCATAACACTCTTAGGATCACAGCCATCTTCAAATTCTACGATCATCTTTAAGGTCATAAAGTTCACAGTCGCATCCTTTACTCCTGCTGTGTTCTTAGCAGCTTCCTCCATCTTTGCAGCACAGTTTGCGCAATCCACATCAATCTTATACGTCTTTTTCATAATAAAAACTCCTTTCTTTCTCTACCTGCATCTCTTGACGTGCAGGCATTTCCTTTCCAAGTATTCCTCTACTTGTTTGTTTGATTGTTTATATTAACATATGAATAATTATTCATATGTTTTCTTTATTATAACAAAAAAGAAACCACTGTCAAGTGGTTTCTTATAATTTATGATTACAGTGTCACAAACCAAATATACTTCTATCTGCAAATACTGAATTACTTACTCAAACTTTCCATGCCGAAAGTTACCGACCGAATCACACATTGCCTATAATGCCAATGGTGTGATCATTGTTTGCCTCCACTATAAAGAAGTCTCATATTCAGATCAAATTTCGTCTGCTTTCCATCGATCGACAACTCGCCATACGGATACGGATCAAGATCCGGGAATTTGTTGACTGTTGGCAGCATATGATATTCTGAGCCGATATGTTTCATTCGAAGCAGATATCCCTCTTCCGTAACCTTCTTTTTGCCCGTTACATAAATTCGAAGCTGTCGTTTTTCTGTCAGATTGCATGGTGCAATTTTCCCCCGATACAGGTACTTACCATCCTCCCTGGAAATAAGGGAAACTTCATACTCTTCTTTCGTAGAACTAAGGTCTACCCCATCCAGCCCAAAAGAGATCACCAATATATTCCATTGATCCTTGGTTGCATACTGCCCCTTCTGTAAGGTCTGCTCCACAAGTTTCGGCGTTTTATTCGTAACATAACTTACCGGTACGGCATCCGGAAAATTACGACTTTGATAATATCGTTTATCCGATATTCTTTACCTTCAACAAATACTCTGCGATCTGTACGGCATTCAAGGCTGCTCCTTTCTTGATCTGGTCGCTCAGCGGAATTTGGATCAGTATCGTTGCTCCCAGGCACAGTATGCCAACACTGACTGCAGCCTTCTGTCTGGTCAACTTCGCAAAAACAATACGATCTCCGCTCTCTTCTGCTTTTGCTGAGGCGTAACGACCTCCCTCTGCCATCAACATAAGATAAACGCCCATAAAACATATATTATATTTGCGGTTTGCCTCCCACAAAATAAAGAACATCACAGCCCCCAGGAACGTCAGCGTAAACAAAAACATTTCTTCGCAGTCCCGCCGCCTGATCTGTCGTATCACACAGAATAATAAAAATGCGAAAATACAAACACGAAACGCCTGTGTATATATCACTGCAGCGCCACAATCATTTCCCATCACATACTCATACAGTACCGGAAAATCACTTGCATACGAAGCTTTTGGCAATGAATCATCATCGCCCATCGCCCAAACACGAAGCATCTTCGTTCCCATCTGACGGACTACACCGATCACGCCCAGCTGATGCAATCGTCCCTTCGCACGCGTAATGTCCGCACGTGTTTTCATATCTTTTGTTGGAAAACTCTCCGTATATGCCTCATCTTCTCTGGCATATCCGCCATAGCTTTTCTGGTTCAGCCCCATCATCAGCCAATGCGTCACCGGGAAACTGCCTGTCACCTGATCAGAATTCACATGACGATCAACCAGCTTGCCGCACGCTGTAAATGTAACGGCAAAAACCGCCACTACAAGAACAGCCTTAACGATCGTATTTCTCCTGCCGGAAGCTTTATGGCGCAGATTCCACTTGGGGTTCACACATCTTCTCTCCCCACTTTTTACAAGGATCGGATCCTTAAAAAATTGCACTGCCGCAAATAAGATCATCGCCAGGATCGGCAAGATCGTCGTAGGCCGGATCCAGTAACCGACCGCCATCATCACACCGAGTAATATACATTTGATAATGTTTTTCACCGTCAGATTCTCATGGCGCAGCCATAACGCCAGATACAGCACCGCCATAACAAACGGAAACGAGATCGTATTGGTATATACTGTTGTCAGCCATACATAAATCGTCGGGCAAAGCAAAAAGAGTAATAACACCCAGTTCGCAAATCCTATACCCCGCAATCTCTTTGCGGTTCGATACGTAATATAAATACCTATATCCACACAGAAGATATTCAGCACAATATTCGGAATGACAACATGTGTGATGCCGATCCGAAATAATAATTTATAATAGTAATAGAAAAATACCAGCATGAAATGATTGTTAGAATACCGCTGAAAATATTCATCCTTCGTATTCATCTGTCCATGCTGCGTTTTTACCATCTGCAATGCTTCATTCTGAACGCGTGCCGGGTCGCTGATCGACATCGGATGCGATACAAATACCAAAAATCCAATCTGCAGCAGTATGATCGCAAGAAACAGAACCACCGTTGCTTTCTGGCCGGTGCCCTGCATTTTGCGGTACAGCGTCACCAAAAGTACCCCCAGCGCGATTGCTAACAGTATCACTGCCACGTTACCTAACGCATAGTTGCCACCGGAAAGATACTCCTTATATCCATACATACATACCATCGACATCACCAATAATATTCCGGTGATCACCGCAGTAAAATACAGACTGAATCGATAAAAAAACTGCGTTACCTTGTGCATACCCTCTCAATCCCTCCATTTGTCCCTGCTGTTCTCTCAACATCTATGGTATCCGGTCCCTCTAACCGAAAAGATGTGCACGAAAGTACTCTGAGAACTCACATTTTTCATTGTTGTAATATTTTACCATGAAACTTGTGCGTAAATTATTACAAATTTCTTAATATTTCAAGGACATAGTTCCAAGTTCTCTCTACACTGCCGACATCCATCGTTTCTTTCGGCGTGTGAATATCTTTCATATCAGGACCAAACGAAACGCAATCCAGCCCTGGAAGCTGTCCGGCGAACAGTCCGCATTCCACCCCTGCGTGCAATGCCTGCACGATCGGTTTTCTGCCATACTGCTTTTCAAAGATTTCAATCATCTTGTCTCGTAACGGCGACTGTTCTCTGTATTCCCAAGCAGGATATTCTCCTATACAGGTGACCGTTCCACCAAGACGTTTTACCAGGCAAGAAATCTGTTCCACTAAATATTCTTTCTGTGTTTCCACACTGCTGCGCACGGAATAGGAAAGACACACTTCTTGCGCATCCGTCATCATAATGCCGAGATTCAGCGAAGTCTGCACTAATCCTTCCACTGCAAAGCTCATATTTTGAATACCGTTCGGCAGATTCATTAACGCTGTCACAATTCGCTCTGTTGTCTCTCTGTCCATCGGATCACATGTTATGTCCTGTGATGCCCGATCGATCGTCACTGTAATCTCTGCATCTGTATGACAATATTCTTTGCGGTAGATCTCCTGAAGTGCTTTCACCTTTGCCGACGCCGCAGTGACATCTCCATTTTTCACCGCCAGAACAGCATGCGCCTCACGTGGGATCGCATTATCTTTCTTACCGCCCTCTATCGACACGATCTTATATTCACAATTCTGTGCAAGCTCATACAATGCTCTTCCCAGCATAATATTTGCATTTGCCCTTCCTTTATCGATCTCTACGCCGGAATGTCCGCCCAATAATCCGGTAACTGTAAGCTGCATATAAGAAACATCTGTTACGCTGTCACGCTTCACCGGCAAATGTGCCTTTGCCGTCAATCCTCCTGCACAGCTTACTAACAAATATCCCTCATCCTCCGAATCCATATTTAACATCGTACGCGCTTTCAGCGGTGACATGTCCAGTGCTGCCGCACCAAGCATACCGATCTCTTCGTCTACGGTAAACACTACTTCCAACGGCGGATGTGGAATGTCTGTCGATTCCAGTATTGCTAAAGCATATGCTATCGCAATACCGTCATCCCCACCCAAAGTCGTACCACGGGCACTGATCACATTGTCTTCCAATTGCAGATCCAATCCCTGTGTCTGCATGTCAATATCGCAGTCAGCTTCCTTTTCACACACCATGTCCATATGTCCCTGCAGCATAACCGGCGCATGATCTTCATACCCTTGCGAACCATTTTTCCAGATAATGACATTATTAGCATCGTCCTGCTGCACGCGCAGTCCATGCTCTTTTGCAAAATTCACACAATAATCACTGATTTCTTTCGTATTGGTCGAACCGTGTGGGATCTGACAGATCTCCTCAAAATAATAAAACACTCTGTTGGGCTCTAGTTTGGATAAAATTCCCATGTTGTCTCTCCTCTCTTCCTATGTGCCACCTTCATTTCAAAAGGTGCAAATGTCTTTCCATCCTGCAGACAGACAGTCTGCATTGTGTTATTAAACCAAAAACGCCATTCCTGCTTGGTGCCAACTCTGGTTGTCACTTCCATACCTAATGGCAGATTTTCATCATATTCCAATTGACGCCGCTTTGCAAGCGTCTTCGCCAAAGAAATGTAAGATGCACGGTCTAATACTGTCCCCAGATAGTATGCTTCACCGGTTCCATATTCATTCCTGGTCACCACAGGCGTTCCCCGGTAAAAAGCTTCTCTGCTGCCCTCCTGCGCCTGATACACAGCTAACACCTCTGCCGTATCTGCTTTCAACAGATCACACCACTGCGTTGCACAAGGCTTCACCGGCTCCCCTTGCCACTGCACCTTCCGTGTCTGCTCAAAGCTTTGCCGTAACTCGTCATCCTGTATGCAAACATCCTGTATCACCGTTCCAATGACATCATATTCTTCCACATGCACTCCTACCAGCTCTCGGTACACGGTCGGCAATAAATCCATCTGACATTTGTTGTACATATCTTTCACACCACAACGGTTGGTCAACACAACAGTGCCACCTTCTGCCACAAACTGATATAACTGCTGTACCACTATTTCATTGGTGATCTGCAGCGTAGGCGCCAACACAATATCATAGCCTGATAAATCCGCTTTCTCATCAATGATATCCACATTCATTCCGATCGCAGCAAAGGCATCATGCAGGCTTTTGAGCTGTTCCAAATAATACATCCCCTCTGCCTGATGTTGCAATTTGAACGCATATTCCTGATCGGAACCATATAAAATCGCTACACTGCTGATGATCTCAGACTCTCTAACTTCTTCTAACTGCCCTGCCCTGCGGCATAAATGTTCAAACTCTTTATACCGTCTTCCCGGCATGTTACTGTGATCCAACAGACCATGCCAATACATCTCTGCACCGGAGCATGCAGTCCGAAAGCGAAACTGTATCACCGTATCTGCGCCATGAGCAAATGCCTGCAGGGAATATCCCTCTAACATACCCGGATATAATGTCGGTGTCATCGGCATCCAGCTTCCCATAGCACCACTAAGCTGTTCCATAATCCAGAAGTTTTGGCGTTTGATGCCACGCATCAGATCCAAATGAAACGCATGCGAATATAATGTCTGTCGGTCTTTTGGTAATGTAAGCGCCGGATAATTATCGTAAGACACAACGTCCAACGTCTCAAACATATCATAAAAGTCAGGCATATTTTCACAAAGCCAGTTATTGGTCGTGATCAGCGCATCTGGTGCGAGCTCACGAATGATCCGCTCCTGAAATCGCACATAATCCACCGTGCTTTCCGATGCATAACGGTTATAGTCCAGTGTCAGCGAGGGGTTCTGCCATTGCAGCACGGCAGCTGTCGGAGGTTCTATCTCCTCAAAGCAGCTGTACTCCCCACTCCACACCGCATTTCCATAAGCACGGTTTACGGCATCGATCGTATGGTATTTTCCCTGAATATATTTCCGAAAACGGCTGACACATTCCGGACATCGGCAATGATTGGCCTCTAACTCATTATCGATCTGATATCCAATGACATTCGGATTATCACAATAACGTCCTACCATTCTGCTGATGATCTTATCACAAAAATCGCGATAACGAAGATTACTCATGCAACGGTGTCCGCGCACCCCGATCGGTATTTTATTGCCGTCACGCCCCACCTGTATCACTTCCGGATAACGATGAAACATCCACTGTGGCGGTGTGCATGTCGGCGTGCAGAGCACAATATCCATGCCACGCTCTGTAAACACCTGCACTGCTCTATCTAACCAGCCAAATTCATACACACCTTCCTCCGGCTCCAGACGACTCCAGGCAAACTCTGCCATTCGCACCACCGACACCCCTGCATCCTGCATACGATCTGCATCCTGTTCCCACACTTCTTCCGGCCAGTGCTCCGGATAATAATCTACTCCAATCCTCATAGAACTCCTGCCTTCCTCCTTCTTTTTTTTACTCAAACTTCGCACATTCAAAGCTGCCATCAAGAAACTATAGCAATTGCCTTGCCGCATTTTCTTTTTTGATAGTACGAAATGAGTTATCCTGTTGTTAATTTAGAAAAGACGCCATGTCTAAACATGACGTCTTTTGATTTTTGTACTGATCATTTGCACTGTAACAGCACCACATTCTCCAAACAGTCACCTTCCCATTTGTCAGATCAAGACTTACCAGTGACGATCGTAGATCCTCTACATCTTGGAAAGTTCTGCTTCTTTCTGCAGCAAGCTTTGCTTCTCTGCAGCAACACTCTGCTCTAACTGCTTCATCTTCCCCATATTCTCAGTGATCTCATGCTTTAACTTATCGGTATCACCAACGAGGTCATGCAGCTTTCGATTCCATTCATCCGCAACCTGCTGTCTTTCAGCCTCTAAGTTCTGTCCGACATCACGGTATTTATTGATAAACGACATATTATATTCAATGGTGTCTCGAATCGTCTTCTTACGACCAAGTGCAAATCCGGAAGCATCCTTCAACTCATCTTCCAGCTTCTTATTCTCAACTTCCATTTCTTCAATACGCATATTATTCTCACGAATGCGTTGATCTACAGCACCAACTGCCGCCTCTCCGCGTGCAACGAGTTTCTTACGATCCTCTTCGAAATTGCCCTTACTGGACTCTAACTGTTTCTGCGCATATTCAACAACAGCTTTCGCATCATTATAATTCTTAACCATTAAATTGATCTGTGCACGAATCTCGTTGATCTCATCTTCAACCTCCTTGCGCGCCTGATTCTTGCGCTCTTCCTCAGCCGCTTTAAGTACGGATGGCAGCTTCCGATAAACATCTTCCCACTGTTCGTGCTTTCTGGAGCAACGACGTGAGATACGATATTCGACTGCTCCGATATTATCAAACTCAACACGCAGATTCGTAAGTTCCGCATAACAGTCTCTCTCCAGATCAAGAACAGACTTCATGACATCCTCAGGAACACCCTTATCATCCAATTCATCAATATGATCATATAGATCTTCCAAGATCTCTTCCAGATCGCCACCAAAATCTTCCTGTTTGTCGGCAATCTTATCGCGCATCTCCTTGATCTTAGGATCCGAAAATCCTGTAAAACGTATGGTTGACAGCTCCTTCTTAAATTCCTCCAAATACTGCGTCCAACCGTCCGCTACTTTCTGTAACTTCGGCTTAACATCATCTGCATAGGAACTAAACTCTGCAGGCAATGCTGCTGCAGGAGTTGCCGCTGCTACTGCCACAGGGCTTGCCGCCGTTGTCTGCATCGGTTCTGCAACAGGATCCATCGCACCACTGTCAGATACTGCCGTCTCCACAATAGATGCAACCTGTGTTGTATCTGATGATTCGATCTCCTCATGCTGTGCTGTAGATGGAGCCTCCATCGGTGCCGGTGCCGGTGCTTCTGCAGGCACAGGAGTTTCCTCTTCCTCTGCTCTCTTCACCTCATTACCATGCTCATCCACCTCAACCACATTGATCGCAACAGACTTCGGATCTGTTCCATTGTATCCAACAAGCATCTCTACCAGCTCACGGACTTTCTTCTTCGCATCCGGAATCCCCGTATATACACGTGTTTCCATCGAAACCGTGATACCATCTACATTACGATTCAGCGCCAACAAATGCCATTTAAACAAATAGAGAAATGTCATTCCTGTCATATCTTCATTCTGTAAAAACTCGCGGATCTCTTCTCCCAGATCTTCCAGCTTGACACGGAACATCGTGTTCTTCTCTATATATACCATCAAATTGACTAATTCCGGCGCAAGCGTATCCATTTTATCAAAGATTCCCGGAAAGTCCCTCATTGCAGTCGTATTAGCCTGCATTCCTTTCACTTGGTGATACGTACCATCGTAATACAGTTCTCCCGGCTTAAAGAAAAAGACACCGCCATCTAACAGTACTTGTGCTGCTAAAATGCCGTCAATCTTTCCGTTTTTACCTATAAGATCCATACAACGCGCCTCCCTTACTGCCTAATCTTTTTTCTTCATCTTCTCTATCTTTACTAATCTATCTCTAATAACATATCGTCCATCCGGCACAAAAAATGAGCTCTGAACGAATGGTATATTGCCGACAGGTTACCTTTTCTATTATACTTTTCTTTTTATATTCTGTCACCTGTTTTTTGGAATTAATATGTAAACAATTTATGAACAAACAGTAAACGCCCCCTATTTGTGGGGATCTTCCGCACAATACACAACATAGTGTGTTTCCTTGGATTTTGTCAAATTCGTAAAAAATGAACAAACATCAAAAATTTTATCATTGCCCCACTTGACATACTATGTTATACTGATATCGAAAATGTTTAAGTAAGGAGGTTGCAATGCTATGGCATCCATCAAAGATATTGCAAAATTGTGTGGTGTATCCGTTGCCACTGTGAGCAAAGCACTCAATGACAAGGCTGATATCAGCGAGGACACAAAACAACACATAAAACAAGTCGCAAAACAGATGGGCTACGTACCACAGTATTACGCCCGCGCGATCCGAACCAACAAAAGTTACAACATCGGTGTCCTTTTTATGGACGATGCAAATTGTGGATTGACGCACGATTATTTTTCTTCAATATTGAACAGTTTCAAGGTGACTGCCGAGGCGAAGGGCTATGATATTACCTTCATCAACAGCAACCAGCCTCACGATAAGCACAAAACCTATTTAGAGCACTGCCGTTACCGTGGTTTGGACGGCGTCATGATTGCTTGTATTGACTTTGATAATCAGGACGTTGAAGCCCTGATCAACAGCGATATCCCGGTCGTTACCGTTGACCGTACGTATCCGGATACTAACACGATGTCGGTGTTGTCTGATAATGCCAGTGGCATGAAAGAACTCGTTGAATATATCATTTCACAGGGACACAAGCGAATCGCTTATCTTTCCGGTGAAACTTCTGCCGTGACCAGTGAACGTGTAACCAGTTATCAGAATGTCATGCTGGAACACGGTCTGGATATTCCGCCAGAATACCACATTAGCACAGAATACCGCAACCTGACTGCTGCGCGCCAATATACACGTCAGCTTCTTTCTCTACCGACTCCGCCATCCTGTATTATTTATCAGGATGACTATTCAGCTGTCGGTGGCATGGAAACGATCCGCGATATGGGATTATCCATTCCGGAAGATATTTCCGTTGCCGGTTATGATGATATTTTCATTGCAAGCCAGCTGCGCCCAAGACTTACAACGGTACATCAGGATACCGAAGTTATCGGACGGATCGCAGCTGAAAAATTGATCTCTCTGATCGAGCACAAACGCGGCTGTTCCTATAAACCGGTCATCGTTGACTCCTGTTTAGAAAAAGGTGAATCTGTGAAACCTTACACGGAGTAACTAAAACTTAGGATCAGATCAGTGCCTCAATACTCATTCGAAAATCTTTCGAAAGATCATAAATAGTTCCTTTATCTGTCATAACGACTGGTCTGGAGAGCAGGGATTTGTTTAATAAGACAACCTTTCCCTGCTCCCCGTTTGATAGTAATACTTCTGTGTTAACATAAGCTTCTATCGTTCTTTCCATAAACAAATACAATACTCCCGGTTCATATGCATCTTTATCCTGTTCCAAGATTCCAATAACCTTAAAAGGACAGATTCCTTTGCGATAACAACGATTTGACGTCATTGCATCATATACATCTGCAACAGCAACAATTGATGAAAAATATTCTATATCCGATCCCATCAATCCATATGGATAGCCGGTCCCTCCAAAACGCTCATGATGCTGCAATGCCGCCAATTTGACACGACGATCCAATTTTTTATCTTTTAACATTTCATATCCGTATTGCGGATGTTTCTTGACAATCTCATATTCCTGCACAGTCAACTTTCCCGGTTTGGTTATGATATCATTTGGCACACGCAGCTTACCAATATCATGAAGCAGTCCACAGGTCACCAATACCTTTAAGTCTTTCTCATTCATGCGAAGCCAATTGCCGATCACGTTACAGATCAGTGCCACATTCATTGAATGCGTATACGTCATGTCATCATAGCCACGCATACACTGCAGCATGTCCAACAGATGCAGTGGATTACGTGTCTTTTTGAGCAGTGCATCCACATCACCCAACATACTGTCTACCAGACCATCTGTACTCTTGGTCACAATATCATTTAAGGACTGCCTAAAACCACCTACACAATCAGTAAACTCTGACTCAAATACGCGAAATTCCTCTGATTGCTGAACTCGTTCAAAATAGGTCGGACCTGCTAATTGCTCTACAGCAGCAGATACCGTGTCCGTCTCTCCTTCCGGCAGCACCTGCGCAGACACGCCTTCCACTGTCTCTAAAACATTTGACTGTTTCGAATTGACCGTCCCTGACGTATTCTCGGACTCCTCCTGAACATATACTTTTACCGCTTTTACAGCATAGTATTTTAATTTTTCGATGATCTCTTCCGTCAAAACCGTATTACTTTGGATAACCAAATGATTGGTATATGTATACGCTGCCTCCGAAGAAACCATGCCCGGCTTCAAATTAGCCGTTAATACTTTTTTGATCTTCATCTACATACCCTCTTATCTGTTAAAAACAAACACCACAACATAGCTCCAGCGCAATAGCGTCCCTGTCACGATCATTACGATCTGCAGCAGGGTATCAAACCATTTATGTCGAACACGCTGCCTGCCTGTTGTTGGATTTTCTTCTATCATGCTGATCTGCACTGTATTGCGCCGGATCAGCCGGAAATACATCCAAACAACCAAAAACCATAATAAAAACAACGCCACCCCGGCAAGCTGAGCCGCGCCGTCTCTGGGCAGATCATATGATCCGTCGCTTCGTGTCTTTCCTGTCATCAAACGAAAGGCATAATACAGATAATCTAATGACGCAAATCCCCATATTATACTCACCACGGAAAACATAATACGTTTCCATAATTTCATTCCACCCATGACGCTCCTCCATCTCTCATGCTGTGAATCATTTCGTTCTCAATTATTTCTATTATACCTTGTCTTTTACACATTTGGCAACTGTGATCTTTTTTCGCATTTCACATGCAAGATCCTCATAGCTACTATGCAGATGAGTTTGGCTTCCCTCTGTAATTATTACCCGTTTCACCTGTCAGATATAAAAAAGCTAAGCCAGCGCTTTGCTTTGCAAGAATTGCTAAAGCAATTCTTGGTGGCATAACACCACACTATGAGCAGTTTCCTATAAGGATTAGGGTGTCAAAAGTCCATTTTCATGACGGAGATATTTTTTTGAAGATTTGCGCTACAATATCTTGAGGCGATGCGGCGCATCGTTGATAGATATTGTGGTCAAAGATTCGAGAAAATAGCCCGTCAGGGAAATTCAGACCTTTTGACACCCTAATCCTATAAAGTAACATAGGGCTGCCACAAGTATCTTATCGCTTGTGGCAGCCCCTCATCTGCTGTGCAAATAGCTTAACACGACTCCTGTATTATTTTACGATCGGAGCAAAACGAATGCGAACCTCCGGCAATGCCTTTAATTCCGCATAATAATTTGTCATCCAATCCTCGCCCTGTGATGGATCATTCTCACCGGATGCCGGTGGCGCAAATATTTTCAGGCTCATATCTGCTTCACTCTCCAAAGGCTTCTTAAAGAATGCACTCATCATATCGATGCACTTCACACCCGGAGCCTTGTAGAACCAGTGTCCATTCAATTCCATCATCAAATTCATGTCAATTGTCTGTTCATCAAAATATACTTCACAGAATACCGGATTTTTCTCGAAGTGCAAAGGAACTGCAACACCCTCTGCATCCTCAGAACCGCCCCAGCGAAGTGTAGCAGGAAGTGTGATCTCACTTCCTTCGTCCATGGACGGACTAAAGAAATCCTCATGAATGATCTCACGATACGTATTCAAAATTGGCTGTTCGATACCAACATTCGCATTGTTAGGATCCTCAATTTCCAAGCCCAGACGTCCTCTATCGCGCATCTGATATAACGTGAATCCTGACAGCCATTTCTCCTTGTCCGCTTTCAGCATCTCACAAAACTCTTTCAGCATGTCTGCCTGATCATAGGCACCGGTTACGTCTCCATCGGCGTTAAACTCAGACAATACCATCGGCTTCTTAACACCATTATTTACATATGTGTAACGCTCATAGCTCTTCTTTGCCAGGTTGTAGATCTTGTCTACCGCATAACGCGCAAACGTATCTCCTCCCTCTTCTGCAACATCATATGGCCATCCCCAGTGAAGTGCCATATAACGGTCAACGGACACAATATCTGCTGCACGGGAAGCCTCTGCGAAGATGTCTTCCATTTCCATCTTCTCATCCTCTAACTCCTTACAGCCATCCAGACAAATGATCGTCTTAACGTTTGGAGCTTCACGATGAATGATCTCACAGCAATGTGTAAAGAATGCTGCAACTTCCTCATAAGAAGCACGTTTATTAAAGGAGAACCAATTACCGGTTGCCTCATGGTTGATACGAAGCAACACACGTCCAAACGTGCGAAGATCCTTTGCAATCGCAATAATATGATCATCGGTAAGCTTCGGATCGATCGTCATCGTAAGCAGTACATCCTGTCCATGTTTACGGACATCTCTCATATAAGTAAACGGTTCATCATCTAATGTTCCGTTCAAACCACCCTTATAGGTGAAATAATCATCGTATGGAAAATCCCATGCGAACTGTACAGACGGATCTGCATGCACAACACTGGCACGTCCCGGCCACTTATCGTCATTTGGATAATAGCAGTACATCAGATTGACAGCTCTATGTGGGCGTCCCAGTTTCTGCAGGATGTAATCCTGATCCACATATTCTCCACGCTCACTGCCATCGCCCAGATCAACGGCACACTCTGCCGGTCCCATATGCAATGCCTTAACTTTCAACTCTTCACTCATTATATTCCTCCGTTCCGCAGAAATATCCTCTGCTATGTTTTACATATTTAAGAGCACAAAACGCTCAGCTTAAGATAGTATAACAGAAATCCCCCTAAAAAATCTACCGGCAA
>ERZ779855.1747-NODE-1747-length-13684-cov-4.116736_pt1 | contig 13684 bp, 5 predicted proteins | sample MGYA00511370_ERZ779855 | MGnify/ENA primary metagenome ERZ779855 (study PRJEB29588, sample SAMEA1967319) | human gut metagenome | biome: human gut; feature: human-associated habitat; material: faeces | place: Denmark | collected 2008/2010 ...
GGGGGGTAACTGCAGACGCGACCGCTCGCGCGGTCAAGATGCCACCTATGTTATGCAAAGATAGTCATTATGCGCTCGCGCGGTCAAGATGCACCTATATTATAGAGGTGAATAAAAAAAAGTAAACTTTTTTGGCGTCAGTAAAAATTTAACACATAAATGTTGCATTATCTTTTTGAAAAGCACTATATTTGCGGTGTCCTTATGCGGCTGAAGAGTTGGCTGTTGGGATACTTTTGGGATTGCAGGCAATTCTATCGGCATAAATGTGGCGAATAAATATTTATAAACTTTTCTACAGTAGCCCCACTTCTTGCAGAGTCTTGCTTTGCAGAAAATAGGTGTTATTGTGATTGTCTTCTTAAATCAAATCTCGCAAATTTGAATCTTTCGTGAAGATGATTGACAATGGCACCTGCGCTAATTTGCTTATTTGCGCGCGTGTCGGCAGTGGCGCTGATGCGTGTGTTGTGGCATATTCGGTGTGGGGCTATTGTTTTTATCTACGGAAGGGGCTATGCGAGAGCCTGATTTAAGGATAAGAGCAAAATTCGATCCTCACACCTTTTTTATGTTCAATTATTAACAGTTTCTAAAGGGGACCAGGAAACACAAAGACAAACTTAGGGATGACATAGACACATTGTTACGTTTTCATCACACGCAAGCGGCTTTTCCATTTAAGGAAAGGCTGCTGCACAAGCCATTAATCTAACAAACAACAAACCAATAACCTGCAAAAAGCTATGTTTAAACAACTATGTTTTCGGCTCTTGCTGCTCGCATCGGCAATAGCCACCTCGCTCTCAGCCGCCGCCTACAGCTTTGAGTCGGCCGGTATCTACTACAATATCACTGGCGACAACACGGTTGAAGTGACGTATTCCGACAGAGATAACAATACCTACTCCGGTTCAATCTCTGTTCCAGAAACTGTCACCAACAACGGCACGGAATATTCTGTAACAACAATCGGAGAATCCGCATTCAAGGGCAGTGCCGTGACAAGCGTTTCTATGCCGGAAGGCATTACAATTATAGGCTTCGAAGCTTTCTCTGGGTGTCAAAATCTTGAGTCTGTAGCGCTGCCAGAGTCGTTGACAACTTTGGGCATAAGAACTTTCGGAGGTTGCCAATCGCTGAAAACAATCAAGATTCCATCTGGGGTAAGAGCGATTCCAAGTAGTTGCTTCAATGGATGCTCATCGTTGGAAAGCGTGACAATACCAGAGGGGGTAACGTCTATTGAAGGCAGTGCTTTCTGGTCTTGCAATCTTAATGCGTTGACACTGCCGGAATCGTTGGAGACAATAGGAAGCTACGCATTCTGTAACAATTGCGTATTGAAAAGCGTAAACATCCCAGCAAAAGTCAAAACGATAGAAAGTGATGCATTCTACAATTGCGGTTTGACAGAGTTGGTTATCCCGGAAGAAGTGCAGACTATTGACAACTATGCGTTTTGTAATAATCCACTGAAAAAACTGACACTTCCGTCGACAATCACATCGATCGGCAGCGGGGCTTTTCTCAATAACTACAGTCTTCAGTCAATCACTTGCAATGCTACCACGCCTCCGAGCCTTGGCGAAAATGCTTTCAACCATAATATATCTACGACGGTCAAAGTGCCTCTTTCAAGCATTGCCGCCTATCGGCAAGCGGAGGGTTGGAAGAACTTCACCAATTACTATGGCGGAGAGGTGGTTGCCGATGGAATCACTTATCGTATAGATGAAAATGGAGCTATGGTTGCTGCTGCAGAAACTTCTCTTACAGAAGCGAATATCCCTTCTGTTGTAGAATTTGAAGGAAATCAGTATTTGGTAACAAAGATTAACGATATGTTATTTTTAGACAATACGAATCTGACGGTAGTAGCGCTTCCCGAGTCGTTGACAACTTTGGGCATAAGAACTTTCGAAGGTTGCAAATCGCTGAAAACAATCAAGATTCCATCAAAGGTGACAGCAATACCTGACCGATGCTTTGTTTATTGCTCATCGTTGGAGAGCGTGATAATACCAGAGGGGGTAACAACTATAGGTTCGTATGCTTTCCAGTCTTGCAAACTTAATGCGTTGACACTGCCGGAATCGTTGGAGACAATAGGAAGTTATGCATTCTCATTCTGTGATTTGACGGACTTGGTTATACCGGAAGGAGTGCAGACTATTGACAACTATGCTTTTGAATATAATTCACTGCAAAATCTGACACTTCCGTCAACAATCACATCAATCGGCGATGAGGCATTTCGCTATAATAGCGATTTTCAGTCAATCATTTGCAACGCCGCAACGCCGCCTACGCTTGGAGACAATGCATTTCGCAGCAATATTAGCATAAAAGTGCCAATGGCAAGCATTGTCGCCTATCGGCAAGCGGAGGGTTGGAAGAACTTCACCAATTACTATGGCGGAGAGGTGGTTGCCGATGGAATCACTTATCGTATAGATGAAAATGGAGCTATGGTTGCTGCTGCAGAAACTTCTCTTACAGAAGCGAATATCCCTTCCGCAGTAGAATTTGAAGGCAATCAGTATGCGGTAACAAAGATTAACGATAAGGCATTTTCAGACAATACTAATCTGACGGCTGTAACGTTGCCCGAGTCGGTGGTGACTTTAGGTTCGGATGCTTTTTCGGGTTGTCAATCGCTGAAAACAATCAAGATTCCATCGAAGGTTACAGCAATACCTGACCGATGCTTTGTTTCTTGCTCATCGTTGGAAAATGTGACAATACCAGAAGGGGTGACAACTGTAGGTTTGTATGCTTTCAGTAATTGCCGTTTTAAAACGTTGACGCTGCCGTCGACTATTACAAAGATTGATGACGGAGTATTCTCCCACAATAATAATCTTCGAACAATCACTTGCAACGCGGTCACACCGCCGATGCTTGGCGACAATGTGTTTTACTATAGTGCCACATCAAGCGTAAAAGTGCCTCTTCAGAGTATTGCCGCTTACAGACAAGCGGATGGTTGGAAAAACATCTCTGAGTATTATGTATACGAAGTTATATCCGACGGCGTAACTTACCGCATTGATGACAAAGCTGCATACGTGCGGGCTGTCGACAAGACGGTGTCGGAAATCTACCTGGCGGAGAACGTGGCATTTGAGGGCGCGCAATATCCGCTCTACAAGATTGCAGACAAAGCCTTTGCCGGCAACGGCAGCATAACGCTCGTCACGGTCCCAGCCACAGTAGAGACAATAGGCAGCAACGCATTCGATGGTGTCACATATCCGATAATCAAAATTAAGGCGACAACGCCACCGGTGCTTGCGTCCAAGCTTCCGATGCTCTCAGCCATCGTGCCTCCGGCAAGCGTGAAAGCCTACAAAGCCGCCAACTATTGGAAAGACATGACAATCATTGGCGAAGGCAAGAACGACATCGAGGTGACAACATCAGCCACCGTCGACCTGACCGAAGCCATCATGACCCAGGCGAAAATCACGCCCGCAAGTGTGACATCGATCAAGGTGCACGGCCCACTGACCAACGATGACATCATAAACGCACTCAATACTAATATGCGCTCTTGCTACGCCATCGACCTCAGCGACGCAGAGATAGAGGCATTGCCCGACGGAGCGTTTGACGGCAAAATCGGACTGCTCGAAATCTCTCTTCCCGCCGGATTGAAAGCCATAGGCAACAATGCGTTCAGGGGATGCTTTGCCCTGCGCAATGAAGTGACTATTCCGGCAGGCGTGCAGACAATAGGCAGCTATGCATTCTCAGGTTGTAGAAACGCGAAATTCAATCCGGCATTGCCGGAAACCTTGACAGCGATAGGCGACTATGCGTTCCAAAACTGTGCTAATCTGTATGCCGTCACGTTGCCAGCCAGCTTGCAGACAATCGGTGAATATGCTTTTTATGCAAGCAGTATTCAGAAAATAGTTTTGCCAGAAGGCTTGTTCTCGCTCGGAGATGGCGCATTCTGGTTTTGCAAGGCATTGGAGACCGCCGACTTTGTGAATTCAATGGATATCATATCGATTCCGAGCAATGCGTTCAACGGTTGTTCGGGTCTTAGGAAAGTGTATCTGCCGTTCTTCGTTGAGGAAATAGGCGATTATGCATTCAGCGGATGCAAATCGTTGAAGTCACTCAACTTTTTTGAATGTGAAGAGATTACTAAAATCGGCGAATTTGCGTTTCGTGGCTGCCGCTCGCTGAAGTCGCTCGACTTGTTCAAATGTGAAAATCTCACCACTATAGGCAGTCGTGCATTCAGCGGCTGCACATCGCTGAAGTCGCTCAACTTGCCAAAATCGTTGGAGACCATCGGCGAATATGCGTTCAGCGGCTGCCAGGCGATAAGCGTAATCAGCAGTCCGTCGCTTGTGCCGCCCACAATAGCAAGCGAGTCAGCCCTTAACGGCATCGACAAGGACGTTTGCGTGCTGACAATGCCAAAGAGCGTTTATCTCGACTATTTCCGCGCTCCATACTGGGGACAGTTTGTGGAATACACGGCGAGTGTGCTTGTCGGCGTTGACGGTCAGGGCAGCGTTATGTACAGCAACAACTTAGGCACCGCTCCGACACCTGTAAAAGTGGCTGCATTCTATGCCACCGCAGGCGAGGGCGAAGGCGTGGAAGAGGACGAAGGCGACGGCATCACGGCAGAAGCCTACGACAGCGCCAATATCTGCGCCAAGGACAATTCGACACTTACGTTCAGAATCGTGCCTGATGAAGGAAATGAAATCAAGAGCGTGACATACGCCGGCGAAGACGTCACCGCACAGGTGGTTGACGGACTGTTTACCACACCGGTGATCAACGGCGACACTAATCTGGATGTTTCATTTGTGGCTTCAACCGACTACATCGCAATTCCTGTCAGCGCCGTCAGCAAGGGCGCGGAGGTTGTGGTGCCGGTAGAGCTTGTCAACACAGCAGAGGTTATGGGCATCGAGTGCAAGGTGCAAATTCCTGAGGGCTTCAGCGTTGCCAAGAAAGCCGACGGCTCGTTCAAGGTGGAGCAGACAGAGCGCAAGGCAGACCAGACGCTCACGGCAGCGGTCGACGGCAATGTGCTGACAGTCAAGACCAGCGGCACGCAAGCCTATACGGGCAATACGGGTGCGGTGTTTACCATCGCCATTGCTCCCGACGAGGCAACCGCTCCAGCCGACTATGTGTTGAAGGTCACCGACGTGAAGTTTGTCAACGCCACCGGCGTAGCCTCGCGTCCTGACGCCAAGACCACACTCACGCTGCGCGACTACGTGCTTGGCGATGTCGACAGCGACCAGCTGGTAGCCATCAACGATGCCGTAATCGTGATGAACCATATCGTGGGCGCAGACACTCCGGCATTCAACGCCAAGGCAGCCGACATGGACGGCAACGGCTCGGTGGAAATCAACGACGCCGTGCTGATCATGAACACCGTGGTGGGCACAGAAAGCACGAAGTCGATAAAGAAGACATCGGCAACAGAGCCCAACGCCGACGAGCTTACAGCCGCCGACATCGAGATTTGCCAAGGCGGGACGGCTATGCTCAGCCTCGACCTTGCAAACCTTGACGCTCTGACCGCCGCACAGTTTGAAATCACGCTGCCGGAAGGCATCACAGCCGGAAAGGCACTGGCAGGCGAACGCGCCAGCCGACACATGATAAAGACCAATATGGTGGGCAATGTGCTGAAGGTGGCAATGCTTTCGGCAGAGAGCGCCGACTTCGAGGGCAGCGAGGGTGCTATCCTTGTGTTGCCACTCTCGGCCGACAAGACAATGCCGTCAGGCAGCTACGGCATCAGCCTGCGCAACGTGAAGATGTCTGACGTGCGCGGCAATCTCTTCATCTTGCCCGACGCAGACTCTTCAGTCGTCGTGAAGGATTGGAGCGGAGTGGACAGCGTGGCTTTCGACCGTCTGCGCGTGTATGGCGGCAACGGAGAAATCTGCATCGAGTCGCCAGCCGACACCATGATTCAGATTGTAGCCGTCGACGGCCGTGCATTTGCCGTTGAGGCATCAGCCGGCAAGACCGCTGTGGCAGTGAGCGCAGGAGTCTATGTCGTGAACGGGCAGAAAGTAATTGTAAAATAGTCGCTATAACCCGAAGGCAGGATTGGGCGGTTGCCCAGTCTTGCCTTTTCTATCTGAAAAATTATGAAACAGACATTTTTGAAAACCTTTTTCCTCTCCGCGCTCGCCGTTCTCGCAAGCGTGCCGGCGTATGCCCTCGATGGCTACTCCATGCAGATTGCCGACTTCGAGATTAAAGCCGGGGAGACAAAGAAAGTAGAGATTTCGATGGACAATGCCACAGAAATATCGGCATTGTCGCTCGAGATGAGGCTGCCGCAGGGATTCACCGTAGGCACCGACAAGCGCGGCAATCCCGCCGTGACCCAGACCGAGCGCGCCTACGACCAGATGCTCAAGGCCAACCTCGACGGGCAGGTGCTGACGGTGGCGACGCTGTCGAACGAAGCCTACGACGGCAACAGCGGCGCGGTGCTTGTGGTGCCCATCGTGGCAGGCAGCGATGTGAAAGCCGGCAGCTACACGGTCAGCCTCTACAACGTGAAGTTTTCTTCGCCGCAGGGCAAGCTCTACGACGTAGGCCCGTCGAGCTGCAAGGCAACGGTGCCCGCCACGCTGGTTGAGAGCATCGCGTTTGCCAACGCCGAGGAGTCGCTCCGCGCCGGCGAGACATTGACGCTCTCGCCGACAGTTATGCCCTCCAACGCCACGACAAAAGCGCTGGCATGGACATCCGACAACGAAGAAGCAGCCACGGTGGCCGACGGCGTGGTCAAAGGCGTAAGCCCCGGAGAGGCGGTGATTACAGCAACGGCAACCGACGGCAGCGGCGTGTCGGCAAGCTGCAAGGTGACGGTGACACCCGGCGTGGTCAAAGCCACGTCGATAACCATGAGCCAGACGGAAGCCACTGTGGAGGCAGGACACTCGCTTACGCTCACCGCCACGGTGATGCCCCATGACGTGACAAATCCGGCTGTCGTGTGGCGCACGTCGAGCAGGGAGATAGCCACGGTGAAAGACGGCGTAGTGACAACGCTGAAGGCAGGGTCGGTCACCATCACAGCCGAGACCGTCGACGGCACAAACCTTAAAGCCTACTGCACGCTGACCGTGACCAAGCCCGCGGCTGTCGACTATCTTGTGGTCGATGATTTCACCACCAACCCCGGCAAGACGTTCACCCTGCCGGTGGCAATGGTCAATGCCGACGAGATTTCAGCCATACAGCTGTTTGTCGACCTTCCCGAAGGAGTGGGCGTGGCTGTCGACAAGCGCGGCAACCCCGCCGTGAAGCACGATGCTGACCGTTGGTATGACCAGCAGCTGAAAGCCAACCTCGACGGGCAGACGCTGAAGATAGCCACACTGTCGAACGAGGCATACAACGGCAACAGCGGCACGCTGCTCACCATACCGCTCGTCATTGACAAGAGCGTGAAGGGCGGCGCGTATCCAATCAAGGTTTACAACGCCAAGCTGTCGACGCCTGCCGGCAAGCTGATTGAATGCGACGATTTCAGCTTCACGATGACCGTGGAGGAGATAAAGGCCACAGGCATCGCAATCGACCAGGCAGAGGCGTCGGTAGAAGTGGGCAAGACGGTGCAGCTGACAGCCTCTGTCAGTCCTGCCGACGCTTCATGCACGGCAGTGGTGTGGGACAGTTCAGACAAGGCGGTGGCAACCGTCAGCTCCGACGGCGTTGTCACCGGACTCACCACCGGACAGACCTTCATAACAGCCACCACCGCCGACGGCACCTTGCTCAGCGCCCAATGCATCGTCACTGTGACCGAGCGCGTGTATGCCAATTACTTCGCCATCAGCGATTTCGAAGTTATGCAGGGCGATGAGAGCGTGTTGCCTATCGAGTTGGTCAATGCCGACGAGATTTCAGCCGTACAGTTGCAGGTGGTGCTGCCCGAAGGCATCTCGGTCAAGGCCGACAAGCGCGGCAATCCTATGGTGAAGCACGACGCCGACCGCTGGTATGACCAGCAGCTTAAAGCCAACCTCGTAGGGCAGACGCTGAAGATAGCCACATTGTCGAACGAAGCATACAACGGCAACAGCGGCACGCTTCTGAATGCCACCCTGACTATCGATGAAAACATGGTTTCAGGCATCTACACTATAAAAATAATCAATGCCAAACTGTCGACACCCGCCGGCGTGCTTATTGAATGCCCGGATGCGGAATGCAGTGTCACGGTTGGCGATGTAAGCGATGTAGGGATTACACAACGCATAGAGACTAAGGTTTTTGGTTTAGAAGGATTGATAGCTGTATGTAATGCAGAAGGCAAAACAGCCGACATTTACACGCCAGACGGACGTCTGGTCGCCTCTCATCTTTGCTCGTCGTCGGCAGACAGGCTATCAGTGCAGAAGGGAGCATATCTCGTCAAGGTTTTGGGAAATACGACAAAAGTGATAATTTATTAGACGGGACACCTTATGCACACAGGCGGCACGGCGCGGATTTGCGGTGTGCCGCCCTTTTTTGTAGAATAAATTTGGTGTTTTTATTTGCTTTTCATAAAAGTTAGGCTTACCTTTGTCTCAGAAACATAATAACGACAGAAGAGGGGTCTCGATCATGCGCTGGTAGAGATTCTCTTTTTATTTTACTAATTTTAAAAATAAATTTCGATATGGCAATTACCTACATGACCAAGGATGGTTATGACAAAAAGATGAAGGAAATCGCTTACCTTGAAAGCGTTGAGCGTCCCCGCATTTCTGCTGCCATCGCCGAGGCTCGCGATAAGGGCGACCTTTCGGAGAATTCCGAGTATGATGCCGCGAAGGAAGCGCAAGGTATGCTTGAAATGAAAATCTCGCAACTAAAAGATATGCTCGCGAGCGCACGTATCATCGATGAGGCTAAACTCAACACCGACGAGGTGCAGATCATGAACACCGTGACCATCAAAAACACCAAGAACGGGGCTACCATGGCGTATACCATCGTTGCCGACTCGGAGGCTAACCTCAAGGAGAAGAAAATCGCTTCGAGCACACCGATAGCCAAGGGCTTGCTCGGAAAGCGCGTGGGCGACATCGTGGAAATCAAGGTGCCGCAGGGTGTTATGACTTTTGAAATCGTTAAAATCGAGATATTGTAATGGCAACTATTTTCAGTAAAATCATTGCGGGCGAGATTCCGTGCTACAAGGTGGCGGAGGATGAGAAAAACTTTGCTTTTCTCGACATCAACCCGGTGAACAAGGGGCATGTGCTTGTGGTGCCCAAGACGGAGAACGACTATATCTTCAACCTTTCAGACGACGACTATCAGTCGCTGACGATGTTTGCGCGCCGTGTGGCGAAGGCCATCGACAAGGCGTTGCCGTGCAAGCGTGTGGGCGTTGCGGTGATTGGTCTTGAAGTGCCTCACGCGCATATCCATCTGATTCCTATTGTTGAGGAGAAGGATATGTATTTCGACAAGCAGAAGCTTACGCTTCCGGCGGAGGAGATGCAGGCCATCGCCGATGCTATCGCGAAGGAGATGTAAAAAAATATCGTACAGATGAGGAGCGGGCAGTGCCGATGGCGCTGCCCGTTTTTTGTTTGTGTGCCCTCGGTTGGCGCATCCCTATGTCTGTCTTTCCGGCTGGGTGTCGGCGCACAAAAAAAGCCTCCCGTCAAGGAGGCTTTTTGGTTGTGGATAAAGAAAGGTGTTATTTCTTTATGATGCGTGTTGTGGCGATGCCGTTGGCTGTTGCCACGCGCACTACGTATACGCCAGGGGCGAGGCCTTCGACGTTGGCTTGAGAGCCGACGACGTTTGCCACGAGGCTTCCGGCAGCGTTGTAGATGCTTATCTGCGAGTCGGCGTCAGCGCCGTTGACAAAGAGTGTCGAGGCTACCGGGTTAGGGTAGACAGTCACTTTGTTGTCTGCATTCACGTTGTCGACACCGCCGAAGTTTGTGAAGTGCTCAAAGTAGAAGTCGTCGAAGAAAGCCGCCAGTCCGGCTTTCACGGTGTGGCGCACGGCTACATATATCTTCTGTCCGGCATATTTGCTGAGGTCAACGGAGTAGTGCTCCCACGTTTCCTTGTTATAGTAAGGCATTGTGGTTGTAGGCATTACAGATGTGAAGCTTGCTGTGTTGGTGTTGTCGGTAGTTGATACGAGCACCTCCACGCAGCTTTGCGCGCAAGGGTTGATTGCGAGAGTCGATTCCCAGTTGCGGGCGTAGAAGTGGAATTTCGACTTGTCGGTGGCGGTGAGCTGCTGGCTGATCAACCAGTCGTCGACAGTTGCGCTTTCGTCCTGTGAGGCGATAGCCACGAGTGTCTGGTTTCCGCTTACCGGGTCGAGCACGTTGTTCCAGTCAGAGTTCTGCTGCACGGTGAATGCCGTGGCCGCTCCGCGTTGCGGATAGTTCATACCCGTCATCGGCTTTGTGAGCTGGCGGTCAACATCGATTGTGGTGAATCCCTCAGGAGCGAGAGCGCCCAGAGTGTCGTTCTCAAAGTCGTAGTAGTGGGAGTCGGCAGCCATAGCCAAGCCGGTCACCGGCATAGAGATTGAGTATCCGCCATCGAATTCCACAACGAGGTTGTCGTTGACCTGAGCCTCGGCGTTGAGCGCGCTGAACGTGATAGAGAAAGCGGCGCCCTTCTTCGGCTCGATCGTTGTTCCGGCAGCGAGGTCGGTTGTGAAGTTCTCGGTTGAGAATTTCGCCGATTTTATAGTCAGCGCAGTGCTGCCCTCGTTGATTACCGAGAATTTCGGAGTTGAGTTTACAGTCTTGTAGTAGTTGACCGTTCCGGCGTTCCAATCCGTAGCGTTGAACGACGCCTTGGTGTCGGCAGAAGTGGTCACCGTGATAAGGTCGAGACCCACGCCCTTCGCATTGTCGTAGTCGTGTCCTACGTAGCGCCAGCGGAAAGTCACCGTCTTGCCAGCGTAGGCAGCGAGGTTTACGGTTTCGAGATACCAGTAGCGGTCGTCGGAGTTGTCGGAGAGCACAGCCAGTTGATGCCATTCGCCGCCGTCGAGCACCTCAAAGAAGCAAGCGTCGACACCGTTGTCGGCAGTTGATGGGTTCTGTCGCAGACCCGTCTCGTCTTTCAGCAGGCTTACAGGCATAGCGTTGCCCCAGTAGAAGCTCATCTGCAGATTTGAGCCGGCAGGGATTTTGAAGTCGGGCGTTACGAGCTGCGACGATTTGTTGGCAACGTTGCAGCCCACCGATGCGCTGTATTTTCCTTCGAATGGGTTCACCTTGTTGGTAGTAGACCATTTCGTGTAGCTGTCGTATTCCACGTTCCAACCTGTAGGCGGCTCGTTTCCGCTTTCAAAGTTTTCAGTCCACGGGAATGTGCTTATCGTCTGGTCGGCGATGGTAGTGAAAGTCCACACAGTTGCATTTTCGGCGTCGCCCTGCGCGTTGTAGGGCACCACCTTCCAGTTGTAGGTAGTGGCATAGTCGGCAGAGGCGATTACATAAGAAGTTGCGTTGCCGAGGTCTTGTCCGTTGACAAGGTTTGTGGCAGCGGCGTCAGAGCCCACATATAGCTTGTAGCCGTCGGCGAAGAGCGCCGGACGCCATGTCAGCGTGATGTTTTTGTTGTAAAGGTTTTCCGACTTGTCGGCAGGCGAGACGAGAGTTGCCTCGGCAGGCTTGCCGCCGTTGCCGTAGAGCGGCGGAAGGATGATAGCGTCGATGAAAGCCACCGATGTCTCAGGAATGTTGTCAGAGCTGCTGATGTCCACGGCGCTGTATGCCCAGCGCAGCAGGCAGTTGTCTGATGCCGGCGAGCCGAGGTCTACGCTCACCTTCTCCAGAGCGTTGTAGTTTGTCGATTCCCATACGGTCGACCACGTAGCGCCGCCGTCTTTCGAGAATTCGAGCGTCACGTCGTTGTCGGGCACGGCATTTTCCTCGTCGGAGTCAAACTCGTTGAAGGCAGAGAATGCCACCGAGTGAGCGCCTGTCGACATGTCGAGGCGTGGAGTGGTCAGATAGCTTGCGCCGTCGAGCGTCACCGAAGCGTAGGCGGTGTAGTCGCCCTCGATGGAATAATTCGACGCCTTCCATCCGTTTCCGGTCCATCCGGCAGGCGGACATCCGTTCTCGAAGCCCTCGAAAGTGTATCCGTCGGGCAGCGCCACCTTTGTTGCGAGCACCTTTATCTGCAGGTCGCCGCCGGTGGTGTGCAGCGTCACGTAGCCGCTCTGCGGAGTGGTGAGCGCGGCGGTGTAGCTGAGCTTGAAGTCGAGCGATGCGTTGGCGTCGAGGTCTACCACAGCTGGGTCGATTGTCGAGCCAATGCCCTGCGGGTAGTCGATGCTTGTGATTTTCAAGCCGCTCTTGCCTTCGTTTTTAAGAGTGATCACATCGGAGAACATTTTTGAGTCCATATACACCTCTCCGAAGTTGTACTGCTTCTTCGACAGCACACCCTTAGGGCCGGTGGCAGGCGTGAACTGCTTCACCACCACGTTGTCGATGTCGAGCACGTTGGCAGTGGTCTTGAGCATCTTGTAGACAAACGCCACCTTGATGTTCTTACCCTGCCATTTGCTCAGGTCGATCATCGTTTTGTAGATAGTCCAAGCAGTCCACGGATATGGGACGTTGCCGTTCTCCTTCAGCTGTGTTGCGTTGTTGAACGACCAAATGGTCTCGGCGCCCTCCACGTTGCCATCGGTCACGATGCGCACCTGGAAGTCGTACTTGCCCTCGTCGATGGCAGCCTTCGACGCCGCCATCCAGTCGAACGACAGCTGATAAGTGTTGTCGAGGTTGAGCTCCGGAGTGAGGAGGATTTCCTCACGCGGACCCTCGCCGCCGTCCTCACTGCCTGTAAACATCGGGCTGTCGACCGACGCGCAGTGGGTGCCGGTCATCGTACCTTTTTCATAATAGTATACGTTCCACCGATACCTGTCGTTGTTTCCCGTGTAGGAGTCAACGGTCGACCAACCATCTGGGAAGTTGGGACTGTACTGGTCGGTGCTTGTCGTTTCAAACCCCTCGTTGAGGATGGTTTGAGCCGAGGCGGTGGCTGGGAGTGCCGCCAACATCGCCAGGGCGAGATAAAATCTTTTCATAATTGCACTTATTGATTAATAAATTATTATATTTCCTTACTTTGACATATCATTTAATAACTGCAAAGATACTAAAAAATATTGGTTTCCTAACTCGATATGTCTTTTTATGGGCATATTTTATAGCAAATGACTGAAATTTTGTCTACGTTTGGCGCATCTGTTGGCCTTGCGCGATGTGTGGGTGACCGCTTTCGCGGTCGTGGAGGGGCGGTGACTTGTGGAGTTTGGTGGAAATGGCTACCTTTGCACATAAATTTGAGAAAAGCGATGAAATCAGACATAGAAATAGCGCGCAGCGTGGCGATGGACCGCATCGAGAAGGTAGCCGAGCGCGCCGGCATCGACGCCGAGTGCCTCGACCATTACGGTAAGTATATAGCTAAACTGCCCTTGTCGATTGTCGACGAGGCTAAGGTGAAGAAGAGCAGGCTGATTCTTGTCACGGCGATTACCGCCACGAAGGCCGGCATCGGCAAGACGACGGTGTCGGTGGGGCTTGCGCTTGGGTTGAACCGCATCGGCAAGCGTGTGTCGGTGGCACTGCGCGAGCCGTCGCTGGGGCCGTGTTTCGGCGTCAAG
>ERZ779855.1758-NODE-1758-length-13559-cov-265.510219_pt1 | contig 13559 bp, 9 predicted proteins | sample MGYA00511370_ERZ779855 | MGnify/ENA primary metagenome ERZ779855 (study PRJEB29588, sample SAMEA1967319) | human gut metagenome | biome: human gut; feature: human-associated habitat; material: faeces | place: Denmark | collected 2008/2010 ...
GTAAGTATCTCTTATATCGGATATAAGGACAAGGTTTTCAACAATGTCAGTCTGAGCCTCGGTGAAACGGAGAATATCTCCTGCTCGCTCCAGGAGGATGCCCACCAGCTTCAGGAAGTGGTGGTTTCCGGTAAGGCGGGTCTTGCTGCTTCCCGTACAGGTGCTGCTACCAGTATGACGGCAGAGCAGATCAACAATATGCCTAGTATCACCCACGGTATTGCCGATGTGGCTCGCTTGAACCCTCAGCTCATAGTTACCAATTCGGGTAACATGTCGTTTGCCGGTACCAACAACCGATACAACAACTTCATGATTGATGGTGCGGCCAACAACGACGTGTTCGGTCTGGCTTCCAGCGGTAACAACGGCGGTCAGGCAGGTGCTCAGCCTGTATCTATGGAGACCATCGAGCAGATTCAGGTATCTGTAGCTCCTTTCGATGTGCGACAGAGCGGTTTCACCGGTGGTGCCATCAATGCCATCACCAAGAGCGGTACCAACAAGTTCCACGGTTCTGCCTATTACTATGGCTACAACCAGGACCTCATCGGTACCAAGTATCCTTATCTGGATGGAACGGGTTATGCGCCTAAGTATCAGAAGCAGACTCAGTATAACATGGGTGTTACCCTGGGTGGACCTATCATTAAGAATAAACTCTTCTTCTTCGCCAACTACGAGCGTACCAACAAGGAGTATCCTAATCTCTATGGTGTAGACTCCGGCAATTCCAAGGTGAATACCGAGCAGGCTAAGGATATTCTGACCATGCTACAGAAGATGGCTGAGAAGCAGGGCGTGGCATTCAATGATTACTTCAGCAACCAGGATATTTACACCAAGAGCGATAAGGCGGGCTTGAAACTCGACTGGAACATCAACGAGTTCAACAAATTTGCCATCCGCTGGAGTCTGGTCAAGGCAGAGCAGTTGAGTGGCGGCGGTAGTGCCAGCAGCTTGAACTCCTACGGCTACAGCTATCCGTTCAAGAGCAATACCAACTCGTTCATCGCTGAGCTTCAGAGCCGCATCTCTCCAAACGTGAGCAATGAGGCACGTGTCAGCTTCGTAAGAGTACGCGATAGCCGTGATATCAAGGCCAACCTCCCTATGATTTCCATCACAGGTGTGGGCAGTGGTACGGTGAACATCGGTACAGAGCGTAACTCTCAGGCTAACTACCTGAACCAGGATATCTGGACCATTGAGGACAACCTGACATGGCTTCGTGGTAACCATACCTTCATCTTTGGTACCCACAATGAGTTCTACCATTTCAAAAACATGTACATCTCTGATAAGTTCGGTTCTTATACCTTCAAGGGTTATGACAACTTCAAGGCTTATTACGATGATTACATGGCTGGAACATTGGATCCTAACAAGGCTTACATGAATCAGTATCAATATGGACAGGCTAACACAAGTGTAACCGGCGACCCTAACTGGGCGTCAGAATTCTCATCTGGTCAGTTCGGTTTCTATGCGCAGGATAAGTGGAATGCCAGCAACAATTTCACTCTTACCTATGGTTTCCGTCTGGATATTCCTGTGTTCTTCGATACTCCGATGGAGAATGCCGAGTTTAACGCCTTGTCAGAGAAGATGGGTTGGGGCATGAAGACCAATGATAAGCTCAACTTCTCTCCTATGGTATCTCCTCGTGTGGGATTCCGTTGGGACATCAATAACGACCGTAAGTTCATCCTCCGTGGTGGTGCAGGTGTCTTCACCGGTCGCATCCCATTCGTTTGGGTAAGCAACAACTTCTCTGGCACAGGTCTGCAGCTTTCTTCATACGACAGCAACAGCTCTTCTACCAAGGGCTTGGAGCTTATCCTCGACCCAAGCAAGCAGAACGCCAATGCCGATAAGATGAAGGTGAGCGCCGGTAACCAGAATATTGCCGTTTGCAGCAAGAACTTCAAGTTTGCCCAGAACCTCCGTCTTAACCTCGGTTTCGACTTTGAACTGTTGGGCATCGACTGGACTGCTGAGGCCATCTACTCAAAGACATTGAATGATATTCTCTATAAGAACCTGGCTCAGGAGCAGAGTGGTGAAACCTACTCTCAGAAGTATGGTTACGAGTGGGACAACCGTCCGCTCTATCAGAGCGTAGTGAAGGGTACTCCTATCGCAGGTGTCTATGCCTTGGGCAATACATCGAAGGGTCATACCATCAACCTCTCTCTGAAGGCAGAGAAGCATTTCGATTTCGGTCTCGACCTGATGGCAAGTTACACCTGGACCCGCTCTCGCAGTGCTGCCAATGGCGGTTCTTCTGTGGCTAAGAGTTCATGGACTTATCAATATACTCATCGCGACTGTAACGACTTGGAGGTGGGAAACTCTGCCTACAACGTGCCTCACCGCATCCAGGCATCTGCTTACTACCACATCGACTATGGTCATCAGAAGCAATGGAAGACAACCCTGGGTGTCATCTACCAGGCTAAGAGCGGTTCACCTTACACCTATTATTATTATGGTGATGTGAACGAGGATGGTTCCAGGGGTAATGACCTGTTCTTCATCCCAACCGATGCACAGATTGACAAGATGCGTTTCGAGGAAACCAAGTATAACAACAATACCTTCACCAAGCGCATGTTTGGCGAAAACCATGGCGATAAGCTCACCGAGGAGATGCAGCGTGAGATGTTGAAGAAGTGGATTGCAGAGGATTCTTACCTCAGCAAGCACCGTGGCGAGTACTACGAGCGTTATGCTGATAACCTGCCATTCGAGCATCATTTCGATGTTCACTTCGGTCAGAAGTACAGCTTCAAGGTAGCTGGTCAGATTAACTCCATCGAGTTGACTTTCGATATCCTCAACGTGGGCAACCTCTTGAACAAGGATTGGGGTCATACCTATGGTGATGGCTTCGGCACCTACTATTCTCCTGTTAACTATCAGGGTGGTGGTGTTTACCAGTTTACCGGTGCTTATGCTTACAAGAGCTATAGCGATTACTACAGCCGCTGGCGTGGTCAGGTTGGTTTGAAGTATACATTCTAAGGTATATACGAATCGAGATAAACAAAGATTTTGTATAAAAATGGTATGTAGAAAGTTTAGATAATGGTTGGCGCATAACAGTTGACTAACGCATGCACAACAGGTGTTGTGCATGCGCATATCAGCTGTTATGCAAGCGCACAACAGCTGTTGTGCGACCGGAGATACTAACTGTCTCAAAAACTTATGTTATATTTTCTAACAACATATACTATCTTTTCTAACAACCTATCATTAATATAAAAAGATGGTGAATCATAAGTAAATGATTCACCATCTTCTTGGTTTTATAAGAACAAGTCTTTCTTTGGCATGTTTGCCATATATTTCTTTCTCAGTTTCTCGAAGAAAGCCATTGTATCGTTAGAGAAACCATGGCCCTTCCAGGTGGATGTGTTCGTGATGAGAATCCAGCATTGGTTATCCGGATATTTCAAGACGATGGCTGATGTGCCAGCCAGCGAACCGGTACGAATCCATGGCTTGTTGCTCTTTGGTGTATAGTTCCAGCCGATAGAGTATTGGTGGTCAGCCTGCTCGCGCGTCATAAACTCGATACTCTTCTTGCTGAGGATATCCTTGACATGTGGCAAACCATCGATGCTGGCAATAAAGCGGCTCAACTCTGCAGTCGAACCACACCAGGCACCTGCACCCGAGAGGCGAGGGAGGTCGGTATCTCCATAGCATTTCTCTACCAGTCGTCCACTGTTGTTGTATTCATACACAGGGATGCTGCCCTGGTGCATGTAGTATTTCGTCTCGTTGGGGCGGCGGTCCTTTAAGTAAGTTCCGGCAATGTGCATGTCGTAGCAGCCGGCTGGGTGGAGCACATACTTCTGCATGAAGTTTTCATATTTCATTCCGCTCTTCTTTTCTATAATCATGGAGAGAATCATGTAGCCCAGATTACTGTAGCATTTGCCTTCGCCAGGAGTATAACCCAAGTGGCGCTTCAAGAGAATCTTGAGCAGGGTAGGGTGATCAGGTGGCGTTTTGAGATGGTTCTGCATCATGATGTAGCGGGTGGAAGATACCGGGTCGCCGGCATAATTGTTGAAACCTGCCTGATGGCGCAGCAACTGTTCTACGGTGATGTCGTAATATCGCTTGTCCTTGATACTGTTGTTGTAAACGGTATCGCGCAGGATTCCCTTTTCGCCAAACACCTTCTCGTTCAGCTTGAGTTTCTTCATCTCCTGCAATTTCATGATACCTACGGCTGTAATCAGTTTCGATACCGAGGCAAAGCGCATCAGCATGTTAGGCTCCATTCTGATGCCTCGCTCCTTATCCGCCATTCCGAATCCGCGGGCATAGAGTAGCGAGTCGTTGCGGGTAATGACGAGTTGGGCTCCATTGATTTCCCATCTCTTGAGATACCTTTCTATTACCGAGTCCATCTCATGATATTCCTTCCCCTCTGTCAGGGCATTTGAGATGGAATCGTTGATATGAACCTTAGGGAGCGAATCTGCCGCCTTGTTCTTGTCTGATGCTGATGTACAGCGAGATACACAGCTGTGTGTAGTCCATCCTACGATTGCTGTAAAGGTAAGCAATATGATTGCTATGCGTTTTTTTCTTAGTCGTCGTGCCATTTTATTTAATTTTTCTATGCAAAGATACTGCAATCTTCTCAAATAACAAAACATTGAAAATATATTTAAATTTATTTTGTATTGTCTCTGAATTATCGTACCTTTGTACCCAGTTTATAAAGAAAAACAATGAAGAAGATAATAAAGAAGGTATTAAGATCCATATTCTATATAGTAGTCATGTCGGTTCTGGCATTCCTGCCCGACTTCTGGCTTTGGCATATCGGGGTGAGTGAGTGGCCTTTGCTGCTAGCCATCTTATGGTGGGTTCCCTCGATGTTACTTGTTCTTGCCGAAGTGGGGTTGCAGATGGGGTTCTTCCATAAGTTGTCAGTCCGTGTACTCTTTACTACCATACTTTTCTCGGCATTCCCTAAGGTTGTCTTCATCCTGTTCGATGCATTTCTTCCTTGGTTCTTTGCTCTGATTCCTGCTTTGGGTGTAATGGGGTGGTTTGCCTTCGGCTTTATAGAGGGTTGGAAGCGGTTAGAACTGAAACATATTACCTTTACCTCGCCCGATTTGCCACCTTATTTTGATGGTTACCGTCTGGTACAGATTACCGACTTTCATCTCGGTTCGTTTCCTCCCGGCAATGATTTCGTGCAGAAGGTGGTGGATGCGACCAACAATGAAGAACCCGATATGATTCTCTTTACGGGCGATCTGGTCAATAACCAAGCCAGCGAAGTGGAGCCTTATCTGGATACGCTGAGGCAGCTTCATGCGTCAGATGGCATCTATTCTATCTGGGGAAATCATGATTATTGTGAATATGGCAACAATCATTCTATCGGCGCTTTGAAGAGAAACCGCCGTATGCTCTATGGATATCAGGAAAGTCTGGGGTGGCATCAGCTGATGAACGAACATCATGTGGTGAGTCATGGTATGGCATCTATCGCTGTAATAGGCGTAGAGAATCCCGGTCAGCCTCCTTTCACCAATCGCAGTAATCTGAAGAAAGCGATGAAGGGGTTGAATCCAGATATGTTTAAAATCCTCTTGAGTCATGATCCTCACCATTGGCGCAGAGAAGTAGTTGGTAAGAAGATACAACTTACTCTGGCGGGACATACGCATGCCGGACAATTGAAAATAGGTAAATGGACGCCTGCCCGCATGGCTTTCAAAGAGTGGGGCGGAGCTTACCGCATTGGTGAGCAGATGCTCTATGTATCATCGGGTATTGGTGGTTCTTTCCCTTTCCGCCTAGGCGCATGGCCTGAACTGACAGTTATCACGCTGAAACGTGATTTATAGTTCTTATAGATAACAAAACTGGTGTTTAAGTGTTAAAATACAGTTAAATGTTAGCTGTTTGAACCATTGTGATGAAAAAAACGTGTTAAAAATTTGGTGGTTCGAATAAATGTTGTACCTTTGCACTAGTTTTCGCATATATTTGGGCAAATGGGGGGTGTCGTGAGATTGTACTCCATTTGTTTTTTTGAAGCAAGGCGAAAATACTTCACATCAGAAGTAGCTGTTCACATTTTAAATTTTATATTTAATATTGATAATAATGAAGATTCCTGTAGAAGAACAATATAAATACGTAAAACTTACTCTCCCGGATGGAAGCAAGGCTGAAGGTCAGGCTGTCTTGTTGCATGCCTGTTGTGCACCTTGTTCGGCGGCTATCGTAGAATGTATGCTTCGTAATGGCATGAAGCCTACTGTATATTTCAGTAACAGTAATATCTATCCTCAGCAGGAGTATGATGTACGCAAACATGAACTGAAACGATTCCTGGAAGCCCAGAATGTACCTTATGTAGAGGATGAGTATGATCATCAGGAGTGGCTTTCTGTTATCAGGGGCTTAGAGGATGAACCCGAACGTGGCAGCCGTTGTTCTGTCTGCTTTCAGTTCCGCCTCTCTCATGCAGCCAAGTATGCGCAGGAGCATGGATTTCACCTTCTCACTACCACGTTGGCATCTTCGCGCTGGAAGAATATCAGGCAGATAGATACTGCCGGTCATCTGGCCGTTGAGGCTTATCCTGATGTGGAATGGTGGGATATGAACTGGCGAAAGGGTGGTTTGCAGAATCGCCGTGGTGAACTTTTGAGAATCAATGAATTCTATAATCAGTTATATTGTGGTTGTGAATTCAGTATGAGATAAATGAAAAAGCCCAGGACGTGATGTCCTGGGCTTTTGTCTATATCAAATCTGTGTGAATCTGTGAAATCTGTAGTGCTTAAGAAAGTCCTGTAATCTCACCGTTTACTACATCAATGCGCTCAGCCTGTGGGCTCTTTGGTAAGCCCGGCATACGCATGATAGGACCAGCGATGACTACAACCATCTCGGCACCCATATTTACGGTGATGTCGCGAACGTGGAGTTCGAAACCTTCTGTAGGACCGTATGCCTTGGCATCGGTAGAGAAACTGTACTGAGTCTTGGCAATACAGATAGGGAACTTTTCAGCACCCAGCTTCTTGATCTCTTCAATCATCGCCTTGGCAGAATCGCTCAATGTCACGCTGCCTGCTCCGTAAAGATTGAATGCAACCTTTTCTATCTTCTCCTCAACGCTATCGTTATCATCGTAAGCAAAATAGAGAGGGGCTGATGGACGCTCATCAATGGTCTTCACTACGAGGTTGGCAAGTTCAATGGCACCGTTTCCGCCTTCGGCAAAGGCGCTGTTTACGGCGAAACCGCAACCCATCTCCTCGCAATGCTTGCGCAATACTTCAATTTCTTCATCTGTATCGGTTGCAAACTTGTTGAATGCAATCACTACAGTCTGACCAAAGCTCTGCAGGTTCTTTACGTGCTTGTCGAGGTTCCAGTAACCGGCTTCCATACCTGCGATGTTTGGCTTCTTGATATCTTCCTGAGCTACACCACCATGCATCTTCAACGCCTGGAGGGTAACAACGAGAACGGTGAGGTCTGGTTGCAAACCTGTCTTGCGGCATTTGATGTCATAGAATTTCTCTGCACCGAGATCTGCACCGAATCCTGCCTCTGTAATAGCATAGTCGCCATACTCAAGAGCAGCAGCTGTAGCCATGACGGAATTGCAGCCATGAGCAATGTTGGCAAAAGGACCGCAATGAACAAATGCCGGTGTTCCCTCTGTTGTCTGAACCAGATTTGGCTTCAAAGCATCGAGAAGGAGAGCTACGATACTGCCACCTACACCCATATCCTTTACGGTAAATGGCTTGTCGTCCTCGGTGATGCCCAGAAGGATATTATCGATACGGCGACGAAGATCAGCGATGCTTGTTGCGAAACACATGATAGCCATAATCTCAGAAGCTGGCGTAATATCGAAACCAGACTCTGTCTCGATGCCGTTCTTATCTCCTATACCGGTGATGATGCGGCGCAAACCTCTATCGTTCACATCCATGACGCGACGCCAGAGAATCTTCTTGAGTTTGAAACCCTCTGCTTCGTGCTGGAAACGGTAATTGTCCAGAAGGGCTGAAATCATGTTGTTGGCCTCTGTGATGGCATGGAAATCGCCAGTGAAATGGAGATTAATCTTATCCATAGGCAAAACCTGGGCGTAACCGCCACCTGCAGCACCACCCTTCATGCCGAAGCAAGGACCCAGAGATGGTTCGCGAAGAGCCACTACAGCCTTCTTGCCAATCTTCTGCATACCCAGGGCGAGACCCACGGATACGGTGGTCTTGCCATTACCAGCCTTGGTAGGACTGATAGCGGTAACGAGGATGAGATGATGGTTCTTAAACTTGTTTCTGTCAATCTTGTCCGTAGTAATCTTAGCGATGTAACGGCCGTAGTTTTCCACTTGGTCTTCATGGATTCCAAGTTCTGCTGCCACTTCATTGATAGGGCGCATTTTTACTGATTTAGCTATTTCAATATCTGTCAACATAAAAAGTAATGTTTTGTATTTTGAGTGCAAAGGTACGGAAAAGAATCCATATAAATGCATAGGAATGTATAAAAAAACAAAATAAAAAAAAAGGAAGACTTTCCCCATTTCCAAATGATGAAGTTTAAAAAAGGTAAATTGTAGGATTTTGTCGTGTGAATGTAGTACCTTTGCAAGCGAATTTATATTTTATAGTACGTATGAACAAGTCTTTAGCATTAGCTCATTTTCAGACGAGCTTTCAGTTTATCACGCATCAGAACGAGCGCTTCTCTTATCTTGAAGGAGCCTATCTGGCACTTATCGGAGGATGTGATTGGGTTCAGCTTCGCATGAAGGGGGCTACCGATGAAGAGGTAGAGCCTATAGCCCGTAAGTTGAAGTTGGCTTGTGAGGGTGCCGGTGCAACTTTTATCCTCGACGACCGTGTAGAACTGGTGAAGAAGTTACAGATAGATGGTGTACATCTTGGCAAGAACGATATGCCGGTTGATGAGGCCCGTAAGCTCCTGGGTGATGAATTCATTATCGGAGGAACAGCCAATACATTTGATGATATTCGCCGTTTGCATGAACAGGGGGCTGACTATATCGGTTGTGGTCCGTTCCGCTATACTACTACCAAGGAGAAACTCTCTCCGGTGTTGGGTATAGAAGGTTATCGCCAGATTATTGAGCAGATGAGGGAGAATAAAATCTCTCTGCCTATGGTAGCCATCGGAGGTTTGACCCCAGACGATATAGATCCGCTTGCAGAATTGGGCATCGGTGTGGCAATGAGCGGTACCATCCTGAATGCGGAGAACCCTGTTACCATGACACGTCAGATTCATGACAAGTGTTTCGGATTATTCATGGAAAATCTCAATCATTATTTTGAGAATCAGTAGAATGATACTCATAAATGATGATTTTTCTTAGAAAAGAGAAGAATGTTTCGGTTTTCTTCTCTTTTCTCATTTTATTGTTGTAACTTTGCACCCGCATTGCAAAACTGTTGCAAGGCTATTACAAATAATAGAATTTAAAAGACATGAAATTAATAGTGGGAATAAACTTAGGAAATATAGGAAAAACAGATGCTGTCGGAAAGAACGAGAACATCATGATATACGCACCTTCAAATAAAGGTGCTTAAAAACCCGGGCACAAACGTGTTCGGGCTTTTTTATTTTACTATATATAATAGGTGTAAAACCAACTCAAAATAGATAGTGTGTGCAAAATATATAATTATTAACTTTGTAAAAAAAAAAGTATTAAAATGATGAAAACAGAATGGAGAGGTTTCAAAGGAAACATGTGGCAGAGTGAAGTGAATCTTCGTGATTTCATTCAGAACAACTACACTTGTTATGACGGCGATGAGTCGTTCCTTGCAGAACCAACTCAGGCAACTAACACCCTTTGGGGTATGTTGAAGGAACTCCAGAAGGAGGAGCGCGCCAAGGGTGGTGTGCTTGATATGGAAACAGAAATTGTTTCAGGATTGACAGCTTACGGTGCTGCCTATATTGGTGAGGGTACCAAGGATTTGGAGAAAGTGGTAGGTCTGCAGACCGATAAGCCTTTGAAGCGTGCCTTCATGCCTTACGGTGGTATCAAGATGGCGGAGCAGGCTTGTACAACATATGGCTATCAGCCATCAGAGAAGCTCCACGAGATCTTCCACAAGTATTGCAAAACTCATAATGATGGCGTATTCGATGCTTATACTCCAGAGATGAAGCTCGTGCGTCATAACCACATTCTTACCGGTCTTCCTGATACTTACGGTCGTGGACGTATCGTAGGTGACTACCGTCGTGTGGCTCTCTATGGTATTGACTTCCTCATCGAGGAGAAGAAGAACGACCTCGCTAACATGGGCGACCGTGAGATGATCGACGACGTTATCCGTCTTCGTGAAGAGGTTGCTATGCAGATCAAGGCGCTCAAGGGCTTGAAGGAGATGGCTAAGTTGTATGGTTACGACATCTCTCAGCCAGCTAAGAACGCTCGTGAGGCTGTTCAGTGGTTGTACTTCGGTTACCTCGGAGCTGTGAAGACTCAGAATGGTGCTGCGATGTCTGTAGGCCGTATCTCTACATTCCTCGATATCTATATCCAGCGCGACTTGAACGAGGGTACTCTTACCGAGGATGAGGCTCAGGAGCTCATCGACCACTTGGTAATGAAGTTCCGTATGGTTAAGTTCGCCCGTATCCCTTCTTACAACGAGCTCTTCACCGGCGACCCAGTTTGGGCTACTCTCGAAGTAGGTGGTATGGGTCAGGATGGCCGCTCAATGGTTACCAAGAACGATTACCGTTTCCTCCATACATTGGAGAACATGGGTCCTTCACCAGAGCCAAACTTGACTGTACTCTATAGCTCTCGCTTGCCAAAGGCATTCAAGCACTACGCTTCTTTGATTTCTGTAAAGACAAGCTCTATCCAGTATGAGAACGATGACGTAATGCGCCCAGTTTGGGGTGACGACTATAGCATCTGCTGCTGTGTATCTGCTACACAGACAGGTAAGGAAATGCAGTTCTTCGGTGCACGTGCCAACTTGGCTAAGTGCTTGACCTACGCTGTATCTGGCGGTGTTGACTCAAAGACACGCGAGCAGTGCGGTCCTAAGTATCGCGCCGTTGAGGGTGATGTATTGACATACGAGGAGTTCATGCCACGTTTCATGGATATGATGGACTGGTTGGCTGGCGTTTATGTGAAGACATTGAACCTCATCCACTACATGCACGATAAGTACTTCTACGAGGCAGCAGAGTTGGCGCTCATCGATACAGATGTTCGTCGTACTTTCGCTACAGGTATCGCTGGTTTCAGCCACGTAGTTGACTCTATCTCAGCTATCAAGTATGCCAAGGTAAACATCGTCCGTGATGAGACCGGTTTCCCTCTCAGCTTCAAGACCGAGGGCGACTTCCCACGTTACGGTAACGATGATGAGCGTGCTGATGAGATTGCAGTATGGTTGCTCAAGACCTTCATGAACATGATCAAGAAGCATCATACATACCGCAATTCAGAGCCTACTACATCTATCCTGACTATCACATCAAATGTAGTATACGGTAAGTACACCAGCAACATGCCTGATGGTCGTCCTGCCGGTGCTCCTTTGGCTCCAGGTGCTAACCCATCTTACGGTGCAGAGAAGAACGGTCTTTTGGCTTCATTGAACTCAGTAGCTAAGTTGCCATACGAGTATGCTCTCGATGGTATCTCTAATACTCAGACCATCAGTCCAGGTGCTCTCGGTCATAACGATGAGGAGCGTGCCCAGACATTGGTAGGTGTATTGGATGGTTACTTCAACCAGGGTTCTCACCACCTGAATGTGAACGTATTCGGTATCGACAAGCTCAAGGATGCGATGGAGCACCCAGAGAAGGAAGAGTACCAGAACTTCACCATCCGTGTGAGTGGTTACGCTGTTAAGTTCATCGACTTGACACGTGAGCAGCAGCTCGACGTAATCGCTCGTCAGGCTCACGAGAGACTCTAATCAATTAGATAAATAAATATTGCCCGCTAGATTTTCTGTCCGAGGATATTTAGCGGGCATTTTTAGCTTAATTGTTATGCATAAAGGATTTATTCACAGCATAGAGAGCTTTGGTTCAGTAGATGGACCAGGCATCAGATTTTTGATTTTCCTGCAGGGGTGTCCGATGCGCTGCCAGTTCTGCCATAACCCGGATTCATGGAAGATGGGAGTAGGAGAGGAATGGAGTGCAGATGATCTGCTGGATAAGGCAGAGCGATTCAAGAGTTATTGGGGTGACAAGGGCGGTATTACTGTAAGTGGTGGAGAAGCCCTGATGCAGATAGACTTTCTCATCGAACTTTTCGAGAAAGCCCATCAGCGTGGCATCAACACTTGTCTTGATACATCAGCGCAACCATTTAGGAAAGAGGGTGCTTTCTTCGATAAATTCGAGCGTCTGATGACCGTCACAGATACTGTTCTTCTTGATATCAAGCATATCAACGATGAAGAGCATCGTAAACTCACCCGCCATTCTAATGTAAACATACTGGATTGTGCACGATATTTAAGCGAGATACACAAACCAGTATGGATTCGTCACGTCCTGATTCCAGGTATTACCGACAAGGATGAATACCTCTATCAGTTGCGCGATTTCCTCTCAACACTCTCTAATATTGAGCGTATAGATGTCTTACCCTATCATACGATGGGTATCTACAAGTATGAGAAACTAGGTATTGCCTACCCGCTGGAAGGCATAGATCCTCCTACTAGTGATCGCATTGCTCATGCAGAAGCAATCTTGCAAGAGGCACTTTAGCCTCTTGCAAGACTGCTTAGATGAGCGTCTAGCGAACTGGTGAGACGGGCTTTGATGATAGGCTTTGTGATGTAGTCGTTTACTCCAAGCTCGTAGCATTCATCCACATTATCCTTGTTGCTTAACAGGGAAACCACGATGATGACCATTTCACTTTTCGAGTATTTAGAGCGTACATGGTCTATTACGTCCCACCCATTTACATGTGGCATCATCAAGTCGAGCAGTATCACGTCCGGCTTGAATGAGTCAATCAGTTCAATGGCTTCTTTTCCGCCATTTGCAGTTTTCACGTCGATGTCGAAGTCCTTTATCATTTCAGAGATAGTTTTAATATTTTCTGAAATATCATCGACGATTAGCACTTTGTTCTTTTCCATTTTTCACTGGTTATTATATAGGTTCTTTCCGATCTTGAAGATCTAGTTTCTTGGCTTGTGAATGCCGTAGATGTCGCATATGAATCCTTTATCAGTGATTAGATTGTTCATATCTATACTGTCGAACATCTTGTGATGAGTACCGATTACCACAATCTGATACTCTTTTTCCAGAACTTTAGGATCATCTGTCACCTTGATGTTATATTCTTCTTTTACTTCCTTTACATCTGTTGAGAATACGATGATGGATATGTGTTGTGGTGACGAGGTGAAGGGTATATTTTAAATCTTATATTATACCTTAATTCCGCAACACTATAGTTTAACATTATTTATAAGTGCCTGAGCAACAAA
>ERZ779855.1765-NODE-1765-length-13499-cov-2.879649_pt1 | contig 13499 bp, 9 predicted proteins | sample MGYA00511370_ERZ779855 | MGnify/ENA primary metagenome ERZ779855 (study PRJEB29588, sample SAMEA1967319) | human gut metagenome | biome: human gut; feature: human-associated habitat; material: faeces | place: Denmark | collected 2008/2010 ...
AGACCAGCGGTTTTCATCCGTTACATTTCCTTCCAGCACACATTCCAGACTGCTTTTTTCCGGTTCGAATTCCGGATGCTGCGGCAGATAACGCATCACCACATGGTTTGCAGTCGTGACAGTTCCCTCATCGGTCTCCTCTTCCCCCATGATCATCCGCAAAAGCGTGGTCTTTCCGGTTCCATTGATACCAATGACACCCACTTTTTCCCCATCCTGCAATGAAAATGAGGTATTATCAAATAATTTTCTTTCCGTGTATACCTTGGTCAGATTCTCTATATTGATCAGATTCATGTTGTTTCCTCTTATTCCTCTGCAAAAAGCCTCTTTTTCCGCTCAATCATCTCATCAATTCTTTCGATATAAAGAGCTACATCCTTAACATTCTCGCACCGTTCGATCCGATGTGTGCCATCCGGATTTGGCGTATTCCAGACACGTTTCGTGGAAGCTCCTGCTCCACACGCCACGATGGTCTGTTTCTCCTCCATGATCAGAATGTTATAAATTCCTGCTTTCCCCGGACTTGCGTAACCGACATTTTCCAGATTGCCAGCCATGCTCTTCTGTCGATACAGATAATATGGTTCTAATCCCATCTCTTTTGCATATTCTGCGGTGAGGTTCATATGCTCTGTGGTGTTGACCATCTTGTAATCTTTATAATCTTCCTTAAACATGTTAAGGCGTGCCGCCCTCTTTAATGCAAGGGAATGCACGGTAAGATTGTCCGGCTTTAACGCTTTTACCTGCTCTAAGGTATCCCTGACATCCTCAAGGCTTTCCTCCGGCAGTCCCATGATAAGATCCATGTTGATATCATCGAATCCAAGCTCTCTCGCAAGCTGAAAACTCTCCACGGTCTGTGCCACGGTATGTCTGCGCCCGATGATTTTTAATGTCTCATCTTTCATCGTCTGCGGATTGATGGAAATTCTTGTGATGTCCCATTTTTTCAACGTTTCTAATTTTTCTCTTGTGATGCTGTCCGGACGTCCGGCTTCCACTGTAAACTCCAGACAGTGTGACAGATCAAAGCTGCATCGGATTTTACGGATCAGCCGGTCAAGCTGATATGGCTCCAGTGTTGTCGGTGTGCCCCCTCCAATGTAGATGGAATTCAGATGTTTTTTTCCAAATTTTACCGCTACATAATCCAGTTCTTTTTCCAAAGCATCCAGATAGCTGTCCACTTTCTGTCTCCAGCTCACTAATGGGTAGGATGTAAACGAACAATACAGGCAGGTTGTCGGACAGAATGGGATTCCGATATAAAGACTGTAGCCGTTCTCGTAATCGATCTTTTTTAAGATTTCAAGCTCACGCTCTGCGATATCAATGGAAAGATCGATTTTCTCATCGGATGCAAAGTACGTTTTTTGCATGTAGGCTCTGATCTCTGCCTCCGTTTTTCCTTCCTCTAAAAATTTCATCGGGATTTTCGTTGGCCGGATTCCTGTCAGAGTCCCCCACGGAAGCTTTTTGCCCGTGATCTCTGATAATATCTGATAAAAATTCTGTTTCAATTCGTTTTTCGTTTCCGTGCGGTCTAAAAAATCTACCGGAAAACTTCGGTCATGACTCTCCTGATTTTTTTCCTTCCACTCAATTTTTATCTGCTGTGGCTCATACTCCACCTGAAACTGTAAGGTGATCTCTTCCTCATATTTTTTATCTTCTGCCGTTGCACTCACATTTTCCTCCGGGAAAAATGCTTTGATGAGCGAATGTATGTCATACTCAAATTCCGGCTGGTTTAATTTTGCTAATATCATGCTTTCCTCCTACAAATATGGATTGTACATCCGCTCTGTTCCAATCGTTGTCATATCTCCATGCCCTGTATACACGGCGGTCTCATCAGGAAGCGGCATGAGTTTTTCCCGAATCGCATGGATCAGCTGGGATGCACTCCCCTTCGGGAAATCAGTCCTTCCAATAGAAGTCTGAAAGAGGCTGTCTCCGCTGAATAACGTGTTCTGATAAGGAAAATAATAGCAGCAGCCTCCCACCGTATGTCCCGGTGTTAAAAATACCCGTATATGAAATCCTGCAAGATCTATTTCCTGCTCATCTTTTAAATATTCATCGGCATAGAACACAAGCTCGCTTCCCTGCCATCCGCTCAGATTCAACTGCGGATTTTCCAGTGTCTCTTTTTCTTTTTCCTGCGCGTATATTTTTATATGCAAAAGCTGCGCCAGCTCCCCTGCCCCTGTCGCATGGTCAAAATGTCCATGTGTCAGAAGAATTGCCACAGGTTTCAATCCCTGCTCTTTCACTTTCTCTGCAAGTTGTTTTGCACTTGCACCCGGATCAATGATCAATACTTCTTTTGTGTCATCATTGATCGCAAAATAGCAATTGGTCTGTACCGGACCTACTACATATATCTGTATACTTAATGGTGCCATCTTTTTCTTCCTCCATAAAAAGATGAAAGAAACCACCTGAGCCAGATCAGCCGGTGGTTCTCTCAATATCAATAATACTGTCTATCTGACGAAGCTTGTCGATCACGCTCGTCAACTCTGCTTTTCCTTTTGTGTTAAATGAAATATCAATGGTTGCGATTCCCTGCTTACTCGTCTTGGAATGGATCGCATTGATATCAATCGCACGCTCTGTAAAGGCTCTTGTGATATCCACGAGAAGCCCGGTACGGTTATTGCAGAATACTTTGATCTCTGCCAGATAAAGACCGGAATTGCCGGATTCTTCATCATGCTGCCACTCTGCATCGATGAGACGTTCTCTCTCCATATCTGAAAGATTGATGATGTTGATGCAATCTGTCCGGTGAATGGAAACACCGCGTCCTCTTGTCACAAATCCTACGATCTCGTCCCCCGGAACCGGACTGCAGCATTTTGAAAAATGGACTGCCACGTCATAAAGTCCCTTTACAATGATACCGCTCTTTGATTTTTTCTCCGGGACTTTTTCTTTATTTTCGGAGATTGTCTCAAGAACTTCCTCGTCTGTAATACGTGCAAGGTGGTCTTTCTTATATTCCTCGTACATGCGGTTCACGATCTGACCTTCTTTTAAACCGCCATGACCAACAGTTGCAAGGCAGGAATTCCAGTCGTGAAAACCATACTTTCGCATGATTTTATCCTGATACTCTGGTCTGTTGATATCGGAAAGGTTGATCCCCTTTGATTTACAACAGGATGCAAGCAGTTCTTTTCCTCTTACGATATTTTCTTCCTTCAACTCACTTCGGAACCACTGATTGATCTTATTCTTTGCCTGCGTGCTCTTTACAATATTCAGCCAGTCGCGGCTTGGTCCCTTGGAATTCTGAGAAGTCAACACCTCAATCCGGTCACCATTCTGGATCACATAATCAATCGGAACAAGCTTTCCGTTGACTTTGGCTCCGATCATTTTGTTTCCGACCGCCGAATGGATGCTGTACGCAAAATCAATTGGCGTAGAACCGTTTGGCAGGTTTTTTACATCTCCTGTCGGTGTGAAGCAGAAAACCGTATCCGAAAACAGGTCGAGATCACTTTTTAACAGACTCATAAACTCCTTGTTATCGGACATATCCCTCTGCCACTCTAAAATCTGTCTCAGCCAGCTTAACTTCTCTTCCTCGGTAACGGTCATTGGTGCTGCAGCACCGCCATTATTGCTTGCCTCTTTGTATTTCCAGTGAGCGGCGATACCGTACTCAGCAGTGCGGTGCATCTCATAGGTACGGATCTGGATCTCGAACGGCTGTCCTGTCGGTCCGATCAATGTCGTGTGAAGTGACTGATACATGTTCGGTTTTGGCATGGCAATGTAATCTTTGAACCGGCCAGGGATCGGTTTATACATCTCATGGATGACACCAAGTGCCGCATAACAGTCTTTTACGGAATCCACGATAATACGGATTGCAAACAGATCATAAATCTGATCCAGCGTTTTATCCTGATTCTTCATTTTCTTATAAATACTGAAAAAGTGCTTTGCCCGCCCATCGATCTGCGCCGGAATTCCGGCTTCGTGAATATGTTTTTTTACCTCTTCCACAAGGCTCTGGACATAATCATCCCTGACACTTTTTCTCTGGGCGATCTGATGAACCAGATCATAGTATGCTTCCGGCTCTAAATATTTTAAAGACAGATCGTCTAATTCGATCTTAATTTTGGAAATACCAAGACGCTGGGCGATCGGCGCATAGATATCCATTGTCTCGCGCGCTTTTTCCTTCTGTTTCTCCGGCGTCATGTATTTCAGTGTCCGCATATTATGCAGGCGGTCTGCCAGTTTGATCAGGATCACACGGATATCCTTTGCCATGGCAAGGAACATTTTTCTTAAATTCTCTGCCTGAACTTCCACCTTATCCGCATCGTAGGACAACTGCCCTAATTTTGTGACACCATCTACCAGCAGTGCAACCTCTGCACCAAACTCCTGTTTGATCTCCTCGTCGGTCATAACGGTATCTTCCACCACATCATGCAAAAGTCCCGCTACGATCGTCTCCTTATCAAGCTCTAACTCTGCTAAAATAATCGCAACGCACAATGGATGGATGATATACGGTTCTCCCGATTTTCTTACCTGCCCCTTATGTGCCTCGTATGCAATGTTGTATGCCTTCTCTATCAGACTGATATCCGTAGATGGATGATACTTACGGACACTGGCGATCAATTCCTGATATAATTTTTCGGGACTCTCAAACTCCTTCATTGGTTTGATACTATTGTCCTCTTCTTTTACGATTTTCTCTAATTCTTCTGACGAAAGTTCTGCCATGTAGATCACCCACTTTTATCTATGCTTTTGTGTATAATATATGATTATATTTTATTTTCTATCAAAAATCAACGCTTAAACTTTGCATCCGGCTTCCATCACCATTCTATCTGATAATCTGACATCAGGACGCCGTCTATTTCCCGGTCACCGCAATATGAAAAACCTAATTTTATGGCAAGTTTTTCAGAAAGAGTATTTTCTTTTTGAATCAGGCAGTGCAAGAGATGTACCTGCAGCTCCTCTCCTGCATATTGCATGATCGCCTGACAGACTTCATAGGCATAACCCTGATGTTGAAAGGATGTCCGGATCGCATAACCCAATTCCATATCTCCATTTAACTCTTCCCGGTGTTCCACACCAGCCCTGCCGATCAGCGTGCCCGTTTTTTTCTCAAAAACGAGCCACATTCCATATCCGTAAAAACGATACATATTTTCGATATAGGCTTTCTGATATTCCAGCTCTTCCTCATATTCATATAACCCCTCCATATAATCGGTCATTCCGGGTTCTGCATACATGGAAAAAAGGTCATCCAGATCAGAAAGTTCCAGTTCTCTCACAATACAGCGTTCCGTCTCCAGAATCGTCCATGGAATGTTGAAATGTCTCTCATACACACGCTGTAAAAACGTCATATCGACTTCCTCGAACCCCTCGACGACCATATCGGCATGAAGAAATGTATCCATTTCCGGTTTCTGATAGGCAATCGCCGGGACGTCCACATCTCTGGCAAGATCTAAAAGGAACTGATCCGAAGATAGAAAAATGATATCTCTGCTCCGCTTCTCTGACAGCTGATGAAAGACTTTCTCTTTTTTCATTAATACAAATGTAGTTTGTTTTATTCCTGTAAGATTTTCTCTTAACAAAGAAACTTCACGCTCCGGTATCTGCGACACCCATATCTGTTTTGTATACTCTTTCTTATTATAATATGGCAAACCTGTTCTCCTTATTGATTGTTATGCACAAAACAACCGGTATCTGAACAGATACCGGTCATCCCTTTAAAACCCATAAATTAATATGCAATATTTACATCGACATTTCCCTTGATTCCTGGAACACTTCCCTTGGAAGAATACTGCCACATGTTATATTTTCCTTTGTAATTGCAGGTTGTGTTGTACTGTGCAACCCAGATAAAGTAGTTACTGAATGCGGATGCATCAATTTTATTGTTGTACCAGCTCTTGCTTGCGTAAACACCTGCTTTTCTTCCACCGTTTGCAATGGTCTTACAGAACGCAGCCACGCATGCTGTTCTGGTGCCTTTATCTAATCCGTTGGCACGGGCTGCTCCGCTTCCGTTCTCTGTATCAACAAAGATCGGGTAAGAAAGATTGTAGCCGGAGCATAAGGTCAATGCCATACTTGCCTCCTCAACAGCCTCTGCCTCAGTTGTAGCCTGTGTGAAGAAGTAAACACCAACGTTAATGCCGTTTGCAGTTGCACCCTGAATATTTTTCTTGAAGCAGGAATCCTCTACCAATGCTCCTGTCTGTGATCCGCGGTAACCGACACGGATAATTGCAAAATTGATACCTGCTGCCTTTACAGATGCCCAGTCGATATTTCCCTGATGGCTGGATACATCAATACCGTTCTTTCCGGAACCCTGCTGTAATGCTCCATCACTTCCGAAGTTGTAAGAGATACCGCTGATCACCTGACTTCCTGTTACACGCTGATGGTTGCTGGTATAGTAATATACTTTTCCATCAATGGTCTGCCATCCGGTGTAAACCGGCTCGGTGTAGTAAGTTCCGTTTGCATTGTAATCTGCCACGGTTGCTGGTTTTTTACACTCGGAATCTTTGTAAAGTAATCTACCGGATTTATCTTTTAACTGGGTTGTTGTATTTCCAGTAAAATCATTGACTGTAACTGTACATGTGATTTTCTTGTCACTTGCGGTTGTCTTGGTATCGCCCGGTTTGGATAAGTATGTGATCGTACCTGTTACAGTTGCACTTCCTTTTCCAACTGCTGTCAGTGTACATCCTGTTTTCGCTCCATTGGATACCTTTACAACTTTTTCGTTGCTGCTAGCCCATGTAATATTTGTGATAATATTGCCTGCGTCTGTCAATGTTGCTGTAAGACCAATTGCATTTGCATTATTAATAGTGCTGTTATATAAAGCTGCCGTCTGTGGTACTGTGACGGATGCACTAGCTGCGGTTGCAGCTTTTACCCAGTTTAATGTGTATGCTGTTGTGCCTGCTGCCACTTTGATCTTCGTGGAACCTTCTACCAGTTTATATCCCTGTGCTTCATAAGAAGATGCTTGTATCTCAGTAACAGTAGCATCTACTGTGATATCTTCACTTTTGGATTCTTCTGCTTTGGTCTTTCCATCAGCCTGGAAGAAATTATGTGTTACCTTGTAAGTAACCTTATCTGCTGCTGTTGCAACCCATTTAACGGTATATTCTGCACCATCCTGAATGGTAAAGGTTGTACCATTGGAAGCTTTATATCCATCAAATGTTTTTGCAGATGACACCGTTTTCGCATCCTTTGCAACAGTTACTGTCTCTTTTTCATCTGCTTTGTCTGCTTTTGTTTTTCCATCGTTTTTATAAAACATGTGGACAATGGTAATTTCATATTTATCAGGTTTCGTATCATCCGGCTTTGTCTCTGTACCATCTGTTTTGTCTCCAGATGTTCCATTCTGATCACCGCCAGTTCCCTGACCGCCTTCACTCGGTGTTGTCGTTTCCGATGGTGTTGTTGTTTCTGATGATTTTGGTGTTGCTGTTTCCGATGATGTCTCGGATGATGTTGTCACATCTGTTGATTTCGTTCCTGTAGCATGGTATCCCACACGTTTTGCGGAAGCTGTCACTGCTGCCTGTGCAATGTCCACTTTTGTTGATCCACCAACGGAAGCAGTAGGGAAGTTGGAAGTATCCACATCTCCTGCCCCAACTTTGGATGGCGTGCAGGTACTGTCAACCGTTTCCACTGTATCCTGAATAACAGCCTCCACCTCAACATTGTCTACCTCTGCATCCTCTGCCGGTGCTACTTCTGCTGCGGATTTGATCTCGTCTTTGACATCTACCTTGGTGTATTCAATCTTATCCTTAACCGTTACTTTGTAAGAATTCTCTTTTGAGATATATCCGTCAATCTCATTCAAAGAGACATCATATTTTCCGGCATCAATACTTTTAATGTAAATAATACCATCTTTATCATCATCTGAATATGTAGTTGATTTTGCCTTCTTCTTGTCTGCCTTGATCGTGATCTCAAAAGGCTGTCCCTTTACATTTTTCGAGGACTCGTCCTGTATCTTGATCTTCAGATCCTTCTCAATAGAACTTCCGACCAATGTAACAGTTTCCGGTTCTGCCGCCTCTGTTTCTTCCGTGACAACCTCTTCGACTGCCACAACTTCTTCCGTCGGTTCTTCTGCCACCTCTGTACTTATCACAACATCTGCCACAATTGGTTCCGGCTGATGAAAATGGTCATATAAGAAATATCCTCCTGTTCCGACACCGCCAACTGCTGTCACAGTAGCTACACCTGCTATGATCGCCTGTGTCTTTGTCAGTCCGCTAAGCAAAGTCGCAACCCCTTTTACCTTTCCGGCTGCGCCCTGAATTAAATTCAGAAAATTCATTCTCGTCTCCTCCTCGTCTGCATTTTCCTTTACTTTCAGTAAATTTTCGTAATTCACTCTATTATGATAAAGAATCTGTCTGCAGTAATTTCGCTGCTATTCCTTCTTTGTAATCATACGAAGCTAATTATAGCATTTTCCCATATTATGTAAATATAATTTTCCTTATTTTTTTGGAAATTTTTTCCACCAGAAAATATGGTTCTCATTTTCAAGGTTACACACCCTCACAGTCAAATGCCGGGATAAAACTCTCTTCCGCTGTGTTCCCCTCCTGGATAAAACCATTTTCTATTCCGATCTCGATCGCATAATCCACCAGTGTCTCATATTCCTCATCGGTAATCCTGCGATTTAATTCCGGATACTTTTCCAGATTGGAAAGCGGGGTGAACTGGTTCATGATACTGATATAAATCATATCTCCGTAAGTATCATGCAGATATTTTAAAATCTGCATGGAATCCGCCATACAACCGGGCAGTGTCAGATGTCTTACTATCGTTCCACTTAAAATAAGGTTATCTTCCTCTCCATTTACAAACACAGCCTTTCCTGTCTGCCGCACCATCTCTGCGATCGCTGCCTTTGCAACCTCTGCATAATCCGGAGCATGGGAATACTTTTTACTCAAAACCGGGCTCATATATTTAAAATCCGGCAAATAAATATCGACGTAACCCTCTAGCATTTTGATCGTGTCAACCGTCTCATAACTGCTTGTATTGTATACAACCGGAAGCGTAAGCCCTTCCTTTCGTGCCTGATCCAGAGCCTTCACGATCTGCGGCACAAAATGTCCCGGTGTCACAAGATTGATATTATTGGCTCTTTTTTCCTGCAATTCAAGAAAAATATCCACGAGCCGCTCCAGAGAGATTTCTTTTCCAACCGTTCCGTTTGCGATATTCTCATTCTGACAGAATACACAATGCAGCGGACACCCCGAAAAAAATACCGCTCCAGATCCCGCATCTCCCGAAATGCAAGGTTCCTCCCAGAAATGAAGTGCCGCCCTCGCTACTTTTAAATTTTCTGTCTGCCCACAGATTCCTTTTTCACCCTTTTTCCGGTCTACAAGGCATTTTCTTGGACATAAATCACATTTCACACCTGCTACCTCTTGCTAAACACGTTATTTTCCGCTATTATATAGCAGTCAAAAAGATTTTTACAAAAAAATCTATCTTTTTCATTATAACAAAAGAAAAAGAAATGGATACTATTTTTAACAAAAGTTAATGAATTATTAAGGAGTAAACTATGAGTTTAAAAAATGTAATGGTCGCACAGTCCGGTGGCCCGACAGTTGCAATTAACGCCAGCCTTGCAGGTGTGATCCGTGGAGTCATGGCATCTGAGCAGTATGAGACTGTCTATGGATCTGTAAATGGAATCCTTGGCATCTTAAACAATGATTTATTAAATCTGACAGAAATTATGAATGAAAATCCGGCATATCTGGATCGTCTGGAAACAACACCGGCGATGTATTTAGGTTCCTGCCGTCATAAACTGCCAGACTACCTGGATGATGATTCCTCATATGTTTTTATCTTCAAACAGTTTGAATTATACAATGTCGGAGCATTCTTCTATATCGGTGGAAATGATTCTATGGACACCGTTTTAAAATTATCCGAATACGGCAAAAAAATCGGCAGCAATGTCCGCATCATCGGTATTCCAAAAACAATCGACAACGATCTGTGTGAGACAGACCACACTCCTGGTTTTGGTTCCGCTGCAAAATACATTGCTTCCTCAGTTTTAGAGATTGCCCATGACACTTTTATTTACGCAGTCAAGAGTGTCACAATCATTGAGATCATGGGACGTGACGCAGGATGGCTGACCGCTGCCGCTGCTCTTGCAAGAAACGGATATAATTCCGCTCCACATTTGATTTATCTTCCGGAAGTTCCGTTTGATACGGACGACTTCCTGTTAGATGTAAAACGTATGCTGTTTGAACGCAATAACGTTATCATTGCCGTATCAGAGGGTATCCGGGATGCATCCGGCAATTACATCAGCGCTTCTGAGAAGTCAGTCGATACATTTGGCCACAGCCAACTGAGCGGCGCCGGAAAAACACTGGAATTCCTTGTGAAAGAAAAATTAGGCGTAAAAGTCCGCTCCATCGAAGTGAATGTATTACAGCGGTGTGCAGCCCATTTAGCATCCAAGACAGACCTTATGGAATCTGTCGAATTAGGAAAAAAAGCCGTTGCGCTCTCCGAGGAAGGCGTAACAGCTTCTATGGTCATCATGAACCGTGTATCTGACGATCCATATACGATTGAATATGGATATGCCGAGATAAAAAATATTGCCAACGAAGCCAGATCCGTTCCTGCTGAATGGATCAACGCCGCCGGCAATGATGTTACACAGGAATTAATTGATTACCTCACTCCATTGATCCAGGGTGAATCCAATGTCACCTATGAAAATGGTCTTCCTGTTTATATGGATGTCAGTCATCTGACAAAACATCAATAAATTTTCCAATCTCAGCCCACGCTTTTCTGGATTCTGGCAGCATTTTTGCTGCCATCTGGAAAATGTGGAACATTCCATCATAAATACTAAGTCTTACTTTTACTCCCTGATGTCTCGCTTTCGAGGCAACGCTCACCGAATCACTTAACAGCATCTCATAAGAACCTACCTGTATGAGCATTGGCGGAAATCCCCTGAAATCCCCATACAGAGGTGAAATATAAGCATCCATCGGATCATGGTCTCCCACATAATCTTTGTTATAGATCAGACTGTCCCTCGTATTTCCAAACAATGGATCCCTCTCATAATTGGTATCATACGATTCACCGCTTGCCATAAGATCCGTCCACGGAGACATTGCAACGATCCCACATGGAAGCTGCATTCCATGATCTTTCAGATAATGGCACAGTGCCATTGCAAGCCCTCCTCCTGCGGAATCTCCTGCCACAATGATATCCTCTGCAAACCAGCCCTGACCGAGCAGCCACTGATATGCGCTCACTGCATCTTCCAATGCCGCCGGATATGGATTTTCAGGTGCCACACGGTAATCAATGGTGAGTACACTCATCCCTTTGCTGACTTCATTGTAAAGTCCCGCAAACATGCGGTATGCGTTCCGCATCGCTCCGATATACCCACCGCCATGAAGTTGTAAGATCACCTTCTGCTCATTCGGATTTTCCTTTAATTCAAGCCACTCCATTGTGAAATGTTCCATACTGATAGTCGTCATGGTAAACATTTCCGGACATTTCCATGGTGGCTCAACCATCTTTTTACGCAGCTCACCGCTTTTGATCTTCCTGCCGATCAGGTTATCGTTTGTCACATGCGCGATCAGGTCACGCATGACATTTCCTGCGATGCTCGCTTCGTTTGTCTCATGTTCTCTTTCTTTTTTCAAAGTCAATTTTCTGATCATAAACCCTCTTATTCAAACTTCTGTCGTTTCCTTATCTGATATGGAATCTTCTCTTCAGTTCCACCCTGGCTCTTCTGTCACCGATGATCAGCGTTCCAAGGAACAAAAATACAGATGTTCCGAGCGCTGCAAGTGCCAGATATGGGACATAAATGATTCCGGTCAGATACAGAATGATCGGAACAAAACTACAGAGAATCATAAAAATCTGCCACATAATATAACTCTGCCAGTTCCTCCGGTTCACACACATCAAGATCAAAATTCCTATATCGACTAAAATGATCGCCGCCGGGAACACATACCGTACCGACCATCCCCGGTAACCATTCACAAAATCGATTGCGATCAATATCAATATGGCAATCAACGTCAAAACAATTGTTTTGGCAATATAGCCGGTTTTCCCAAGGATAGCAAACCGGACAACCAGATATCCATAAAAAAAGATCAGACCGGTAACAAGACTCCACGCCGTCTCAAAATCACCGTAATGATTCACTACAACTAAAACCGCCTCTGCCACGATCGCCACGAAAAGATAAATCCGCGACAAAAGCATCATCCGTCTTGTTTTGATCTTGACATCGGGATACATATTTTCCACCTCTATCGTAGGCTCTAATACGGAGTGACAGAGCGGGCAGCGCTCCGTCTCATCCAACACTTCTATATTACATTGTTTACATCTGCTCATCTCACACCATTACTTTCCTGTTTTTTTATATCCTGATCCATTCTTCTTAATCGGCAGTTACACCATTTGTATCTAACTCTACCTCAATTCCGTCTGCTGCGATTTTGCGGAAAAATCCCCGCTGCACGGAAACATCTTTCAGATCAAAGCTGAATGAGAACACCAGCGTACTTCCATAAGAACAGATCGTTCCCTTCAAATGCTGTCCCTTCGACATTGCAAGAAATGCATGGAACATCTCCACATATGGGCGGTATTCCTCATCCACACCGATATTTCCGATATTTGTGATCGTCGTTGTATTGGCAAGTGCAGACTTTGTATACACAAGCTTCATTGCAATATTTTTTAGGAAAAGCGGTACTGCGCGCGCAGCAAGCATTTTCTCATTGGATACATTATAGGAAAACAATTTCTCCAGATGCTCCCTGTTGATCTGGCTTCTCAGATTATCGCGCACGATCGCCAGCACTTCCGCAAACGTGTAGACTTCCTTTGTCGGATGAAATTCTGCCGACACCATGACAAAGAAATTCTTTGTTGTGATCGAATTAAAATATGGGCGCAGATTTACCGGAACTGCCACGCGGATCGGACTCGCGGACGGCATTCCCTTCATGCACTCCGTATACACACTCCAGATATAAACGGAAACAAGATATTCATTGATACTGCAGCCATATCTGTGACATACCTCTTTCAGCTGCGGAATCTGCATATACCCATGCATAACGCCAAATTCTCCCGGTCCGAGATGTTCTCCCTTTAACAGATATGCCTTTTTTGTCTGATAGCCTTTTGCAGAACTCTTCTTATAATTCTTTAAAAAACTGTCCTCTCTGTTTAAGGATGTGCCGCTGTTTAAGGAATCCCCCACCTTCTCTTTCAGTTCCGGGTGCGCAAGGCGCAGATACTGGTACGTCAACTCTTTCAAAAAATTAATG
>ERZ779855.1773-NODE-1773-length-13471-cov-2.844439_pt1 | contig 13471 bp, 10 predicted proteins | sample MGYA00511370_ERZ779855 | MGnify/ENA primary metagenome ERZ779855 (study PRJEB29588, sample SAMEA1967319) | human gut metagenome | biome: human gut; feature: human-associated habitat; material: faeces | place: Denmark | collected 2008/2010 ...
AAAATATTTTCTTAATTTTGTTGGGTTAATTTGTAGAGACAGGGCATGCCCCGTCTCTTCCCATCCAAATGGTAGTTTGTATGAAATAATAATATAACAAGATAAAATAATTAAAGCTATGAGATTCGATGTATCCAGCACTGCGCTATTATCACGTTTACAGTCTATAAGCAAGGTTATCGCTTCCAAGAACTCTTTACCGATTCTGGACAGCTTCCTTTTTAACCTAGAAGGAAATACGCTTACGGTGACAGCTTCCGATGCCGAGACCCGGTTGGTGACTTCCGTAGACGTCATGAATGCCCAAGGTGCCGGACTCTTTGCGGTTTCCGCCAAGATATTGCTCGATCCGCTGAAAGAGCTTCCCGAACAACCGCTTACTTTTGATATCAATGATGAGAATTTGGAGATTTTCATTCATTTCCAGAATGGAAAGTATAATTTTATCGGTCAGAAAGGGGACACATATCCGCAGCAGAAGCCGTTGAATGATAACGCTATCTCTATCTCGATGGATGCCCAGATGCTGTTAAACGGCATCAGTCGTTCCTTGTTCGCCACAGCCGATGATGAGCTTCGCCCTGTAATGAATGGTGTCTATTTCGATATCCATACGGATGATTTGACGTTCGTGGCATCAGACGGACATAAATTGGTTCGCTTGCGTAACTTGGCGGTGAAATCCCCGGAACGGGCTTCTTTCATTTTGCCGAAGAAGCCGGCTAATTTATTGAAGAATTTGTTGGCGAAGGAGTCGGAGCAAGTATTGATTAAGTTTGATGATAACAATGCGTATATTACTTGCACGAACTTCGAGATGGTTTGTCGTTTGATCGAGGGGCGTTACCCGAACTATAATAGTGTGATTCCTCAAGAAAACCCGTTTAAGGTAACGATCGATCGTATCTCTTTCTTGAATGCTTTAAAGCGTGTTTCTGTCTTTTCTAATCCGGCGAGCAGCTTGGTGAAGTTGCACTTGAAGGATAGCTTGATTACGGTTTCCGCCCAAGATATCGATTTCTCCACTTCTGCGGAAGAGCGTATTGTTTGTCAGTTTGACGGGACGGAGTTAAGCATCGGTTTTAAGGCTACATATCTGATCGAGATCCTTGGAAATATCAGCTCGGAAGAGGTTGTATTAGAATTAGCGGACCCTTCACGTGCCGGCTTGATCGTTCCTTCTGAGAATGATGAGGACGAGGACTTGCTCATGTTGCTGATGCCGATGATGTTGAATGACTAATAAATAAATAATGCAGTTAAACTTAAGGAACCCGCTGGTCTTTTTTGATTTAGAGACCACGGGTATAAATATCGTAAAGGACCGTATCGTAGAGATTTCCTACGTGAAGGTCTTCCCAAATGGGAAAGAAGAAACGAAGACACGCCGGATAAATCCCGGTATGCCTATTCCCCCCGAATCTACCGCTATTCATGGCATAACCGATGAAGATGTAAAAGATTGTCCGACCTTTAAGGAGATCGCTAAATCTTTGGCAACCCAGATCGAGGGTTGTGATTTGGCCGGATATAATTCCAACCGTTTTGATATACCCATGCTTGCCGAGGAGTTTCTGCGTGCGGGTGTGGATATCGATTTGAACCGGCGCAAATTTATCGATGTACAGACGATTTTCCATAAGATGGAGCAACGTACGTTATCTGCCGCTTATAAATTCTATTGCAATAAAAGCTTGGAGAACGCTCATACGGCTGAGGCTGATACGTTGGCTACGTATGAGGTGTTGAAAGCGCAGCTGGATCGCTATCCGGATTTGAAGAATGACGTAGCTTTCCTTTCCCAATATTCCTGCTACTCGAATAATGTGGATTTCGCCGGACGTATGGTTTACAACGATAAAGGCGAGGAGGTTATTAACTTCGGTAAGTATAAAGGCCGTTTGGTAACGGAGATCTTGAAGTCGGATCCGGGTTATTATTCTTGGATCATGAATGGCGATTTCCCGTTGAATACGAAGAAAATGTTGACAGAGATCCGTTTGAGAGACTTTAATTCAAAATAAGGCGATGAATAATTTTGAGTTTTGCAATCCTGTAAAGGTTGTGTTCGGCAAAGGAAGTATTGCCCGTTTGTCTGCGTTACTTCCAGAAGGAAGTAAGGTTCTGGTGGTATACGGTGGCGGTAGCATTAAGAAAAATGGCATTTATGAGCAGGTGACGGCAGCTTTGAAAGACTTCCATACCTATGAGTTTGGTGGTATCGAGGCGAATCCCCGTTATGAGACTTGTATGAAGGCTGTTGAGTTGGTGAAGAGGGAGAATATCGATTTCTTGCTGGCGGTAGGCGGCGGATCAGTGATCGACGCTACGAAATTTATCGCTTCGGCTACGTTTTTCGAGGGAGATCCTTGGGATATCTTGTCGAAAGGTGGCGTGATAAAGAAAGCGCTTCCTTTAGGAGTAGTGCTGACTTTGGCCGCTACCGGTTCGGAAATGAATGAACGGGCGGTAATTTCCCGGGAATCTGTTCATGAGAAATTGAATTTCATGTCTCCGTTGGTGTTCCCTAAGTTCGCTATCTTAGATCCGCAGGTAACTTATTCTTTACCAGAGCGACAGGTGGCTAACGGTGTCGTTGATTCGTTTATCCATGTGGTCGAGCAATACCTGACTTATCCGGTGAACGCTAAGGTTCAAGATTATTTTGCCGAGGGATTGATGAAGACAATCGTGGAAGAAGGCCGCAAGGTCTTGCAAAACCCGAATGATTATGATATTCGTGCTAATTTGATGTGGGCGGCTACGAATGCCTTGAACTGTTGGATCGGCCAAGGAGTACCCCAAGACTGGTCCTCACACCGTATGGGATATGCATTGACGGCGCAGTTTGGCTTGGATCATGCCCAGACTTTGGCGGTTATCTTGCCGGGTGTCATGACCTATATGCGTAAGGAGAAAGCGGCGAAACTGATCCGGATGGGAGAGGTCGTATTTGGTATTACCGAAGGATCTGCCGATGAAAAGGCGCAAAAGTCAATAGAGGCTACGGAAGATTTTTTCCATTTCATGGGATTAAAGACCCGTCTTTCCGACTATGGGATCAAGGAGTCCGACTTGGATGCTTTGGTGGAACCTATCGATCGAATGGGATGGAAACTTGGCGAATATGGCAATATAAACTCAAAAGTAGCCAAAGAGATTCTTTTGTTGAGGTTGTAGAGACGCAACGTGCTACGTCTCTACTGGCAAAGATAAATTGATTCGATATATGACATTGAAAGATAAACATATTATATTAGGGATTACGGGGAGTATAGCCGCATACAAAGCCGCTTATATCATCCGGGGATTGGTGAAAAAAGGAGCCGAGGTACAAGTGGTTATCACGCCGGCGGGAAAAGAGTTTATCACTCCGCTTACGTTATCGACGTTGAGTAGCCACCCTGTAATCAGCGAGTTTTTTTCCAATAGGGATGGTACATGGAATAGTCATGTGGATCTGGGGCTTTGGGCGGATGCCATGTTGATTGCTCCGGCTACCGCTTCCACGATCGGTAAGATGGCGAACGGAATCGCCGATAATATGCTGATAACTACTTATCTTTCTTGCAAATCCCCTGTATTCGTGGCTCCGGCCATGGATTTGGATATGTTCGCTCATCCGAGTACCCAACAGAATCTGGAGCGCTTGCGTTCATTCGGTAACCGGATTATCGAACCTGCCGAGGGGGAATTGGCGAGCCATTTGGTTGGTAAAGGCCGGATGGAAGAACCCGATAAGATTATCGAGGTTTTGGAAGACTTCTTTTTCGCTCAAAAAGATCTTGAAAAAAAAAAGATCTTAATAACAGCAGGTCCGACATATGAAAAGATAGATCCCGTACGTTTTATAGGTAATTATTCTTCCGGAAAGATGGGTTTTGCGCTTGCCGATGAATGTGCCGGCCGGGGAGCCAAGGTCATCTTGATTGCAGGCCCGGTACAGCAGACCACTCATTTTCCTATGTACCAGTATCATGCGGTGGAGTCGGCACAGCAGATGTATGATGTTGCCTGTAGCCTTTTTGGAGATGTGGATGCCGCTATCTTGTCTGCGGCTGTTGCCGATTATACACCGGAACAGGTGGCGGGCGAGAAAATCAAGCGGGAAAAGACCGGGAACATGACCTTGGAGCTGAAACCTACTCAGGACATTGCCGCCACCTTAGGAGGTTTGAAGAATTCCATGGAAGAAAGGAAGGTTCTTGTAGGTTTTGCGCTCGAGACCCATGACGAGCAGCATAATGCCGAAGGCAAACTCAACCGGAAGAACCTGGATTTCATCGTATTGAATTCTTTGAAGGACAAAGGAGCCGGTTTCCGCTATGATACAAATAAAATCAGTATCATAGACCGGGAAGGAAAGAAGGATTATCCGTTGAAGTCCAAGGCCGAAGTGGCTGTGGATATCGTAGATCATCTGGCAGAAGTCTTGAAAAGCTGATCATTGAAAGTTTGATCATTGAAAGTTTGATCATTGATAAAATAATAGCCTACAAGATAGTCAATCAGTAATTTCAATCGTAAATTATGTTGCGTTCACTCTACATACAGAATTATGCACTTATTGAGAAACTTGATATCAATTTTGACAGCGGTTTCTCGGTAATAACGGGCGAGACAGGAGCCGGTAAGTCCATTATTTTGGGCGCTATCGGCTTGTTGTTGGGACAGCGTGCCGATGTGAAGTCTATCCGGACAGGAGCGTCGAAATGCGTTATTGAGGCTCGTTTTGATATATCAGCCTATGGTATGCAGCCTTTTTTTGAGGAAAATGAGTTGGAATATGAAGAGGAGTGTATCCTTCGCCGCGAGGTGTACGCCTCGGGCAAAAGCCGGGCGTTTATCAATGATACGCCTGCCTCTCTGGCACAGATGAAGGAATTGGGGGAGTTGTTGATTGACGTACACTCCCAGCATCAGAACCTGTTATTGAACAAGGAAGGTTTCCAGCTGAATGTGTTGGATATCCTGTCGCATAATGAAGAGGTTTTGGCTGCCTATCAGTCTGTGTATAAGGAATGGAAACAGGCATTGTACGATCTGGAAAAAATCATAGCAAGGGCAGAACAGGATAAGGCGGACGAAGATTACATCCGCTTTCAGTTGGAACAACTGGAGGAAGCCCGTTTGTCTGAGGGTGAGCAGGAAGAGTTGGAACAGGAGGCGGACACTTTGAGCCATGCGGAGGAAATCAAGGCAGGGCTGTACCGTGCCGGACAAATCCTGTACTCGGATGAAGGCGGTCTGCTTTCCGGACTTAAAGACTGCCTGAATACCATGATCGGGTTGCAGAATGTTTTTCCGGTAGCCGGTGAACTGGCCGAGCGCTTGGAGAGCACTTATATCGAATTGAAAGATATTTCGCAGGAAATCTCCGGTAAGGAAGAAGAAGTGGAGTTCAATCCGGCACGCCTGGAAGAAGTGAACGAACGTCTGAACCTGATTTATACACTTCAGCAGAAACACCGTGTCTCTACCATCGGAGAACTGTTGGCTTTGGAAAACGAGTATGCCATGAAGCTTTCGGCTATTACTTCGTCGGAAGAAGATATTGAAAAGTTGAAGGCGTCTTGTGATGTCCTATATAATAAGGTGAAGAAGCAAGCGGCTGTATTGACGAAAGCCCGTACCGCTGCTGCGCGTGAGGTAGAGAAGCAGATGGCTTCCCGCTTGGTGCCGTTAGGTATGCCCAATGTACGTTTTCAGGTGGAGATGGGAACTCGTAAAGAGCCGGGCATGCATGGTATCGATACGGTCAATTTCTTGTTTTCCGCGAATAAGAACGGCACTCTGCAGAATATATCCTCAGTGGCTTCCGGCGGTGAGATAGCCCGTGTCATGCTGTCCGTCAAGGCAATGATAGCAGGGGCTGTGAAACTTCCCACCATTGTATTCGATGAAATAGACACCGGTGTGTCCGGTGAAATAGCCGACCGTATGGCGGATATAATGCAGGAGATGGGCGAGAGTAACCGTCAGGTGATCAGTATCACCCATTTGCCTCAGATAGCGGCCCGCGGACGTGCCCATTACAAGGTGTATAAGCAGGACAACGAGAAAGAGACCAATAGCCATATCCGCCGTTTGACGGATAATGAAAGGGTAGAGGAAATAGCCCACATGTTGAGTGGTGCCACCCTCACCGAAGCCGCTCTGAATAATGCCAGAGCATTATTGGGAGGAACTTGACGGGTTATAAGTAATTAATTATAAGCGATGAGTAGCAGAAACCTCAGTCGCAAATCGTAAATTGTTAAATCGTAAATAGACTCATGGTTGATAAAAGTGAAATGATTTTCGGTGTTCGTGCCGTAATAGAAGCCATTCAGGCAGGAAAAGAGATAGACAAGATATTGGTAAAGAAAGATATTCAGAGTGACTTGTCCAAAGAGTTGTTTGCTGTCTTGAAGGGAACGTTGATACCTGTACAACGTGTTCCGGTAGAACGTATCAACCGCATCACGCGTAAAAACCACCAAGGGGTGATTGCCTTTACCTCTTCAGTCACTTATCAGAAAACGGAGGACTTGGTACCTTTCCTTTTTGAGCAGGACAAGAATCCGTTGTTTGTGATGCTCGACGGAATAACCGATGTACGTAACTTCGGCGCTATTGCCCGCACCTGTGAATGTGCCGCCGTGGATGCGGTGATAATTCCTGCCAAGAACAGCGTTTCCGTAAATGCCGATGCGATGAAGACTTCGGCAGGTGCCTTGCATACCTTGCCTGTCTGCAGGGAACAAAGTCTGAAAGGGACCTTGCAGTTCCTCAAGGACAGCGGTTTCCATATTGTGGCCGCTACGGAAAAAGGGGATTATGACTATACCAAGGCGGATTATACCGGACCGATGTGTATTATCATGGGAGCTGAGGACAAAGGGGTATCTTATGACAACCTGGCTTTGTGTGACGAGTGGGTAAAGATTCCTATGTTGGGAACCATCGAGTCTCTGAACGTGTCCGTTGCTGCCGGTATCTTGATATATGAAGCTGTGAAACAAAGAAATAATGCAAATCAGTAGTTAAAGTAGTTAAGTAGAATAGACTATTGTACTTAACTACTTGACTACTAATGATAGAAACGAATGATAACTACTTTAACTACTGCCGCGCATAAATAATGAAGATATGAAGAAGATACTTTTGACGCTCACCCTCTGTTTGTTGGCTCAGTGGGGTGTAGCTCAGGCACCCAAATGGGTGGAAAAAGCCAAGCGTGCCGTGTTCTCGGTGGTAACGTACGACCGGGAAGATAAGATACTGAATACCGGAAACGGCTTCTTTGTGACGGAAGACGGAATTGCCTTGTCGGACTACAGCCTGTTTAAGGGTGCTCAGCGTGCTGTGGTAATAAATTCCGAGGGAGTGCAGATGCCGGTGGAAGCAGTGATGGGAGCTGACGACATGTACGATGTGGTCAAGTTCCGTGTAGGTATTTCCGGTAAGAAAGTTCCTGCGCTGACTTTGGCTACCGCTTCTCCCGCAGTAAATACCGAGGTCTGTTTATTGCCATATTCAACTCAGAAGGATCGTTCCTATACGGCCGGAAAGGTAAAGGAGGCAGCCAAGATCGCCGAGAAGTATTTCTATTATACCCTTGACATGCACTTGAAGGATAAGATGGTCAGTTGTCCGGTAATGACTGCCGACGGGCAAGTGTTCGGACTGGCCCAGAAATCATCCGGACAAGATACGGCTACTGTCTGTTATGCCATTGACGCCAACTTTGCGATGGCACAAAATATCAGCGCTTTGTCATACGGAGATATGGCATTGAAGGGTATCGGCATCAAGAAAGCTTTGCCGGATACGGAAGAACAGGCGTTGGTCTTCCTTTATATGGCTTCTTCCCAATTGGCTCCGGAGAAATATATGGAAGTGCTGAATGACTTTATATCCCTGTATCCCAACAGTGCCGACGGCTATCTGCGCCGTGCCTCCCAACAGCTGTACCTGTCGGTGGATGAAGCGTCTATGGATAAGGTGGCAGCGGATATGGACAAGGCTCTGGAGGTGGCTCAAAAGAAAGATGATGCTTACTTCAACCGTGCCAAGATGATTTATAACTATCAATTGGGGAAACCGGAAAAGGTTTATAAGGACTGGACGTTGGACAAGGCTTTGGAAGAGATAAGAAAGGCGATTGCCATTGAGGAACTTCCCGTCTATGTTCAGCAGGAGGGGGATATCTTGTTTGCCAAGCAAGACTATCCGGCAGCCTATGCAAGCTATGATAAAGTGAATAAATCCAATCTCGCGTCTGCCGCTACTTTCTTCAGTGCAGCCAAAACCAAGGAAATGATGCAGGCGCCTGCTGAGGAAGTGCTGGCTCTGATGGACAGTTGTATGGTCCGTTTCACGGAACCCTATACGGAAGCGGCGGCTCCTTATTTGCTGGAACGTGCGCAAGCCCGCATGAATGCCGGACAGGCGCGTAGTGCCATGCTGGATTACGATGCTTACTTTAAGGCTGTGAACGGTAATGTCAACGATTTGTTCTATTATTATCGTGAACAGGCTGCTCTGAAAGCGAAGCAATACCAGCGTGCATTGGACGATTTGGCAAAAGCCATTGAGTTGAATCCGAAAGACTTGACCTACCGTGCAGAGTTGGCTGTGGTCAATATTCGTGTAGGGCGTAACGAAGATGCGCTGAATGTTTTGAAGGCTGCCTTGGAGGTAGATCCGAAGTATGCCGAAGCTTACCGCTTGATGGGCATTGCGCAGATTCAGATGAAGCAGAAAAATGAAGCTTGCGCAAGCTTTGCCAAGGCGAAGGAATTGGGAGATACAAATGTGGACGCATTGATTGAGAAGCATTGTAAATAAGGAATAAAAAATAAAGGCTCTGTTTTCTCAAGCAGGGCCTTTATTGGGGAAACTCCCCCTTTTTTCCACATAAAGTTAAGTCTAGGTATAAACAGGTTATGAGTGAATTTCTTTTGTGTATTTGTTTAATAAATGCACGGTATTTTGAAATACTGCATCCGCTTTGGAACTTTTTTATACCGGATCACATAATAAACTGATTATTAATTTAATAAATTTAGAAAACAATGAAAAATGTAATTTGCAGCCAGAAGGCACCGGGTGCTATCGGTCCTTATAGCCAGGCTATCGAAGCCAATGGAATGGTGTTTGTTTCAGGTCAGCTTCCTATTGATGCAGCTACCGGTGTGATGGCGGAAGGTACCGAAGCACAAGCCCGCCAATCTTTGGAGAATGTGAAGCACATTCTCGAAGAAGCAGGGTTGAGCATGGCAAACATTGTGAAAACCACCGTATTCTTGGAAGACATGTCACTGTTTGCTGATATGAACAAGGTATATGCCACTTATTTTGACGGTGCTTTCCCCGCACGTTCGGCTGTTGCCGTGAAAGCGTTGCCCAAAGATGCCTTAGTGGAGATTGAGTGCATCGCGGTTCGCTAACAAGTCGGCCACAATGAAACTGCTGCCTCCCACGAAGATGAAATCTTCCGGGAGGCTTTTTTCTTGTGCGGCCCGCACGGCAGCAGGTACATCAGGATAGCAATGTCCTTCCAGACCTGCTGCTTCGGCAAGCTCCTGTAGTTCGCTTTCGGGCAATGCTCGCTTCACGCTGGCTTTGGTGAAGTAGTAGGTCGCTTCCCGGGGCAGCAGGGCCAGTACCCCCCGTATATCCTTGTCATTCACCATGCCTATGACGATGTGTAGCTGTCGGTAAGTCTGTTGCTTCAGTTGTTCTGTAATGTAGGTGATGCCTCCCACATTGTGGCCGGTGTCACAAATCAGGGTAGGGGCATCCTGCAATTTCTGCCAGCGCCCCATCAGTCCGGTCAGTTCGGTGACATGGGCAAAGCCACTGCGTACGGAAGACTCATCCAGGTGGAAACCGGCTTCTTTCAAAAGCGGGAGAGCGGTGAGTACGGTCCGGGTATTCTTTGCCTGGTAGAGCCCTTTCAACTCGCATTCCAATCCAGGATAGTCTTCACGGTCATTCTCTTCTGCGAAACAGATGGGAGCTCCTGCCTCATGCGCCTTTTGCAGAAACACGGGTCTGGTTTCAGGGGTAGTCTCTCCAATGACCACAGGAATTCCCTTTTTGATGATACCGGCTTTTTCCCCTGCGATTTTCGCCAGTGTATCTCCCAGGAACTGGGTATGGTCGAAACTTATGTTTGTAATGAGGCATACGTCCGGCAGGATGATGTTCGTGCAGTCCAGCCGTCCTCCGAGCCCTACTTCGATGACGGCTACATCCACTGTCTCGTCGGCAAAGTAGCGAAAGGCCATGGCGGTGGTCAATTCAAAGAAGGAAGGATGCAGAGGCTCGAAGAAGCCACGCTCTTTTTCCACAAAACGGATGACATATTCTTCCGGTATGGGCACCCCGTTGACGCGGATACGTTCACGGAAATCCACTAAATGCGGAGAAGTATATAGTCCGACCCGATAGCCCGCTTCCTGCAATATGGCGGCAAGGGTATGGGAACAGGAGCCTTTCCCGTTTGTTCCTGCCACATGTATGCTGCGGAAGGAACGATGCGGATGCCCGAAATGCGCGTCTAAAGCCAGTGTGTTCTCCAGTCCCTCTTTGTATGCCGAGCCACCCACTTGCTGGAACATGGGTACACTGTTATATAAGTATGTTAAAGTGTTCTGATAGTCCATCTTTTATAATATTTAACAAGGATGCGATCCTTTTACCACGATTATTTGTTTATCTTTAGAGACAACAAAGATAGCGTAAACCGAAATCAATACAAAAGAAGCTTGCTTGTTTTTATTAATGAGGCGCAGCCTATCTTATCTGAAGATATAAACTATTTAAATCTATCGAGTATGGGAGCTAAGAAAAACTTTGTGATTGATACGAATGTAATCCTTCACGATTATAATTGTTTGAAGAATTTCCAAGAGAATGACATCTATCTTCCCATTGTGGTCCTTGAGGAACTGGACAAGTTCAAGAAAGGCAACGAACAGATTAATTTTAATGCGCGTGAGTTTGTCCGCGAATTGGACTTGATTACCGATGACAATCTTTTCACTAAGGGCGCTCCCTTGGGCGAAGGCCTGGGACGCCTGTTTGTGGTAGCCGGTAAGATAGATTCTCCCCGGGTACAGGATTCTTTTCCCGAGCGTATTCCCGACCATCAGATATTGGCTGTAGCGGATTGGCTTGCGGAAAAGAAACCGAAGATGAAGTCCATCCTTGTCACGAAAGATGTGAATTTGCGCATGAAGGCGCGCTCCATCGGTCTGCTATGCGAAGACTACATCAACGATAAGGTAGTGAATGTAGATATATTCGAAAAGTCGAGTGAAGTGTTCGAAGGGGTTGATCCTTCCTTGATAGACCGCATTTATTCTTCAAAGGAAGGTTTGGACATCCATGAGTTTGATTTCAAGGATATTGTTCGTCCCAATGAGTGTTTTGTCTTGAAAAGTGACCGCAACAGTGTGCTTGCCCGCTATAATCCTTTCACCCATTCTGTTTGCCGGGTGAACAAGACCAAGAACTATGGTATCGAGCCGCGCAACGCCGAACAGAGTTTTGCTTTCGAGGTGTTGAATGACCCCAATATCAAGCTGGTGGCTTTGACGGGTAAGGCGGGAACCGGAAAAACGTTGCTTGCCTTGGCAGCTGCTCTTGGCAAATTGGCCGACTATAAACAAATTCTTCTGGCACGCCCCATCGTGGCTTTATCCAATAAGGACTTGGGGTTCCTGCCCGGTGATGCCAATGAAAAGGTGGCTCCCTACATGCAGCCTTTGTTCGATAATCTGAATGTAATCAAGCACCAGTTCGCCTCCAATTCCAGTGAGATAAAACGCCTTGAGGATATGCAGAAAAGTGAACAACTGGTGATTGAGGCGTTGGCGTTTATCCGCGGGCGTAGCCTGAGTGAGACCTATTGTATCATTGATGAAGCCCAGAACCTGACTCCACATGAAATAAAGACTATCATTACCCGCGCAGGTGAGGGTACGAAGATGGTGTTTACCGGTGATATCCAACAAATTGACCAACCCTATCTGGATAGCCAGTCCAACGGGCTTGTCTATATGATAGACCGCATGAGAGACCAGAGCCTGTTTGCCCATGTTAATTTGGTGAAAGGTGAACGTAGCCAGTTGAGCGAACTGGCGAGTAACCTGATGTAGGTTGAGTGAGAATTTGTAGCTTGTAAGCTTTCTGTCCCGTCTCTTCTCAAGTTCTGGGAAAAGACGGGACAGTTTCATTGCGGACGATAATTTTTTATTATAACATTTTTTTATCTATTTGTTGCTCCCTTTTGCCAAAATAGTGTATCTTTGCCTCGCCTAAAAACAAAACTGTCAAGCGAAATGAAGCGAAATTTTTTTCATCGGTATCTTTCTGCAAAGGTGTTGCCGATATGGACTATTCTGTTGATTGATGTATTTATCATCGTCATATCCAGTCTTCTGGCTTATGCACTCCGATATGATTTCAGAAGTATTTTCCTGGAATCATCCACTATTGATAAAACGATTTTATGGACGGTTGTTGTCAACCTTGTCTTTTTCCGGGTTTTCCGTACCTACTCCAATGTACTGCGTTTTTCCTCTTTTGTGGATATCATGCGCATTTTTGTGTCATTGACGGTGTCGTATGCACTGCTGATGATAACGAGCGTTCTGACGGAAAGCTATTTGGAGTTTAACCTGGCTCCGGTCAGCGTGCTGTTCATGTCCTATATCATCAGCTTTGCCATGATGGCATGCTCCCGTGTGATTGTCAAGACTTTCTTCGAGGCGCTGAACTTCGACGGCACCCATAGTGCCAATGTGTTCATTTACGGTGCCAAGGAAGCCGGGGTCAACATTGCCAAGGCATTGCGTGTCAATCTGCGCAACCACTACCGTCTGCGCGGATTCATTGCGGACGAACCTGAGCTTATCAACAAGGTGATGATGGGTGTCAGGGTGTTCCCCAACGATGATACGCTGATTGATGTGCTGAACGACCGCGATGTGCAGACCATCATCATTTCTCCTGCCAAGATGGAGGAACTGAAGAAGTCCGACATGGCTGACCGCCTGCTGGTGCACAACATCAAACTGATGACCGCGCCTCCTTTGAGCGAGTGGAACGGTCAGGCGCTGAGCCGCACACAGTTGAAGGAAATTCAGATTGAGGACCTGCTTCAGCGCAATCCTATCGAGATAGATATCCATAAGGTTGCCTCTCATCTGGAGGGCAAGCGTGTGATGATTACGGGCGCCGCCGGCTCCATCGGCAGTGAAATCATGCGCCAGGTGGCTTCGTTCAATCCCTATAAACTTATTTTAGTGGACCAGGCCGAGACCCCTCTGCACGACATCCGTCTGGAACTTCAGGACCGTTGGCGCGACATCGATGCCGAGACCATCATAGCCGACATCTCCAATGCCACGCGCATGGAGGATATCTTCAGGGAGTTCAAGCCCCAGTATATTTTCCATGCGGCCGCCTACAAGCA